>Ga0134092_1001580_pt1 | contig 19503 bp, 18 predicted proteins | sample 3_6taG_FD_94454 | JGI IMG/M metagenome (GOLD analysis project Ga0134092, IMG submission 94454) | Switchgrass degrading microbial communities from high solid loading bioreactors in New Hampshire, USA - 3_6_20_6_A3 metaG | ecosystem: Engineered > Bioreactor > Semi-continuous > Anaerobic >... | reverse complement strand
TTTTCAACATGATTATTGCATTTTCAGCAGGATTATTGCATTTGATGGAGAAATGTTTTATTAATGACAATTCAATAAAATAAAACCTTATTTTCGAGCTTTACTGCCTAAAGCTATGGCCATGGAGTAAAGCCGTTAGGGTATAACGGGAAACGGTTATGCCTCCCGGTACGGAAAGAAAATAAGCGCAATATTTACATATTGATGTAATCATAACCGGGGCTGAGCTTGACTCAGCCCTTTATTAAGTGCGGGGAGGCTCTGTTTGTGGGAACAGAGTCTTTTGTTATTTAAAACAATTGATGGGGGTGGTGACAAAGGCAAATAAAGTAGGGACAAGTCAACCATTGATTAAAGATAAGGAGGAGAAGAAATATGCGAAAAATACTTAAGCCAAGATACATTTCGTGTTTGGTGCTAATAGCTCTGTTGGGCTCTTTGCTGTTGGTGGGAGGATGCCAGAAGAGTACTGTGGAAACCAGCACTGCCGATGAGGCAGCTCAGACCAGAACCATTGTTGACCAGGCAGGCCGGGAGGTTACTCTGCCCCTGGAAGTCAACCGGGTGATAAGTACCTGGCGTCCTTGTACCTTCCTAGTTTATGCAGTGGGCGGCCAGGAAAAGCTGGTGGGGGTTGATATTGGTTCAACCAAAGCTCCTTTTACCACTGCAGTGTATCCTCAAATAGCTGATGTAACTAAAGTGGGCGATAAAAAAAGTGGCATCAATATTGAGGAAGTAGTGGCTGCCGATCCAGATGTGGTATTCTTGTGGTCCGGTGCGGATACTGAAAACTATATAAAACAGCTAGAACAGCAAAAAATTCCGGCAGTGGTTTTGATTCCTGAAACTGCTGAGCAAATGCGGGAGGCCACCTTATTAATCGGTGAAATATTGGGCTGCAGCGAGCAGGCTGAAAAAGTACTCAAATACTATGATGATACTCTGGCACTGGTAGCGGATAAATTAAAGGATGTTCCTGAATCGGAACGCAAAAAGGTCTTCCTAGCCGGGGCTGATGGTTTTCTGTCCAGTTGCGGCACTGACTTTTACCAGCATTATTTGATTGAAAAAGCTGGAGGTATAAATGTTGCAGCTGAATTAACCGGAGGATGGCAGGAGGTTTCGGCTGAACAGGTAATTAGCTGGAATCCTGATGTTATTATTCTCGATCCCTACTGTAACGATAAACCGGAAGACGCCGTTAAAGCGAATCCGGGACTCAAAGCTATTACCGCAGTGCAAGCAGGTTCCGTTTACAGCTTCCCCGATGTAGGACAATGGACATTCCCAATCCCACAGTCTGCCATGGGGGTTTTATGGCTCAGCGAAAAACTATACCCTGATTTATATAAGGATCTGGACGTAGCAGCCGAGGCTGATAACTATTATCAAGAATTCTTCGGCATTGCCTATTCTGACATAGCAAACAGTGCATCAGACCATGCAGCTCATTAACAGTACTAACCGGAAAAATACTATCAGAATGATTTTAACCGCTCTGGCGGTATTAGGAATATTCTGCCTGTCGATGTTTGTAGGGCGGTATCGTATCGAAGCAGGACGTCTGGTGCAACTGTTGACTGTTGCGCCAGATGCCTGGCTGGATCACCCTGATACCAGTGTCTTCTACTATATTCGTTTACCTCGTATCATCATGGCCGGGATAGTAGGAGCTGGCTTGTCTGCTGCAGGAGCATTGTTCCAGGGTATGTTTCGCAACCCTTTGGTATCTCCAGACATTTTGGGCGTATCCTCGGGATGCTGTTTAGGAGCAGCTTTGGGCATTATCATTTCCAGTCAGGTAGGTTTTGCTTATCTGACTCCTTTACTGGCTTTTATAGGCGGTATTTTGGCTATGTTATTGGCCTACGGGATTGCTAAAATCAGCCCGGGTGACCAGGTAGTTATGCTTATTTTAGCAGGCATTGTAGTAGGCGGTTTCTTTCAAGCAGCTCTGTCCTTTATAAAATATACCGCTGATCCCTATGAGGACCTGCCGGCTATTGTGTTCTGGATTATGGGCGGTTTCTTCCGGGCTAATTGGAACATAGTATTAAACCTTGTAATAGGAGTTCTGCCTTGTCTGCTGCTGTTGCATCTGTTGGCCTGGAAGATCAACATCCTGTCACTGGGAGACGAAGAAGCCAGCAGCCTGGGAATAAATGTCAAGGTTTTCCGGTTTCTTTTACTGTGCCTGGCTACTTTTGTGGTAGCGGGATGTGTTAGTGTATCTGGCACCATTGGTTGGGTGGGGCTGGTTGTTCCACACATTGCCCGCTTGCTTACCGGGGCAGATCATCGCTATGTCATACCTATGTCAATGCTGGTGGGAGCTGGCTTCGTAATACTGATGGATAATTTAGCCCGCGGCCTCACCTCGGCGGAAATTCCTATCAGTATACTTACGGCAGCAGTAGGTACTCCCTTTTTTGCTTATTTACTCGTTAAGGGACGGGGACATGCCTGGAGATGAGGAATATCTTATGTCCTTAGATGTTGAAAACATTACATTTTCATACGGAGAGCGGTGCGTTGTTGACCAGTGCAGCTTCTCTCTGCCTAGAGGCCAGGTCGTATGCTTGCTGGGGCGCAATGGTTCAGGGAAAACGACCTTGTTGAGACTGGCTAACCGATCACTACAGCCGGAAAAGGGCCGAATAACTATAGACGGTACTGATATCCACAGTTTTACCAGGAAACGCTTGGCCAGGTTAATAGCTTTTGTACCCCAGAGTCACAATGCGGTATTCGGTTATACAGCTCGTGATATGACAGTAATGGGGAGAAATCCCCATATGCCTATGTTTGCCCGTCCCAGCCAGCAGGATTATCAATTGGCCGAAGAAGCTATGCGTCAGGTGGGTATATATGAACTAAAGGATCGTTGCTACATGGATATGAGTGGCGGTGAAAGACAGCTGGTGTTTCTAGCCCGGGCTTTGGCCCAGCAGGCCAGCTACTATCTGCTGGACGAGCCCACCGCTCATCTAGATTTTTATAATCAGCATGCTCTCATGAAAACTCTGCGCAAAATTGTAGAGCAGCAAGGCTGTGGAGCCCTAATAGCCCTGCATGATCCCAATCTGGCGTTCTACTATGCTGACCAAGTCATCATGCTGCGCCAGGGTCGAATCGTAAATGCCGGCAGTGTTACCGATACCATGACTTCCAGTAATCTTTCTCAGCTATATAACATGCAGCTTAAAGTAGTATCCCTGGACGGGCAAAACATGGTAATAGCGAAATAAGTCCAGTGTAGGAAGAGATATTGCCGTGGATAAAGATTTGGCTGCAGGATTTTGAAGAGGACTTTGCTCAATAGGCTATATGAATTTTAACAGCAGCAATAGTAACTAACGTTAAAAGCTATAGGCCAGGAGTAGCCATACCGGTATACTCAATATAATTCCCCAGCGCTCGTTTTTACTCAGATCTTTGCCTTTGACAACCAGATATACTCCCATACCAACTGCAGCTATTACTAAAGCCCCAGCTATAACATTATTTCCTGCTATTCCTGCCTGGTGCAGCGGGACCGTCAAAAAGGCACATAAAAGCCAGATAATCACAACCAGGCTACTCGTGAAAGCACCATCATCTCTTTTCTTCATTTCTATACAACTTTTCCTCCATTTCTATACAATATAGTTTAGCTTATCCAGGCTACAATGGTCACCTGTATTACAAACCACGATGAAAGAAAACATCGCGGTACGGCTTAATCATGGGTATTAGCCTACGACGAGATATTCCACCCCGCCTTCCCTGTCAACACCCGTGTCAACCAAAATTTTGCTTGACAGTTTTAACTTAATATAATAGTATAATAGTGCACTAGTTAATTAATGCACTAGGCAGGTGATGCAATCGTGAACTTTGATACAGCTCAACCGATTTACCGCCAAATTATTGATGATTTTAGGAAAAAGATGATTCGCGGTGAGTTGAAAAATGGAGATCGTATTCCTTCGCAGCGGGAGTACGCAGAGATGGCCAGGGTTAACCCTAATACAGTACAAAGAGCATACCGGGAGATGGAAGCTATGCACATGGTAGAAACCCTTAGAGGCCAGGGAACCTTTGTCAGTGCTGATGAGGCGATGTTGGCCAGTATGAAAGAAGATATGGCCCAGTCCATTCTAAATCACTTTGTCGCGGAGATGAATGCTCTGGGTTACCGGGACCGTGATCTGATCAAAATACTGGAGGACTACCTCCAGATCAAGGAGGGAGAAGATCTGTGATTGAGTTTAGACAGGTAAGCAAATATTTTGGCACCGTACGCGCTCTGGATAATTTTCAGGCACAGCTGGCTTCAGGGCGGATAATTGGTTTGTTCGGCCCCAATGGAGCTGGAAAATCAACCACTCTTAAAATGATTGCCGGGTTGAATCGTCCTACCCGGGGACAGGTACTGGTGGATGGGTTAAACCCCTGGATAACTCGGGACCGGGTAGCCTATCTGCCGGAAGTGGATCACTTGTACTCCTGGATGACAGTTGGAAAGGCCGCTGGATTTATCAGCACGTTTTACTCAGACTGGGATCAGGCCAGGTATCAGGACCTGTTGAATTACTTAAATCTGGATGAAGCTATGAAAATCGGTAAGATTTCCAAAGGGCAGCGGGCCAAAGTCAAACTGCTGTTAACCTTGTCCCGACGTTCCCCTTACCTGCTCCTGGATGAACCCTTATCCGGCATCGATGTGCTTACCCGGGAAGAGATTATTAACTCGGTTATCCGGGATTATCGAGAAGGAGAACAGACCGTCATTATTTCCACTCACGAGATTGGAGAGGTGGAAAGATTAGTGGATGAGGTAATATTCATCCAAAACGGGAAAACAGTCTTATCTGGTAACGCCGAAGACTTACGGGAAGAGAGAAACATGTCCCTGGTGGAAATAATGAAGGAGGTGCTGCGCAGTGCTAGCTAAATCCTTTTCCAGGTTTGGAGCCCTTTACAATAAACAGATGCGGGAAATGGCCCCCGAAATGATAGTAATAGGCGGAGCAGCCGTTTTAGTAAGCCTGGTATCATACCTGAGAATGGGTTCCATACACACGGCGGTTCTGATTGCTATGCTAATGGTAATGGGCCTGGCCTGTTTCCTGCCTATTGTTTCTTCTTTTCGGCTGGGGCAGGAATGGAATAACCATACCATTTATCTGATGATGTCTCTGCCGGTAGGAGGAGGCATGATACTTGGCAGCCGCCTGGCGGCTCTTTTAACCCAGTATGTGTTCGGTACCTTGATAGTAGGTTTCTGTGGACTGCTGCTGGTTATAGGATTGGCTCCTGAACCCGTTTACACTTATCTGGACTTGGTTCGGCCTTACCTGGATATAGCCGTGCTGCTGTATCTAGTTACCATAGTATGGATGGGTTACCTGATTTCCGTCAGCTTTTTCAGCCAGATCATTGGCAAGCTGGTGAGCCGCTTCTCGGGACTGGTTACCATCATCACGTTTTTTGCCACCCTCTGGCTATCAGGCAAGGTGATGGGCTTAATGTTAGGACAACAAACTGTCATAGCAGCTCCGGATCTTACTGCTCAGTTTTTGGTAATGTTGTTGGGAGTAATCGCATTGGTAGCCGCAGTTATATTGGCCTTGTCCATTTGGGTCTATAACCGTCGGGTGGAATTGTAAAAATTAATAGTTCTTAAACAGGTGAATTCACCAATTACTCGAACAATAATATATACTAATAGATTAATGGCTCCGAGACCTCGGGAAACAGCTAATTGGCTTCCTGAGGTCTTTTGTTTCAATATCCAATGTCACCCAAATGCTGAATCCAACTGAACAGGTGAACCTTTAACCGGCAAATACCATCAATTGTCCGCTAGTATGTTTTTAGGCCATCCCCAGCCTCCGCATCTCTTTTAACAATTCATTGTAAGCAAGGTTCACTTTCCTCATAGCTTCCATTAGACGCGGATCGTAGTACCCTCCCTCGGCTACCATTTTATAGGCCTCCTGCCCAGCTTCAACGGGTGTTAATGACTTGATATGCACTTTTATTTCCTCCAGGTGCATTATAGCCTGCTGGTACAGTTTCCTGACCCCGCTAACGATGTATGCCTCCCGGCTGATACTGTCCCACCAAGGAATTTTAATTGCCTTCGTTGCCCTATTCATTTTGATATTTAATAGTTCCTTTTTCTTATCAATAACCACTGGTAGTGTTGCCCCTACCTCAACCAGGGCGCTTTCGTAAGCCGCCCTTCTTTGCTCATAACCAGAATATTTTATCACCTTTGCGATCTTTTTCCCTCCCAGGGCTCCTAAGATGCCACCTAGGAATAATCCTACGCCTGCCCCCACTGGTCCTAAAAAGCTGCCAACCATGGTGCCAATTTTGCCTAAGATAGCACCACCCAAGTGTTTATATTCTCTTTTCAAGCACGTTCAATTACATACAATAATTCATATACTGTTCCAGCAGGATAAGCTGTACTCAGCAACCATGCCAAACCTGGCGATGTTTGTCGGCGCACTCTTTGTGCTGGCCGCGCAGAAATCCAGCTGGCTGTCCGCAGTACTTGCAGTTCCCCATACTACCTCCCCCAAAACCTTACCAAAGTACCATATTTCTCCTAAATACTATAATTCTACAATAGGCCGGCTTATCCTTCCCACCAGTTGACAATTATCCCCATTCCGGCAACAAAAAACCGACTCCAAAGCGGCAACCTCTGGAATCGGCATTTTGTTTACAAAAACCCTCCAGAACTTCCTCGACCGGGAAGGTTTCCAGGGCAACCTCTGGAATCGGCATTTTGTTTACAAAAACTCTGGATTCTGCACGGCGTCAGTATATAAGTATAAATCAAAAAAGCAAGTGGAGCTTTCCACTGGAGCTTTCCACTTGCTTTAATTATCTAATTTAAATGGTCGGAGTGACTGGACTTGAACCAGCGGCCTCTACGTCCCCAACGTAGCGCTCATACCAAACTGAGCTACACCCCGACGCAAGAAATATTGTACACCAGAAGCACCTGACCGTCAAGTGCTATTATCTTTAAAGAATTATAATGTTAGCAGCTCAGCTGATCAAGTTTAAATTTACGATGTAAGGCCTTTACCGCTGTATCAATACTATCCTCATCTATTATGCATGATACCTTAATTTCCGAAGTGCTTATCATTTGGATGTTAATATTCTCTTCAGCCAGGGCTGCAAACATAGCTGCAGCTACACCGGGGTTACTCTGCATTCCCGCGCCTACAATTGAAACCTTGGCTACTTTGTCCCCATAGGACATACCTGAAGCTCCGATTTCTTTAACTAAATTCTCTATTACAGGCAAAGCCAGGGGTAAGTCATCACTGCTGATAGTAAAAGCAATGTCATTATGTTCTTTCCGCGTTGCACTCTGGATGACCATGTCCACGTTTACTCCTGCCTGAGCTAGTTTATTAAAAATGAGACTAGCTACACCAGGCTTATCAGGCAGATCATAAAGCCCTATCTTAGCACACTTGGTATCATGAGTTACTCCGGTAACAATTCTCTGATGCTCCATATCCGAAACCTCCGTAATTATGGTTCCCGGCTGCAGGTTGAAACTGCTACGCACTTCAACCTCTACATTATACAGCATAGCAAATTCCACAGCCCGGGGCTGCATTACTACTGCTCCCAAACTAGCCATTTCCAACATTTCTTCGTAGGAAATAACCGGTAGTTTTTGGGCCTCTTTGACTATCCTGGGGTCAGCTGTATAAACCCCATCAACATCAGTAAAGATCATACAACGATCCGCTTTCAAACTGGCTGCTAGAGCGACGGCAGAGGTATCAGAGCCACCCCGGCCTAAGGTAGTAATATCACCATCACTAGATATACCCTGGAATCCAGCTACAACTACTACTTTCCCAGCCATTAATTCCTTTTCCAGACGTTTTGTATCTATGCTGCTAATTCTAGCTTTACTATAATTGGAATCGCTATGTACTCCCGCTTGCCATCCTGTCAGGGAGATAGCTTTAATCCCCATGTTGTTTAGAGTAAGAGCTAACAGGGCTGCTGATTGTTGCTCTCCTGTGGCCAACAAGGCATCCATTTCACGTAGATTAAGTTCGTTGCCAATGGTATGGGCCAACGCCAATAGTTCATCAGTAGTATCGCCCATAGCTGAGACTACAACCACTATACTATTTCCTTCCGATTGCATATTTTTAACCCGAACGGCCACATTATTTATCTTTTCTATACTAGCAACTGAACTGCCGCCAAATTTACAAACCAATAATCCCAACTCAAGTTCACTCCTATTCCGGTTCACTGCCCGCTAACCTAATTACGTTCTCAATTGCTCCTACTATGCTCATACCCTTGAGCACAGTTAAAGAATCACGTAAATCCATCTCCCTTACCATATGGGTTATAAGTATTAACTCAGCCCTATCAGCTTCACTAGTTTTTTGCAACACCGTAGCTATGCTAACATTATTGTTTCCGAAGACACCCGCGATTCCAGCTAGAACCCCGGGACGGTCGGTTACTGTCATACGTATATAGTATTTGGCTGTAAGTTCCTCTATACCTAGTGTGGGTTTTCTTTCATAACAAGTACAGCCTATGCGAGCATTGGATTGGTGGAGCAGATTACGTCCAATTTCTATTATATCTCCCATTACCGCACTAGCAGTAGGCAACTTACCAGCGCCCCTCCCATAGTGCATTATTTCCCCGACAGCATCGCCACGAACAAAAACAGCATTAAATACATCATTAACTGCTGCCAATGGATGACTAACCGGTAGAAAAGCAGGATGCACCCGTGCTTGTATACGTCCCTGGGCATCCTCTTTAGCAATGGCTAAAAGTTTAATAACATAACCTAATTCCTTAGCATATTTGATATCAGCAGGGGTTATGGAAGTAATACCTTCAATATAGACATCATCCAGGGTAACCCGGCTATTAAAGGCTATAGAAGAGAGAATAGCTATTTTACGGGCTGCATCCAGACCTTCTACATCAGCCGTAGGGTCAGATTCAGCATATCCCAGTCTTTGAGCCTCAGCTAAAACCTTACTAAATTCCTCCCCCTCCTGACTCATTTTGCTTAGAATATAATTAGTGGTTCCATTCAATATCCCTATTACTTCTTGAATTTGATTACCGGCAAGAGACTGCTTTAGAGGATAAATAATAGGTATGCCGCCAGCTACGCTAGCTTCGAAATAAAAATCGATCTGGTTGGCATCAGCAGTTGCAAAAAGTTCTTTTCCTTTGACTGCAATAAGGTCTTTATTAGCAGTAACTACATGTTTGCCTTTATTCATAGCATTAATAATGAAACTGTAGGCAGGTTCTATACCTCCAATCAATTCTACTACAATATTAATTTCCGGATCATCTATAATGTCGTTAATATCATCTGTTATTTTATCTATGGCTAGCCCCAAAGCCAAACATTTATCCGGTTCCTTTTCTAACACTTTTTTAATTGCAATCGTATCTCCGGTTCTCCGGGCGATTACTGCGGCATTTTTTTGAATTAATTCTACAACTCCAGAGCCTACTGTCCCACACCCGAGCAGTCCTATGTTAATCATCTCGTACCTCCCGAAATCAACTTGTTCCAACTATTTTCAGTGCCGTTCACCATGCTTACCAATGCCGACATTATATCATTTGTCGACATCACTCGCAATTACATCATTTTCACATGTATAGCTAATTGTAATATATAGTAACTAAACAAATCAAAACTGCTGCTCCTGTTAGCCTCACTCCCATTTCTCAATAAAAAATTAAAGTAAGGCAAGGTAAGAAAAGGGCAATAGGACAGATTCCTTATTGGTGCTTCCTTAAACTGCCCATGCGAACTGATATAAATAACGGAAAATAAGGTTAATCAAAAGATTATAAGCTTGCCTGAAATATAAACCAGCCATCCCTGACCGAAAACTGGAATACTCCGCCATGTTTTTCCACGATATGCGCCATACTTTTTGTACCAAAGCCATGCCCCGGTTCTTTTGCTACAGGAATGCCCTGATGGAATATTGGTTCTGTATGATAGTTGTTGCGGATGTCAATACACAGCTTATTATTCTTGGAATACATACGCAGCTTGATGCAGCGTTCATTGCCGTCGATTATATTGGCACAGGCATGTATGGCGTTTTCCAAAGCATTAGATAATAGGGAGCAGAGTTCGGTGTCGCTAAAGTTTAGCGAGTCAGGCAGCTTCGCTTCTACCGTCAATTTGATTCCTGATTGTTTTGCTTTGGCGGTGAAAGCAGACAAAATCAGATTGACGGTTTCGTTTTCGCAAAAGCGCAGGGGCGTGATAACATCCATGTCGGACTGAGCCGTCCGTAAATACTCTTTGAGCTCCTCTATGCGTTCCCTGGATACCAGACTCTGCAAAAGAGCTAAATGGTGGCGCATATCGTGCCGATAGGCCACGGCAGTCTGCTGCATCTTCCGCAGGGAAGCAAATTCTGTTTGTGCCTGCTTGAGTTGCATGTCCAGCATATCCCGCTCTCTTTGAATACCTGCGAGTTTTTGCGTTTCATCATAGTAAAAAAGAGCAAATGCAAAATAGAATGCCGATGCCAGAAAGGGCATGAATTGTATAGCCGCGCGGGTTCCACTATACATAAAATCGGTATAAACCGTGGCGGCATAGTCGAACAGATAGTAAAAGGCCGGCATGGCACTAAATAAGAGGCAGGATTTAACCGAGCGTTCCATCAGATGCCGAACAGAATCTACCGCATATTTTTGCAGGTAATAGTACATTAGAAACGCAGCCGCAATATACCCAACATGGTTCATAGAAGCACTACCCAAAGCAGTACCCGCGACACTGCCGATCCAACGGGGAGGCTGGCAGCACAGGAAGGAGAGGAACATACTTGTTAGGGAAATCAACCACGGGCGCTTTAAGTACACGGCGATAAAAACAGCAACCGGTAAGTGGGCCAGCAGCGGATATATTTTTATGGTCATGTCCATACCCCACATCAGCAGGCAGATAACCTGTAGAATAAATAACATGACCGTGAAGCACCCCAGCACCAGGTAATTTTTCCGCGTAGTAGCCATTCCGGCGAAACTTACCGCAACCGCCGCACCAAAGCACAGGGCAATATAGTAACGGGAGAAGGCAATGGCAGTCTCTATCATTCGTTTATTCCCCCTCCATTTGATACTTCAGATATTGCTGCTTAATTTCCTTTGCCTAGCCCTGGGCAATAGGTACAGAAGAAAGAGTCTGTAAGCTTATCTTATGATTTTCGATGGTATCCACATACTGCATATTCACAATATAGGAGCGGTGGGGTTTGATAAAACATCCATATTTCAGTAGTTTATCACAGGCAGCGGAAAAAGCTTCTTTACATTCGATTACCTTGCCGGAACGCAGGTGATAGAACACATTTCTGCCGATGACCTCGGCAAAAACTAAATTGGAGATTAGTATTCTTTGAATGCCCTCATTGCTTTTTACGATGACTGCATCCTCGTCTTTTTTCGCTTTTATCAGAAACAGAACGAACCGTTACCCCGAGCACACCCCTTGAGGATTTGGAACTGCCCGAAACCCTGACTGTTACGGTACGTACAAACCTTGATACCGTTACAGACAGCGTATACGGCTCTGAATATGAAGAAACCACTGTCAATATTCCTGTCACCTGGACTTCCCAGCCGGAATACGACATGGATACTGAAGGTGAATATGTATTTACACCGGTAATTGAAGGCTATACAGCCAATGCCGAACTGCCGCAGATAACCGTGACGGTTCGGGCTGCAATGATGCGTCAGGCTTTCAGCCTTGTGTCCGGTGACAATGTCGCCCAAATCGGCGAAACTGGCTACCCCACCATGCAGGAGGCGGTGGATGCGGTTGCAAATGGGCAGACTATTCAGTTGCTGAAAAACATCGTTGTTAGTGAACCTGTCTCTATAAGCGGCAATAAAAGCTTCACTCTCGACCTGAACGGATGCGTACTAAGTAAAGAAGGTGTATATAAAGCTATTTCCCACTCTGGAAGCGGCACGCTGACGATTACTGACAGTAGTAGTATGAAAAGTGGTAAAATCACAGCTTCAACCGCCGCAATTGTGTTAGAAGAAGACTGCAGCGGAAATCTTTTAGTTATTGGTGGCACACTAAGTATCACCAGTACTGGCCATGCAACGATATACAATGAATCGGAATCTAGTCAAGTGAGTATTGAAGAAGGTGAGGTGACAAGTGCACATACTGCAATAGCTAACCAATCAACCGGCAGCGTAAGTGTTTCGGGTGGTTCGGTAAAAGGCGCAAACTTTGGGATAACTAACCAATCAACGGGCAGGGTAAGTGTTTCGGACGGTTCGGTGACAAGTGCAGGGTATGCTGCAATATTTAACCAATCCGGCAGAGTAAGTGTTTCAGGCGGTTCAGTGACAAGTACAGCTTCTGATTGGCCGGCAATATACTGCTATCACAAGGGCAGCCTTTCCATAAGCGGCACGGCAACGGTTACCAGCGCCAATAGCAACCCAGCTCGTGTCGATGTCAGCTTTGGTGATCTCAGCAGCCCCTGCACCTTGGCAGGCCAGGGCTGATGCAAATGTTACCGCTGCCCCCACCGACAGCAGCCAGCTTAGCGAGGAAGCGCAAAGAGCCATAGGCAGTCGTCCCGTATTCGACCTCAGGGTTAACTACAGCAGTGGCAAACAGGTAGAAAACTTCGGCGCCGGGGAAGTAACGGTTACTATTCCCTACACCTTGGGTCCCAATGAAAAAGCCGAAAACATAAAGGCAGTATATATAATAGACGGCAACGGCAAGGTACACTGGCTAAGTGATTCGTACTATGACCCTGTAAACCAGGTGCTTATATTTAGCACCAGCCACTTCTCCACTTACGGGGTGGGTTATATGGAAGAGGCACCTGCTTTTACCGACATTAACGGCCATTGGGCCAGAGCAGATATGAGTATGCGGTAAGCCAGGGGTTATTCAGCGGTACTTCCGCCACCACCTTCAGCCCTGACACAGCCATGACCCGAGGAATGTTCGTAACAGTATTAGGAAGACTGGCCGGGGCTGATGTAAAGGGCTACCAGGCAAGCAGTTTTGATGATGTGCAAAATGGCCTCTACTACATAGGCTTTATAGAATGGGCCAACCAAAGTGGCATAGTCAAAGGAATGGGCGCTAAGCAGTTTGCTCCCAACCAGGCCATCACCCGTGAACAGATGGCAGTCATCATCAGCAACTACGCTAAAAACATGAAGCTTAAATTAAAACCAGTTCAGGAAGAAAAGCACTTTGCTGACAGTGACAAAATCAGCGCTTATGCTGAGGAAGCAGTAAAAGAGATGCAGATGGCCGGCCTATTAAACGGCAAGGTTAACAACCTCTTTGACCCCCAGGGAACGGCCACCCGGTCTGAGGTATCATCAGTACTTCACCGCTTCGTGGTAGCTATTAATAAGGCTTAATAACAAATACTCAATTCCTCAAACCTATGGGTTTGGGGGATTTTTTAACTCCTAATCAGCCAATGCATTACGCTGGTAATAGTTTTACTGTTTACAGTGGAAACGTGGACCATTTTGCATAGAAAACATGTTTCATGTCAAAAAATACATGTTTCATGTTTCATGCAGCCTAGAGTTTTTAGAGCCCAATTTGTGATAGGATTATTACGAGGAATTTGGGTATCGGAAACTTAATTTTGCGCTTTAGCAACAAAGCCGCACAGGAGTATTCCTGTGCGGTTTTGCGTATTCAGCTTGCTTTTTTAAGTAATCTTTTAAATTATTATACAGATAAGGCCACCGCTGCCGTCATTTACAATTCTTTGCAAGGTATCCTGCAGTTTAATTTGGGCATTTTCCGGCATACGGTGAAGTTTATTTTGTATGCCCTCACGTACCAGATCATGTAAAGATTTGCCGAAAATATTAGATTCCCATATCTTGGCAGGATTCTCTTCAAACTCATCCAGCATATAACGTACCAATTCCTCGCACTGTTTTTCAGTGCCGATTATAGGTGTTATTTCAGTAGTTATATCAGCCCTGATTATATGCAATGACGGAGCTTTGGCTTTTAGTTTGACTCCAAAACGGCTTCCCTGCCGTATAAGTTCTGGTTCTTCCAAAAACATTTCTTCTAACCTGGGAGTAACTACCCCATAACCAGTTTCGCGAACCTCTTCCAATGCTGGCGACACTTTATCATATTCCTTTTTAGCAACACTTAAATCTTTCATTAGCCGCAAAATATCATGGGTGCCTTCCACATTAAAACCGCTCACATCGCTTAAGGAGCGGTAAAACAGGGTTTCCGGGACAGTAACATTAATGGTGGCGGTTCCGCTTCCCAGGCTCATTTCTTCCAGGCTGACATAACTTATATTTTCAAGGTCAGACAATTTTTCAATGGCCCGATCAATATCCCGTACCTTCTTAATTCCATTAAGTACATCTCTAATAGAGTCTTCCAAGCTTTCCCGCAGCCAAAATTCTTCGTCCAGTTCATCCACCCAACGCGGAAGTTTGATATTAACTTCCTGTACAGGGAATTCATAAAGAACTTCTTCCAGTATACCCAGCATTTGGTCTACAGACATAAGCGATACATCGGTAGGTATGACGCTAACCCCATATTTTTCACTTAATTCTTCAGCCAAGTTCATAGTTTCCCGATCATAAGGACGAGTAGAATTTAATATGACTATAAAGGGCTTATTTAATTCTTTTAACTCCGTTATAACCCTTTCTTCGGGTTCTTCATAATTCTTTCTGGGGATATCGCTGATACTGCCATCGGTAGTAACAACCAGACCAATGGTGGAATGGTCAGCAATTACTTTCCTGGTTCCTATTTCGGCTGCTTCCTCAAAGGGAACCTCATAGTCAAACCAGGGAGTTCTTACCATACGAGGTTCTTCATTCTCTTCGTAACCCAGTGCACCGTCGACTGAATAACCTACACAGTCCACCATCCTGACCTTAAGGCTAATGCCGTTATTTGTACTTATTTCCACGGCTTCATTGGGTACAAATTTGGGTTCCGTAGTAGTGATTGTTCTCCCCGCACCGCTCTGGGGAAGCTCGTCTTTGGCCCGTTCCTGGTCATAAGCATCTTTAATGTTCGGTATTACCATCATTTCCATAAATCTTTTTATAAAGGTAGATTTGCCAGTCCTTACCGGACCTACTACTCCCAGATAGATATCGCCGCCAGTTCTTTCAGCAATATCATTTAATATAATATTTCCATCCACTCTCTTTTTCCCTCCCTCGGATTTAGACTTATTAAGGCACCCTCCCTCCGATAAAACGGATACCCTCATATTAAGCTCGCTATAACACTATAAGTATATTTCTCAAATTCAGGTAATATAACCAGAAAACAAAAAAAGTGTGATTATACTCACACTTTTTTGTGTTTACCAGCCTTTAATATTCTCAGCGATTTCCTCAATTTCGTGTTTCCTTCGCCTCTGCATCAACATGTCTACAGTCTCCCGAGCCGACCTGCCATCATATAAAATACTATAACATGCCTTGCTTATAGGCATTTCCACGCCAATCTTTTCCGCTACAGAATTAACCACTTTTACCGTATGGACTCCTTCTACGGCCATGCCAATTTTCTGCATAGCTTCTTTTAAAGTATAACCCTTTCCTATTAGCTCCCCTGCATATCGGTTACGCGAATATTTGCTGCTGCAAGTAACAACTAAATCCCCCATACCGCTAAGACCGGAAAAAGTACGGTAATCTCCGCCCATAGCAGCCCCCATGCGGGTTATTTCCGTAAGCCCCCGGGTCATTAAAGCTGCTCTGGTATTATCACCAAATCCTAAACCATCAACCATCCCAGTTGCCAATGCCACTATATTTTTTAAAGCACCACCCAATTCCACCCCGGCAACATCTGGATTAGTATATACCCTAAAAACTGGAGACATATAAACATCCTGAACGGCAAAAGCGGTATTTCGATTATAAGAAGCAACTGTTACTACTGTAGGTATTCCCCTAGCTACTTCCTCAGCATGGCTGGGTCCGGATAAAACTGCATAATAATTAATAATATCTGTTCCCAGAACATCCTGAGTTACCTGACTCATGCGCATTCCGGTTTCTATCTCCAACCCTTTGGCAGTATTAACCAATATAACTCCTGTTTTAAGGATTGGTGCTAACTTATTTAGTACTTGTCTTAACGCCTGGGAAGGAACTGCCAGTACTATTAACTCCGCTCCTTCTATAGCAGCTGCAAGGTTGCTAAAAAGCATTATATTCTCGGGAAGAATCACCCCAGGTAAAAATTTTTTATTTTCCCGCTCTTTTTCCATTTGCTCTAATCCATCTTCTAGTCGACCCCAAAGAGCAATCTGCCTGGTGTTATAGCTGAGTAATATAGCCTGAGCCGTACCCCAACTACCTGCTCCTAGTATCGCTATTTTATCCATAGTCTCCTCCATATTATACTAATTCCGATCGCCAATGCGGGATTCCGTACCTTCTCTTAGTCTTCTGATATTCTCTTTATGCCGATATATTACTAATACTGCCATTAATATACTTAATAAAATATATTGCCAGGGATTGCCGATAAAAATAGCTATAAATGGCAAGGAAATTGCAACTACTGTAGATGCTAACGAAACGTACCGACTAACAATGGTAACTGCTAAAAAAATTACCAGTAATATTAAGCCCACCTGGGGCATTAAGTAAAAAATGATTCCTCCAGCAGTAGCTACAGCCTTCCCCCCTTGAAATCTTAAAAAAAGAGGATAACAGTGCCCAATAACCGCAGCCAGTGAACATAAAAGTGCCAGCACTAAACTGCCACCCAGGGTTAAGCCCAGCCAGGCGGCTAAAAATCCTTTTAAAAAGTCTCCTGCCAGGGCTATAGCAGCCGCTCCTGCCCCTGAGGTGCGCAATACATTGGTAGCACCAACATTCCCACTACCCCGGGTACGCACATCAGTATGAGCCAAGACCCGGGCCGAAATATAAGAAAATGTTATAGAGCCTATTAGATAACAGAGAATAACTAATAATACTTCTTGCAAACCCATTCCTCCCCTAACCTTCGGAAAATAATTAATAATTAATTCAACAGCATTATCCTAATTCATATGTATAATTGTAAATACCAGACTTGATATTGAAATTAATCATTAAGAAATAAAAAATTAAAAATGATCTTTGAAATACTCCATATTTCTTTTTCTTTTCACAAAATTCAGTTTTCCGTTAGCGCACTTTGGGGGTGGAATTGCGCTTATTATATACTAATGCGGCATATCCGTATTCTAGGAACTATAAACGCCGTCGTCAGTTTAAAAATAAAAGAATCCAATGTTAATCATAAAATTCAGTGTCCTTCAGCGTCTTTAAAAAACCGTGTCAATCCGTGCACCCGAAGGGTCTGCGTAATCTGCATCCATTTCCGTATTAATTCTAGTTATCTAATTAATCTTCCTTCCCGCTTTTTTGTCTCACCAATAAACGTATGGGAGACCCTTCGAAACCGAAATTCTGGCGCAGGGCATTTTCCAAATAACGAAGATAGGTAAAATGCACCTTGTCCGGCTGATTAGCAAAAAACACAAAGGTGGGCGGGGCGGTACGTACTTGCGCAGTGTAGTATATTTTAACTTTTTTCCCTCCTCCCCCGGGAAGGGGATTAAGCATCATAGCTTCATTAACTACCCGGTTTAATTCCGCCGTTTTAACACGACGATTATGCTGTTCGGCTACAAAGTCCACTATCTCTAATAGTTTAAATATCCTTTTTTTAGTTAAGGCAGATATATACATTATTGGCGCGTAGGCTAGAAATTTCAGTTCTTCCCTAATATCTTTATCAAATTGATTCATGGTATGTGCATCTTTTTCAACCAAATCCCATTTGTTAACCACTATAATATTAGCCTTACCTGCTTTATGCGCATAACCCGCAATCCTTTGATCCTGTTCGCTAACCCCTTCGGTAGCATCAAGCATTATTAAAACTACGTCTGCCCTTTCAATGCTTTTTAATGAACGGATTACGCTGTATTTTTCCGTAGCTTCTTTAATACGCGATTTTTTTCTAATCCCCGCGGTATCTATCAAAATATAGTCATTACCGTTATATGTAAAAGGAGTGTCGATAGCATCGCGGGTAGTACCAGGAATATCACTGACGATAACCCGTTTTTCGCCTAAAAAAGCATTTACCAGGGATGATTTTCCCACATTGGGCCGGCCAATTATGGCAATTTTTATAGCATTATCATTTTCTTCATCGGTATTAGCAGGGGGAAAATGGGAAATAACTTTATCTAATAAATCATTGGTATTAAGACCATGCATGGCGGAAATAGGTATGGGGTCGCCAAGTCCCAGCTGGTAAAACTCAAAATAATCAAGCTGACGATCGAAGTTTTCTACTTTATTGGCAACAAGTATTACAGGTTTACCAGAACGGCGCAATAAATTGGCTACTTGTTCGTCTTCGGTGTTTATACCCTGACGGGCATCAACAACAAATAATATTACATCTGCTTCTTCTATAGCCATTTCTGCCTGCAATTTTACCTCACGGGCAAAGATATCCCCTTCTTCGAAACGTATGCCGCCCGTATCTATGATAATAAAATCCCGTCCGGACCATTCACAGTTTTCATAAAGACGATCACGAGTAACTCCGGGAATATCCTCAACTATTGCCTTTCTTTGCCCTACCAGGTGGTTAAATAGTGTTGATTTGCCTACATTAGGCCTACCCACTATAGCCACTATCGGTTTTGCCATTAACACTTCCTCCGATTTTTTAAAATAGACACTGATTCTTATGATTTACGCTGGTTTTTAAAAATTGGCTCCAGTCATTTTGAATGCATAAATATGCAAAAGCCGTCATGTAACGCGGGGCACCCTTCACCCTTCGGGAACTACTGATGTTCGCATCGCTCACAATTTAGGTCACTGAACATGGATGTGAATAGAAGCGAACCCCGAAAGGCGCGAAACAAGCTATTTCCCCTTTTTTCCGTAGCGGAAACTTAAGCTTCCGCTCATAGAGAAAATTGTTTTATATGTTAATATATAATGATTATATATCTAATTCGCAATGAAAGTAGTTAAGTCTCTGCTATTAAATAAAAACCGCGTGTTCTTTTATTACTCCGGTATTCCCATCAGATTATTCAATAATTCTATATTGATTCCACTGCAAAAAGTAATAAATATGCATAAGGTTAAATAATTACACGCGGAACACATACCCAAGGGCACACGGATGTTCACTGCGTTCACAACTAATGTAGCGGAAATCGAAGGAAAATAGACATCGTTATTTAATAATGATATTAAGAGAAATACGGAGTATTTCTACAATAATTCTTAATTTTTAATTCTTAATTATTAATTGAAAATCCACATAACTTAAGGCCTATTATTCACTGTTATGCATTCGAATAGGCATTTTGGCAGCAGGATCATAATTTTATATTT
>Ga0134092_1001578_pt1 | contig 19505 bp, 21 predicted proteins | sample 3_6taG_FD_94454 | JGI IMG/M metagenome (GOLD analysis project Ga0134092, IMG submission 94454) | Switchgrass degrading microbial communities from high solid loading bioreactors in New Hampshire, USA - 3_6_20_6_A3 metaG | ecosystem: Engineered > Bioreactor > Semi-continuous > Anaerobic >... | reverse complement strand
CCGACAGATAAAGAAAGTTACTTGAGTGATAAAACTGACCAGGCTCTGGTCGATTACTGTATGAACTTTGCGGATCATATTTACTATGTTTATAATTGCAAGCTATCGGATTTCGTCCCAATAGACATTAAGAGAAGAGACAGCAGGGACTTTTGTCATTGGTTGCGGGCATTATCCCTTATTTCCCAGTTTAATGGATGGATGAAATACAAAGATAAATATATAGAGTGGATTTTAGCACAAAGAAATGAGGAAGGCTTTTGGGAATTACCAAGAAAACCGAATCTGTTTAACTTTCCATTGTCAGATTCTTGGAGAAAACGAAAAAACCGGATCGTCGACAGTACTATTATGGTTTTAAGGTTTCTAAATCATAATCGAGGGTTTTAAGTCTAAGTAAGGCGGTAGACGATTCGAGATTGCTGAAAAATTACCACTTATGTGAAATAAAATTTAAACTGCATATAAAATTGATAGGGGAAAACTAGGATACTAATAATTACATACTTTTCGAGCCATGTGAAGACGGTGGTATTGATATCAATAGTTGAGAAATAGATGGCTGAAAACGCCTACAAATAAAGGGTTTCCAGATGTTAAGATGCCCTCTTGGCTGTTCTATCTGAGGGTGATAATGTCAGGAAACCCTTGCTTTTATTGTTTGGCGGTGTGTTAACCCATTAGAAAACACAAGTTTTTTTGTACCACTTCCACTGTACTTGAAGATATGCTTAAAGAGAAAATTATTGAAGCCATAAATATAGCAGTCAGAGGAGTAAACATTCCTAATTGACGGTATTTTTTATGGGAAAAGGCTATATATTATGAGTTACTAAGTTTGCTTGAAATGAAAATCATAGAAAAATACTTGAAATAAAAAATACATGTAAAATAATTATTTGCTACTTTATAAATTCTTTATAATTGGCTGTTAAAGTTTAAATTGTAAAAAAGATTAGTACTTTAGTTGAAAGGATGATACAAAATGACAGAATTAATACTTGAGACTAGGTGTCTTAAAAAATATTACGGAAAACAGCTTGCCGTAAATAATATTTCGCTTCAAATACCAAGAGGCTCTATATATGGACTCCTTGGACCGAATGGGGCAGGAAAATCGACAACTTTAAAGATGATAACCGGGTTGCTGTATCCTAGTTCAGGTGAAATAATTGCTTTTGGAGAGCCTTGGAAGCGTAAGCACTTAAGACGCATGGGAGCACTCATAGAGTCACCAGCTTTGTATGGAAATCTGACAGCCTATGAAAACCTTTTAGTTCATGCGAAATTGGTTGGTCTTCCAAAAGAACGCATATATGAAGTTCTTGAAATAGTTGAACTTAAGAATGTAGGTAAAAAACTCGTATCACATTTTTCAATGGGAATGAAGCAGAGGTTGGGGATTGCAATAGCACTACTTGGTAATCCGGAGCTGTTGATTCTTGATGAGCCTGCAAACGGACTTGATCCTATTGGAATTCAAGAGCTAAGAGAATTAATCCGTTCATTACCAGAAAAAGGGATTACAGTTATACTTTCAAGTCACATATTGTCAGAGGTTTCCCAAATAGTGGACCATATCGGTATTATAAGCGAGGGAGAGCTTAAATTTCAGGGTGAGATAAACCTTGTAGAAGATCTTGAAGGGTTATTCATGAAAGTAGTAAGAGGGGAGGGAAAGCAATGATGAGTATATTACAGTCAGAGTTTCTTAAGTATAAAAGAACCTTTACAAGGCGATTAATACTGCTTGCACCTTTATTTTTTATATTCGTGGCACTGCCACAAAAGTTGTTTATGCCGGCAGACTATCTTAGGCCATGGCAGCTTATTCTTGATTTAGTATTCAATTGGTGGCCGGTTGTATTTATTCCGATGGGCTTAGCTTTGTTTTCTGCTTTGACGGCATCACAGGAGAAAAAGGCAGGCAACTATAGAAGCCTTCGAGTACGTGATATTTCACCGGCTCATTTATGGATTGCAAAAGTAGTTATAATGAGCTTCCATATGCTGATATCTACATTAGTTCTAATTGGTGCTACTGTTATATCAGGCCTCATTACAGGAAGCGGCAGTATTCCATGGTTTAAAATTTTTGCCGGTGGCCTTACTACATGGATTGTTTCACTTGCCATAATACCACTACAATTATGGATGGCTACATGGAAAGGTACATCTGCTAGCATAGCAATGGGATTCTTGGGCCTAATTGCAGGCGTCGTTGCTGCAGCAAGGCCATACTGGGTATATGTACCATGGAGCTGGCCTACAAGGCTAATGAGTCCTATAATAGGGGTCCACCCTAATGGAACACTTTTGGAATCGGCAAGCCCTTTGTTGGATGCTTCTGTAATACCAAAAGGCATAATAATTTCAGTTGTATCTTTGCTAATATTTACTTTTATAACTGCTGTATGGTTTAACAAGATGGAGGTGAGATGATGAAAATATTATACGCAGAATGGTTGAAAACAAAACGGACAGCCATAAGACTGCTTACGTTTTGTATGCCCGTGGTTTATGCGGCAATCATTATTGGATATTTTGCTTTAAGAGGTATAAATAAAAATACTCAAACATTTGTTTTTCGAGGCTTTTTTGAAGTATGGACAGCATGTGTTATACCATTAGGTACAGGTATCTTGTCAGGTTTAATAGTGCATTACGAAGAACTAGCCGGTAATTTCAATGGCCTTTTGAGTAGCAAAGTTTCCCGATATGGCTTATATTTGTCAAAATTCCTCCTATCAGTTCTAATCATGATTGCAAGCACTTTAATTGCAACTGTTGTGCTTGGAGTTGTATTAGATGTATTCCTTGGCGTTTCTATTGGCTGGCTAATTTTTATTGCTGCATCCATACTTGCTATTATAGGCACGATTCCGTTATTGGCCTTGCATTTATGGGCAGGATTTAGATGGGGAATGGGCGCAACCATCGGAATTAGTATTGGTGGCTTGCTGATGGCTTCTTTAATGGGAGCAACGAGCCTTGGGGATAAAATATGGCAATTTATACCTTGGACATGGCCTGTAAGGATGGCAATGCTTCCTGGAGCATACTTACAGTTTGCGGAGGATATGCAATTCCCACCGGAAGTTATTTCATCGGGTTTTGTGTTAAATCAGCTGGCAATGGGGATTGTTGCATCATCGCTATGCCTTGTTGTAGCATTAATAGGGGGAATCATTTGGTTTAATAGGTGGGAAGGGAGAAAATCCTATGACTAAATGAATTTATGGTATACTTTAGATAATTATACCTGCTCAATTTGTTGGGGTGGGGATAGTAATTATATTATCATAGACTTGACTTATAAATAAAATAAATAAATAAATACTATAAGGGTAATAGTATTGGTACTCTACTGATAAAGAAATTGAATGGAGGTGATATATTGAGTAAGATATTGATAATTGATGATGACAAGGAACTTGTTATGCTTCTTGAGGATGAACTGAAGGCGAGAGGCCATGAAGTACTGGTGGCATACGATGGTCGAGAAGGTATAAAACTATCCAAATGTCAGCCTGATCTTATCATATTGGATATTATGATGCCAGAAGTCAATGGATTTGATGTTTGTCGTACAATCAGAGATGATGTATTGTGTCCTATAATTTTTTTGAGTGCAAAACAATCGGAGGTCGATAAAATCAAAGGGTTAACTCTTGGAGGGGATGATTATGTGGTAAAACCCTTCGGACTACGAGAACTCATGGCGAGAATAGAAGCAAATCTGAGGAGAGAAAAGCGGTCGCAATATATTAACGCGGAAAACAAGCGTACTAAACTATATTTTGGAGAACTCAGCCTTGATATGAGAGAACGTACTGTAAAGATAGGTAATCAGCCAATTGCGCTGACTAAACGCGAATACGATATCGTTGAACTGCTGGCCCTTCATGCGGGACAAGTATTTTCGCGGGAACATATTTACGAAAAGGTGTGGGGATATGACTCGGAGGGTGATTCGGCGACAGTGGTGGAGCACATAAAAAAGATACGGGCGAAGTTCGCTGCTGTTACGCCATCTGTTGAGTACATTTCTACGGTTTGGGGCATTGGGTACAAATGGAATAAACTTTGAGAAAGGGAGGAAAACGGAAGATGAAAGATCGATCGCTTGTAACCCAGTTCAGACTTGCATTTGCCTGGATCGTTATTGCCAGCATAACGGCAACGGTTATCACCTATGCCTTAGCTGCCGTTTTATATGTTAATGCTCAGTACAAGAGTATCTATCCTGCAAACTATTATGAGAGACAAATACCTGATATTGATGCTTATATCCGTGATAAAAATACTGCCCTGCTCTTGAGGTCAGGGGAAGAGGGACTGCAAAGGACAATCAGCGGAAATGGCATATACTATCAAGTTCTAGACGGGGAAAGCAACTTACTGTACGGAACGAATCATGAAAAAATCTTTAATGATAAATCTGAGCTTTATAGCCGGCTAAATACTACTATTAAAAAGCAGAATTACTATATACACACTGTTCCCATTATTGATGATAATGGAAAAATTTTAGGTGCAGTGGCTCTCTTATATCAGTTGAAAATTTCATATGTGGGAGTCCGTGGCTGGTGGGTGATTGCTGTTCTTACCGTTGCGTTAATTTCTCCTTTTCTCTACATCCTTGGTTTTACTATGTTGTTTTCTAGGATTTTCGTGAATAATATAAATAGACCATTGCAGTTATTGATGGATGCCTCCAGGAAAATTAAAGAAAAAGACTTGGACTTTGAAATCGATTATCATTCAGACAATGAACTTGGCAAACTTTGTGTTGCTTTTTCCGAAATGAAAGATGAATTAAAAAAATCATTATCCGCACAATGGAAAATGGAACAGGAACGAGTGGAGATGGTTGAAGCACTGGCTCATGATTTAAAAGCTCCCCTGTCTATTATAAGGGGATATTCTGAAGCGTTAATTGATGCCAATATTGACGGCGGTGAAAAATTGAGTAAGTACTTGGAGATTATAAAAGGTAATGCAGAAAAATGCTCCAATCTTGTGCAGCAAATGCAATATACCATGGATTTGGAAAGAGCTGATGTGCAATTACAGCTTGTTCCTGTCAAACTATCTGAATTTCTTGAACAAAAGGTGCAACAATACGAATTACAGGCAAAGCAAAAGGAAATTACCATTATGTTAAATATGCAAGGTGAAACCAAAACATCAATTTTCATTGACAAAGATAAGCTGGAACGTATTCTTGATAATATCGTATCCAATAGTCTCCAATATACTCCAGCAGGTGGAAGGATTAACATATCTGTAAAAGCTGAAAAGGAAAACATATTTTATGAAATATGCGACTCCGGCAGTGGTTTCAGCAAAAGAGATTTAAAAAAAGCTTTTGATAAGTTCTATCGTGGAGATGAAGCTCGTAGAAGCAAAGATGGACATTCCGGATTGGGGCTTTTTATCGTCAAGCAATTATTAGAGCAGCTTGATGGGTCAATTAAGTTAAGCAATACGGAGTCTGGTGGAGCCTGTGTAACATTTCAGCATAAAGTGTTTAAGAGTATTATTTAATGGTATAGATCCATGTGTTTCCTTGAACGTTGGTTTTCAGAAAAATGCCAAAAAATTCGTTGATATGCTCCTGTAAACGTATGGTTCAAAAAATCAAATCAAGACATCAATCCAAGAGGTTCAAGCGTAGTATTAATATCATTGAAGTAGAAAGGAAGGCAAAATATGAAGATAGATAGAACCGGTTTCAAGCTACAGAGCTCGAAACCGGTTTTTTACAGAGTCTTACTCTACATAGATTATTTTTCGCGTCATTCCCCCATCTACGATAAGATTAATTCCTGTAACGAAATCATTTTCTTTCGCAGTTAAATAAAGACAAGCCCTGGCAATATCCTCGGGTTTTCCTACTCTTCTGGATAGATGCTGTTCGTGATCAATTGGTCGTAATTGTGCATAATCCCCTGTTTCAATCCAACCTGGGGATATACAATTAACGGTAATTTTATCTTTGCTTAGAGAAGCTGCTAGGGCATGGGTAAGAGCAACAATTCCACCTTTGGTAGCAGCATAAGCCTCAGAATTTGGTTCAGACATAATTGCTCTTGTGGAGGCAATATTGACAATAGAACCTCCATATTTATTCTGACGCATATATTTTGCTGCTTCACGTGAACATAAGAAAACACTTCTTAAGTTCGTGTTTATCAGATCATCCCATTCTTCTAAAGTTAAATCATATGGTGATTTAAATAATCCTTTTCCGGCATTATTGATTAAAATATCGATTCCACCATATGTTTTAAAGGAGATTTTCATTAAACGGATAATATCTTCCTCTCGTCGGACATCTGTTTGGACAAAAATCGCATTTTTCCCTTGGCCTTTAATCAGAGAAACTGTTTCTATTCCAGCTTTTTCATCAATATCGGCTACAACAATATTAGCTCCTTTCATGGCATAATGTAAAGCAATTCCTTTCCCAATACCATTTGCAGCTCCAGTTATAATTACTGTTTTACTGGAAAAATCCAAACTAATCACATCCTTATAAATTTATTTATTAATTTAATATAACACAAAAACAAGATTGTTGTATGAGAATTTTCATTTCATGAAGCTGAATCATGTGAGGAAATCCTTGTTATAGTTCTTATATTTTTTATATTGTAACCTAATGGTATACTAGATGTAGGATATTATTTTTTTAGAAGAGGTGAAAGTGATGGATCCTAATCTAATATACATTATTTATGGTGACAATCCAAAATCCCTGGTAAAGAGGATATTACATGAGATAGGTTTAGAGAGGGAAATACCCAGCAAGGACTCTTTAATAGGCATTAAGCCTAATTTAGTTGTTGCTAAGCCTTCAACTTCTGGAGCTACAACCTGTCCTCAATTGGTTGAAGGATTAGTAGAGTATCTAAGGTCTAAGGGCTATAATAATATAGCCATATTAGAAGGTGCTTGGGTGGGAGATAGAACACAATTGGCATTTAAGGTATGCGGATATGAAGATATATCTAAAAAGTATAATATACCATTGATAGACTTGCAAAAGGATAGCTACAGTGATTATGAGGTAGATGGTATAACCCTTTCAGTTTGCGATAGTATAATGAAGGTTGATTATCTAATCAATATGCCCGTATTAAAGGGCCATTGTCAAACTAAAATAACTTGTTCTTTAAAGAATATGAAGGGTTGTATTCCCAATAAAGAAAAAAGGCGTTTCCATACTATGGGCTTACATAAACCTATTGCTTATCTCAATAAGGTAATAAAACAGGACTTGATAATAGTAGACGGAATAATAGGGGATTTAAATTTTGAAGAAGGTGGAAATCCCGTTCAGATGAATAGGGTAATAGTAGGTAAGGATCCAGTACTAATTGACAGCTATGTGGCCCAACTATTAGGCTATGATATAAAGGATATTCCATATATAGAGATGGCGGAAAAAATAGGAGTAGGAAGAACAATTTCATCAGATGATAACATAAAGGAATTAAATAGGGATTCAACCCCAATGACTATTCCAAAGACTAGATTAGTAGAAGAGCTTACAAGAAATGTGGAGGAAAACATGGCTTGTTCTGCTTGCTATGGAAGTTTAGTCCATGCTTTGGATAGATTAAGTGATTTAGGATATCTTTATGACTTTAATGGAAAGATATATATCGGACAAGGTTTTAAAGGCAAGAAGGGAAAAGGCATAGGAATAGGCAGTTGTACCAAAGGCTTCGAAAAGAGTTTACCTGGATGCCCTCCCAAAGCAAAGGATATAATAGAATTCTTGAAGGATTCTTTTTAAAGGTTTAAATTATGATGTTAAATATTAGATTTCTCTTTATCTATTAAACCCTTGTATAATATTTGCTAAATAATTCCAGATTCTATATTTTGTAATATAATGTTATTAGTGTTGTTTTTATAAGTGTAATATCAATAAACAGATTTCAGCTATTAGAAGTCAAAGAGTGAAATATTTGCATTATGAAAGTGGGAAAGTGAAATTTCAATAAGACAGATTAGATAATAGATGGAGTTGTAAGGGAATTTTTATATATCGTATTCTGCGACTTAGTATTAAGGGGGGTAATCATGAATTTAACTGTTGCTAAGATAGGAGCAGCAATAGCTGGTGTTTCAGTTATAGGATTTACCATATGCATGTTGATAGGATTCGATTTTGGAAGTTACTTAGTATGCATGTTTCTCGCATTTGGATTTGTGATGATGGTATCCGGATTTCATGCTGAAAGCGATGAAGAACATAAAGTTGCTGCAAATACTGCTTTGGTATTATCCGGGGTTTACGCTGTTTTGATTCTGTTGGTATATTTTGCACAGATGACAGCAGTTAGACTTGATTCGCTAGGTGAGGAAGCACTAAGAATCATTGATTATGAAAGATTTGGATTGTTCTTCAGTTACGATATATTAGGATATGGAGTTATGGCTTTATCAACTTTTTTCATTGGACTAACGATTAATGCCAAATCCAGGTTGGATAGGTGGCTAAAAGGATTGTTAATGGTTCATGGAATATTTTTTATAGCTTGTTTTCTTATACCGATGCTTGGGGTATTTAATTCGGAGATGGATGGCGCTCATTGGATTGGAACGTTGATTTTAGAAGTATGGTGTTTATACTTCTTACCAATATGCATATTATCATATCTTCATTTTGAAAATAGGAGCAATAAATGAGAATTCAGTTTGTTGCAGTTTCGGTACGTTTAGACAACAGGTAATATGTTGATATATTTCCGCATTCTCTAAGTTGATTGTAGATAAAGTATAAGCATGAAGTCTCCAATGTTGATTAGATTCTTTTTAAAAATTAAAAATGGGAAGATTTTAGGTAAACTATTAAAGTATTTGTATATGATGAAAGGATAGTGATGGAGTTTAAGTCAGGGTTAAAAATAGAAACAAAACTATAAGATGGCCGCCATTTGAGATGAGAATTTTCTTAAATTGGCGGCGTTTATATTTTATGCAAATATTTTTTAAGAGAACATATTAGCTCGGATTTTGTACCTACTGATACCATGCTGCTGATTGTCCGTGCTTTTGCTGAAAACCAGCCTGTGATTTCCATTGTTCATGCAATTGGTTTATTATTGTTTAAGGAAACTCATAATAACTATGAAAACTTATAGTTGAGTGAGATAACGTAAAAATATTGTCAACTAAATATAACATATTTTGTTAAGTATAGTTGATTGAATAACTGAATAGCTATGATATAATGAGTACAAAGGGTATGAAAAGTATGATTAATGTGAATTTGAAAGAACTATGAAAAAAGTATAGAAGATATAAATATTAGGGGAGATAGGATATGAAGATTAGGAAAAAGAGTAAAATAATATTAGGTGTGATTATAGGGGTTATATTATTTTTGTTAAGCTCTTATTTTTATACCAACATCACATATATGAAAAAACCACTTAAAGAAATGTATAGATCAGGGTTTGTTGAAAAACAGGTAGAGCTTAAGGATGGAACCATATTAAATTATGGTGAAGGCCCAAACAATGGAAAAACACCGCTTTTACTAATTCACGGTCAGGGCATGACTTGGGAGGATTATGCTAAAGTACTACCTGAACTATCAAAGTATTACCATGTATATGCTGTCGATTGCCACGGACATGGAGAATCTAGTAAGAATCCTGAGAAATATTCAGCTAAAAAAATGTCTGAGGATTTCATAGAGTTTATTGATGTAATAATAGGACAACAAACAGTGGTTTCTGGTCATTCATCAGGTGGACTTATTGCTGCATGGATGGCTGCACATTATCCAGAACATATACTTGGATTAGTAATAGAGGATTCGCCATTCTTTTCAACTGAACCTGGTAGAAGAGAAAAAACATATGCATGGGTATACGGTTTCCAGTTATATGAAGAGTTTAAAAATCAAAATGAAGAGAAGAATTACTTTAAGTATAGCTTAGAAAGAAGCTACTGGAGAAAGATTTTTGGTGATTTTCTATGGAATAAGTTTTCTAAAGATGCGGTAGCATATCATGAAAAACATCCAGATAAGCCTGTACACATAAAGTATTTACCACCACAGATAAATAGAATATTTGAATCTGTAACTTATCCATATGATCACAGGTTTGGAGAAACATTCTATGATAACAGTTGGTTTGAAGACTATAATCAATCAGAAGTGTTATCAAAGATAAAAAGTCCTACGGTATTTATAAAAGCAGCAACAAATTACGATGGAGATTTATTGGTGTCAGCGTTATCTGATGAGGATGCTAATCGTGTGGTTGAATTATTGGAAAATGGAAAAAGAATTGACGTAGATACCCCTGGTCATGATATACATTACGATAGACCTGAAGAATTTATTGAGATCATGATTGATTTCCTAGATGAAATCCAATAATGATATGCGAAAGGAAAAGCCATAAAAAATTAAGATGCATGGCTCCTTTAGAATATAGGGACCATGCATTTAATAATACCAATCCGTGATTTGATAAATCATCAATTCCTTATCCAGAGGTTAAAATTGTAGAATAATGATTTAAGTAAGTGTTTGCTAATAATGATAGAAGCTACGGCGAGTCAAATACTTTAACCTCCCGTAGCTTTACACTTTTAAATATAAAGAACTATTTCACTATTTAATAATATGATTTATAATACAAGAAAAAACGGGAGGGAGAATTAATATTTTGAAGAGAAAAATAATTATTATCCTGTCGATAATTTTATCAGTGGCAGCATTATTATTTGCAGGAATGTCTTACTTTATAGGTTTACAGGTGTTTAATGGTTCCACACAGCTAGTCATCAACGAAAATACCATTGATGTTCCTGATAATTTTTGGGAAGAATTCAATCTGGATTATGAGGAATTTTGCGATAAATATAGAATTGAAAAAGTAGAAATAACTTCATCATTGGATGGACATATAATTCCCGGAGATTACATATATGCACAACAATCAGAGGAAAATAAGAACAATAAAACTGTAATTTTGGTGCATGGTCTTGGTGGAAACAGATATACCAATTACCCGTATGCAGAAATGTTTCTGGAGAGAGGGTACAATGTTCTGACTTATGATCAGAGAAGCACTAATGAGAATAAGGCAAAATATACTACCTTCGGATATTGGGAGAAATATGATTTAATTGATTGTATTGATTATGTATTAGAAAATACATCAGGACAGATAATCGGCGTATGGGGGCAGTCTTTTGGTGGAGCAACAGCTGGTTTAGCAATGGGTTATGAAGATACACACAAGAAAGTGGATTTTTTAATTTTGGATTGTCCCATAAGCAATATGGAATGGATGATTAAGGAAGAAATGAAAAGCATGGATATAGGAATTCCAGTATCCTATATGTCATGGTGCGGAAATATTGTTAATAAGTTAAAGCTTGGATTTTCCTATAAAGATGCAGATGTAAGCATTGCTATGAGAAATGTAGAAATACCTGTATTAATTATCAATAGTAAAGCCGATAGAGTTACTCCATATTTTATGGGAAAAGATATCTTTGATAGTATCAGGGGAAATAATAAACAGATATGGACAGTGGAAGATAGTGAACATGCAATGATGTGGATTGATTATAATCAGGAATATAGAGAAAAAGTAATCCAATTATTGAATAGTATTGAAAAATAGATATAAGTGGTAGAGTTTAGATCGGAGTTAGAAATAACCTGTAGGTTAGTGATAAGATTGCCGTCAGTTGAGAAAAAATCTTCTTAATTGATGGCATTTTATTTTTTAAGTGTATGAACAAACTATATAGACAATTGAATAATTATTTTATACAATTGTAGCAAGATGGTTAATTATGGATATTAAAATTGATAGCTTAATTCCTGTTGATTCATTATAAATAAACATAGATCTTGTATTCTCTGTTGTTGATAAAAACTAAAAGTCCTTTCGCTCAAATGACATATCTCCAGACGTACATATTTTAATTGTTTGTGGAAGCTTATAACTTGTGATTACCTATTAGAAAGGAGTAAATGGAAATGGAAAATAAAAAAGATTTTTTATCCATAGTTGTAATTATACTTTTGATCGTCATATCGGCAACAGGAGTACTATCATTGGACTTTTCCCAAAGCTATAAAATAACTAATCAATATGGAGATACGGTCAAAATGTATGACAATGGTATATACGCACATGACTCGTATTTTGCTGCTACGCTTTTTATAGGAACTGATTTTATGATACTTTTTATATTTGTACCTTTGTTTATATATACATATTTTCAGAATGTAAAAAATCTAACAATATTACGAAGCTTAAGCTTATATCAGTTTACTCTGTAGCCTTATATTATGCAGCAAGCCTTTCATTTGGAGTTACTTACAATCAATATCATTTATTATATATTGGACTCTTCTCATGTACTCTTTTTGGGCTCTTTTCTGTTATGCGTAAAATAAACATTAAAACATTAACTTATTATTCTACAAAGGGCATTAAGATATTTTTGATATTAGTAGGTGTTTCCCTTATCGTTGCTTGGATTCCGGATATCATACAGACAATTGTTTCAAATAAACCAGTTCCATTAATTGAAGTATATACAACTTCAATAACAAATGTTTTGGACATGGGTATTGTTGGACCTCTATGTTTTGTATGTTTGCATTTATTGAACAAAAAAGACGAGCTAGCTATCATTATATTAGCTTCATTACTTAAAGCTTGTATCATGGTTGGGTCCATGATTATTACACAAACAATTTGTCAGATTCTAGCCGGGATTGAAATACCTTTACCTGAACTTATCACAAAATCAGCAACATTTTTATTACTGGGAGGATTTGCATTGTACTTTAATAACAAATTATATAGCAAATTATTACAACCCTTGATAAGAGTTAAATGATCAATATTGCAATAACTTTATCACCCTACTAGTAGATAGAGCTGGTTTCAAAGCATATGAAGAAAAGAGAAGGAAATTCTAAACAACGCTAAAGAAAGAAGGGATTGATTGTTGGAGTTTGGATGGATTAATTTGTTTGGAGCGGTGATTGTTATCACAATGCTGATACCAAATATAGTATATGCTATAAAGAACAGAAATTTTAAAAATAAGTGTGTAAACAAGATAATGAATTTCATTGAGCAGATAGGAAGATATGGGTGCATTATTTTGATGTGGCTTCCACTTTTTGTTTGGAAGTTTTAGTTTTCCAGTGTTGATATGTTTTTGATTTATCTTCTGGGAAATGGACTTCTTTTGCTTTTATATATTCTTTTCTGGATATTATACTTTAAAAGACAAAGTACAAGTGGAGCCATAGTTCTTGCTATCATACCAACATGTATTTTTTTACTGAGCGGACTGACATTGCATCACTGGACTCTGGTTGCATTTGCAGTTTTATTTGGATTAGGGCATATATATGTAACCCTTGTGAATATTAAAAAAGAAAAAAACTAATGTAACTATAGTTTTTACATATGATTTTTGTTATGTGACTATCTACAGTCAAAAAACATCATCTATTGACAAAACTATTTAAACTTTGTTAAAAATATTGATAAAATTTGGATATATGCTAAAATTCTATTATAAATAATTATTTTTTACACAGTTAAGGATTGGAAGAAAAAACTATGGAATATGTGAATAGATCTAACCCCCCATAGTATTAATAAAAATGGAATCTTATATTGAAAAAATAGAATTGTTTATAGTCTGGAAATCAAATAATGTGCTATTAAAACAAATAATTTAAACAAATGCTGAAGTAAGTTCTGGGGGGAATTATCATGAAAATTAAATATAAGATAAGTTTAATTGCTGCAATAATGTGTATAGTGTGTGTTGGAGCGATGTGGGCAGTAAACAATTTTATATCATTGAAATATTTGGAGGATACCATACAAGATAAGGTATTAGCAGAAGTTAGACTAAAAGCTAACAACATAAATAAATGGATAGCACAAGAAAAGCAAAACTTAGAAATTATAGCTGAGAGAGTAATGCTAGCTAAAGATTATGGACACGATACATTACAGGCAACAGCAGCTACAGCTAATATTGCTGAGCAGAATAATGAAATGGTTAGAGCCGTACAGGATATAAATAATGCTATGCAGATGAATGTGGAGTCGTCCAATAAATTATCTGGCATGATAGGGCAGATAAAGCTGTAATTAAATAGTTATGGAAATTCGACGTAGAGGGCTATAAGAACTATAGCCCTCTTATTGTTTTGGGTAAAATTTAAACCTAAATTAGGCGTGATTGTTGGTGATTACATCTATATAGTATGTGATAGAAGTAATATATTCTAAAAAAGTGCTAAATATTAACAAATACATGTTCACCAATGTTTAGTATAATGCTATGATTATATTAACCGATGGGCAACAAGGTGGTTTAATAATATTAACTATTAACAATGACTATATTATTTCATGATGAAATTTTCTTGGAGGGATTAAATGTGAATAAGCCATTTCCCATAAAGAGCACTATTGATTCACGTCGATCTGTACGCAGTTACAAAATGATTCCTGTTGATGAAGAGGTTCTTGAATCTATAAAGAACTTTGCTAAAACAATATGGGTTCCATTTAATCATAGTGTAGAGATTAGATTTTTTAATGCTGAATCTACGAAAGCACTTTATACAGTAATGAAATCTCCACCAAATAATGTAGCTTTCATAGCAGAAACTGATATAGTTTCAATATCTAAAGTAGGTTTTGTAGGAGAGTTATTAATCCTCTTTGCACATAGTAAGGGTATTTCAACTTGTTGGTTCGGACACTATAAGTTATCAGAACTTGAGCGTTTAATGCCCCATTTACAATCTAAAGATCAGCTAAAAGAATCAAATATGGGTTACGGATATTCAAAAGGTGAAACTACTGGTAGGAGAGCAATATGTATATCACCTTTAGGATATTATGAGGATAAGGGACTTCGCCTTATGGATAGAATTACGAAAAAAACTTCAAGCTTTAGACGCAAAGAAATAAAAGAGTTGCTTATTAATTCTAATGATTATGATAAGTTATCAGATGACATATTATATGCTTTGGACTTAGGAAGAAAAGCACCATCTGCTGCAAATTCACAAATGTGGAGGTTTGCCTTTGAGGATAATTTTAAAACAATTATTATTTCTATGCCAGTGGGATATAAGCATTTCAAATGGGAACACCCAAACGTAGATATAGGTATTTGCGCATGTCATGTATGGCTAGGGCTGATTGATAAAGGATATGATCCTAGTGTAACTGTTAAAGAAGATTTGGGCAGAGCAGTTTGGAGGATTTCAATCAAATAAGGAGTTGGATTCAATACCTTTAAATATTTATTATAAAGAGAAAATTATATATGCTTGCTTTAATGTATTTTGTCAACATGGATATGCAAGCACCTCTACTACGAGGCTTCTAAAAATGTTATTGCTAAGAAGGCAGGGATATCTAAACCTCTAATGTTTCATTATATAAACAACAAAAAGGATTTTTTCTTTTTCTCTACGATTATTGTATGGAACTGTTGGAACAAGAATACTTTAGCAAAATTAATTTGAATGAAAAGGATATATTTCAGCGTTTGCGACAAGCCTGCTTGCTTAAAATTCAGTTAATGAAAAAACATCCATGGATTTTTGACTTTATAAGGGTTGTGGTTTTTACCGATTCTGATGTAGTAAAGGATGAACTGGACAAAAGGCGTAAAAAAATGGGAACTAGCATTTTTGAGGGGTTTTATGGTGATATTGATACATCTTTGATGGTTATCTTAACGAGTTGCGAAAAACCTATTATATATGATGAATGTAATAGAAACAAGAAAGCTTATGAAGTCATATGGCAAACATGAGGTTTTGCGGGGAGTAGATTTGACTGTAAAACAAGGTGAGGTGTATGGATTTATAGGTCCTAATGGAGCTGGAAAATCTCAACTATGAAAATGATATTAGTGTTAACTAAACCAACTCAGGGAGAAGTTAAAATTGACGGTAAAAATTATGAAGATTTAAAAAGTCCTATAACTAAAATTGGTGTGCTAATTGATGGAAATGTAATTAATCCAAAATTTACAGTTAAACAACATTTAGAATTAATTGCTACAGCAAGTTGGATATCTATTAATCGAGTTGAAGAGATGTTAAAAGGTAGGTTTAGAAAAAGTAAAAAATAAATAAATTGGGGAATTTTCATTGGGAATGAAACAACGTTTAGAAATACCAACTGCTTTGATGGGAGCCACTGAAACAATAATATTAGATGAGCCTTTTAATGATTTAGATGTAGATGGTATTCATTGGCTATGAAACTTGACCAAAGAATTAACTAAACAAGAAAAGGCAGTATTGGCATCAAGTCACTTAATGAATGAAATACAAGCAGTTGTTGAAGCCAAAAAAAACACGTTGGTATTTTGTGGAGAGGAAGTAAAGTTTAAATTATACATCACAAATTCATCAAATATGTGATATAGATTATTATTCAGGAGGGGACGTTTATGTTTAATGACAAAAGATGTGTATTGATTGTAGATGATGATATAAAAATCCTTAGGGCACTTAAAGATTTTTTAAATAGCAATAATTTTTATGTTTTAGAAGCGACAGACGGTAGAATGGCATTAGATGTCTTTTATGAGAACAACACAAAAATTGATATGATTCTGCTTGATGTGATGATGCCCAGCATAGACGGTTTTGAAGTATTAAAAGAAATAAGGGAATCTTCTTCTGTCCCTGTTATCATGTTGACAGCAAAAGGGGAGGAATACGACCAATTGAACGGATTTAATAAAGGAGCGGACGACTATATTCCTAAACCATTTTCACCATCTCTCTTATTGGCAAGAATGGAAGCGGTTTTCAAGAGAATCGGAAAAAGCGAATCTAACGATCTAACCGCTGGGGGAATCAGCATAAACATTTTGAAACGGAACGTTACAGTAGATGAAATTCCTATTACACTTACGCCTAAAGAGTTTGACTTGCTTTACTATTTTCTATCGAATCAAGACTTGACTGTATCACGGGAACAAATATTAAATTCAGTTTGGGGCTATGAATTTGAGGGCGACCTGCGAACAGTTGATACCCATGTCAAACAGCTCCGGACTAAATTAGGGGACTATGCACGCTATATTAAAACCATTCATAGAGTCGGCTATAAATTTGAGGTGGAATAATGGGAAAATCAATTCAAACAAAGATCATGCTCTTTTCTGGGACATTGCTGTTGTCTGTTTTAATATGTCAGATTCTATTTAGTGTGTTTATGTTCAAAAGCTACTATACAAACCTTAAAATATCTGAAATAGAGACCCTATTTTACAACTTAAAACAAAATTATTCTGATGATCCAGATATAATCAGCAGTATTACACAGGAAGCTGAGAACGCTTATAACATAAACGTTTTGATTTCTGATGGTACAAAAGTAATTTACGGTGGCAGGAGGCTAAATTTTCTCATGGGTGGACAAAGCATTTTGGGTTTGGATATGCTTTACTCACTTGAACCAAAGGTGACCATTTTCAAAATACCGGGATTGACCAACAATCCTCAAAGGGCACAAAACAGATTTGCTAGTCTAGTGTTGATGGGTAAATTTGAGTACAACAACGGATGGCGCTATGTCCGAATTAATTCGCCTATAGAAGCTATTGATGCAAGTGTTGCAGCTTTTACGAAAGTTAACGCTACGATTTCCGCTGTAATATTGCTGATTGGCGTTATAGGTTCCCTGATTTTTGCTAAAAGGTTTACAAAGCCAATTCGGGAAATAGAGGAAGTGGCACGCAATGTTGCGCTTCTCAACTTTGATATACAGGCGGACGAAAATATATCCACGACAGAACTTGGCAGTTTATCCAAAAGCATAAATGTCATGGCCCAAAAACTAAAGAGTTTGATTACCGATTTAGAGGCTTCCAACGCTAAACTGCAGGAGGACGTAAATATACAAAAACAGCTCGATAAAATGCGACGCGAGTTTGTGGCCAATGTCTCACATGAATTAAAATCCCCACTCCATCTCCTATTGATGTACTGCGGAAACCTGAAACACAACATCGATAACATTGATAAAGATTATTATTGTGATACTATCATTGAGGAAGTAAACCGAATGAACGATATGGTAAATAGCCTTCTTAATCTATCTGCCCTTGAAAACGGGCTTTCCAAAATCGACAAGAAACAGTTGGATTTATCCTGCCTTGTAGAATCTGTCACATCAAAAATGTCGGTGTTTTTTGAAGGGGTGTTGGCAAACGTCAGTGTTGAGAAAGGAATATTTGTTGACGGGGATAGCCAATACTTGGAACAGGCGATAAAAAACTATGTGACGAACGCTATTTCACATACCCCTACTGGAGGTCATATTTCTATCAGCCTGAAACGGCAAGGAGATAAAGCTGTATTTTCTGTGTTTAACGAGGGTGATAATATCCTACCTGAAGATATGGTGCAGATCTGGGAGAGCTTTTATAAAGTAGACAAGGCTAGGGTCAGAACGGAAGAAAGTCACTTTGGCCTTGGACTTTATATTGTAAAGACAATAATTTCCGCACATGGTGGCGAATACGGAGTGAGGAACATGGAGAATGGTGTGGAGTTTTGGTTTTCTCTTGCAGTAAATAACGTCTAAAAAATTATTTATTAATAAGCTTTTCCATCAAAATTCTATCAAAACTCTTTTTTATAATATAGCTATCATCAGGAATAACCTGATGAAAAACAAAAATAGGAGGTTATATATATGAGAAAAAAGACAATCGCTATGGGAGTAGTGGCAACCTGCTTGCTGCTCACAAGCAGCGTGATGACTTTTGCCTCTGAATGGGAGAAGTTTCCCTATAGTAATGGATTTGACTTTGATAGAGGGATACTTCGTGCTGAAATAGAAGCTCGTAGGGAGAACATAAAAGGGAAGCTTACTGAGTTAAAGGAAAGCAGCGTGGATATGTCTATCTATGAGCAGTACGGGCTCAACTATGATGAAAACAAAGGTGGTTGGTGCTACAGGGATAAGCTTGTCGGGTTACTCGTGGACAAAAATGGAAGAGGGATTACCATTTTGAACAAAGACGGCGAGATACATTTGAAAGCCATTCGCGATGAAAGTGGCAATATAACTGGACTTGCGGAACTGACCTCCGATGAGTACTCCATTATTTCGTCTGCCATGGAAGATATGAAGGAAGATATGAAAGCTTGGAAGGATGAGATGTTTGATAGAATGAAAAGACGTATGTCCGAATACCGTGAGATGTTTGGATCTTTCCTATCTTGGGAACATAACCCAGATCCAGCCACCCTTAGAGAAGCAAATATTGAAATTCGACAAAAGATGGAACAGCAACGGGAGCAGTTTAAGGCTGAATGGGACCAGCACAGAATTGAAAGAAAACAGCGTATAGATCAACTTTTTCATATGCTTGAATAGCAGTAAAAAGATGTGGGAGCTCACTTTTCATAAAAGTGAGCTCTT
>Ga0134092_1001574_pt1 | contig 19536 bp, 22 predicted proteins | sample 3_6taG_FD_94454 | JGI IMG/M metagenome (GOLD analysis project Ga0134092, IMG submission 94454) | Switchgrass degrading microbial communities from high solid loading bioreactors in New Hampshire, USA - 3_6_20_6_A3 metaG | ecosystem: Engineered > Bioreactor > Semi-continuous > Anaerobic >... | reverse complement strand
TTTATAGTAACTAAAAAATCACAAGGGTACATGATACCATGAGCATATTTAAGTATATTAAAGATTCTAAAAGGTCAATCCTCTATTTTTTCCTTATGATACTTATAATAGATTTAATATTGATATCCAGTACAGACTTGAATAAATCCTTAGTGGATATTTTCTATATGAATTTATTACTACTATCTATTTCAGTTATTTTTTTGATTATATCTTATATAAAGTGGAGAAACACTTACAAGGATTTGAAAAAGGCTTTAGATCTTGAAGAAAATATAGATAGTTTTTCTCCAAAAGGAAATAAATTAGAACATATGCTTATAAGAGATATTATCAATCTAAAAAATAAAGAAAAATTAAAGGAGACAAATGAGCTAAAGGATAATTTAGAGGAAATAAATGATTATATTGTAAAATGGGTTCATGAGATCAAGATACCTTTGTCAGTCTGTGAACTCATATCTGATAGGATAGAAGAAAAGGGTGATTATGATTTATCTAAAGAGCTAAGACAAGAATTGGAAAGGATAAATTTTTTAGTAAATCAAGTAATCCATATTAGTCGTGCCTCCAGCTATTCCCATGATCTTGTTATAGAAGAGGTAAATTTAAGTACCTTGGTAAAAAGTGTTATTAAAAACAACATGAATTCTCTAATAGCTAAGAAAATTGAGTTAGAAATAGGCAATTTGGATTTTAAGATATTTTCCGATAGAAAGTGGGTTTATTATGTAATAGAGCAGATAATAAACAATGCTTGTAAATATGTGGATGTCAATGGGAAAATAGATATAAAAGGACAGGAAACAGATGAATGCGTGGTTCTCTTCATAAAGGACAATGGAATTGGTATACCTGCTAAAGATATTGATAGAATTTTTGATAGAGGATTTACAGGAGAAAATGGAAGAAAGAAAGGAAAGTCTACAGGTATGGGGCTTTATATATGTAAAAAAATAGCTGATAAATTAAACTTTAATATTGAAGTGTCTTCTCAAGTTGGAAAATATACTGAGTTCAAAATATATTTTTACAAGCTATCGGACTACTTAAGAGTGACAAAAATGTAATATTAGAGTTTTATTTGTCATCAGAAGTGATGGAATGAGGCTTTTTAAGAAATTAGAATATAGGTAAAAGAATAAATTCTCTCTGTTATAGGAGAGAATTTTTTTAAAGCAGGAGGGATTGATATGGAATTAGTACTTGAAACAAGAAAATTAGTAAAAGAATATGGCTCAAGGGGGATGGTTTTTACAGCTTTAGATGGTATTGACTTGAAAGTGTATAAAGGTGAATTCTTAGGGATAATGGGACCATCCGGGGCAGGCAAGACTACTCTTTTAAATGTACTATCTACTATTGATAAACCTACTTCTGGTGATATACTCTACGAAGGCAAAAGCATTTTAAATATGAAGAACAAGGAACTGTCCATATTTAGACGAAATAACATAGGTTTTCTGTTTCAAGATTTTAACCTATTAGATAGTATGTCTGTTGAGGACAACATAGCATTGCCTTTAGCTCTTTCTAAAGTAAATGTAAAGGAAATAAAGGAAAAAGTTAGTAAATTTAGCGAGTTCTTTGGATTAAAAAATCATCTTAAAAAATATCCTTATCAGCTGTCAGGAGGGCAGAAACAAAGAGTAGCAGCAGCTAGAGCTATTATTACATCTCCTTCAATAGTTTTTGCTGATGAGCCTACAGGTTCATTGGATTCTAAATCATCTCAGGAACTACTGCAGTGTCTATTAAGGATGAATGAAGAATTGAATACAACTATAATAATGGTTACCCATGATCCTTTTGCTGCCAGCTATTGTAAGAGGATTCTATATTTAAAGGATGGAAAGATACATGCAAGATTGGATAAGGATTCTACTAGAAAAGAGTTTTTCAAGAGGATTATAGACTTTGTTGGTTCCATGGGAGGTGGCGTAAGTGAACTCCTTTAAGTTGACTATTATAAATTTTAAAAGGAACATAAAAACTTATGTCATGTATTTAATGGCAATGATTTTTTCAGTTGCCACTTACTATAATTTTGTTTCCATAAGATACAATCCTCAATTTCTAGAGACAAAGGATATGTCCATATATGTAAAAAGTTCATCTATGACTGCATCTTTGCTTATGATTTTGTTCCTAATATTCTTCATTATGTACTCTAGCAACTTCTTTCTAAATCAGAGGAAAAAGGAAATAGGTATATATGCCTTTATGGGAATCGACAACTATAAAATTGCTTTTATATTTGCATCAGAAGGATTGCTATTAGGGATAATGTCCTTAGCTATTGGACTTTTTCTTGGAATATTGTTTAACAAATTGTTTCTTATGTTGCTTGCAAAGGCAGCTTTGCTGAATATGAGAATTGACTTTTTTATATCCAAAAATGCTATTGTAGAGACTGTAATCGTTTATTCAATAGTCTTACTTATAGCTTTCTTAAAGGGATATTTTAATATTATAAGGACAAACTTAATAGATTTGATGAATACATTGAAAAAAACAGAAGAGTTTCCAAAAATCAATTATTTAAAAGGTTTTTGTTCAATAATAATCATAGGTGTTGCATATTATATTGCAGTAAATTATGGCAAATTTGGATTTGGTAATGCCCTTTTGTGGACAGTGATTTTGGTTATTATAGGTACCTATTGGCTATTTGGTTCTTTTTTATCCATGATTATTAGGTATTTCATAAAGAGAAAAAAATTCCTATATATAGGAACAAATATTGTTAGCTTTTCAAATATAGCCTTTAGAATTAAGGATAACTATAGAACTTTTGCAGCAGTAGCAGTATTGATAACTACATGTATAACTTCCTTTGGAACAGTAAGTTCCATTAGATACTTTGTAGATGAAAATCATAAGATAGAGGTTCCATATACTGTTACCTATATTTCTAGCAATGGAGAAGTAATAGAAAAGGTAGATGAAATATTAAAAAATTCAAATCACAAAGTTGAATTAATTGAGAAAGCTAATTTTCTATTTGATCTAGAACCACAGCGTGTAGTGGTAAAATTATCTACATTTCAGAAGATATTGTCAGATTTAAATGTTAAGGATAAAGATAAGATAATATCTAAAATTGGGCAGTTAGACAAAGAAGTAGCATATGTAGAAAGACCAGGAGTAGTAATGAATATGTTGGAAATGAAAGAAGTAAAAATAGGAGGCAATGCTTATAAAATAAAAGCTCAATTGAAAGTTCCACTATTTGGCAGTGGAGTGCCTTATCCTTGTGCTATTGTTAGCGACGAAGAATATGATATATTAAAGCTTAAACTTGAAGAAAAACAGTTTAATGGAATAATACTAGATAATCCAGAAAACACAGAGGATTTAACCTATAAGTTAGCTGAAATATTGCCACCAGAAGCTAGGTTATATACCTATTTTATTGCTGGAGCAACGTTATATGATCTTGTTGGAATAGTATATTTTCTTGGAGCCTTTTTATTTCTAGTATTTGTATTTGCTACAGGAAGCATAATCTACTTTAAGATATTAAGTGAATCTTTTAAGGATAAAGGTAAATATGAAATACTTAAGAAATTAGGAACAACAGATACTGAGTTGAAAGAATCTGTCTCAAAACAAGTAGGACTATTTTTTATAATGCCTTTAATAGTAGGTATAATCCACAGCATTGTTGCTATTTCAGTATTAAGTGATCTTATGAGGTATAGCTTAATAATACCAACAGTTATAAGCATTAGTATTTTTATAATTGTATATGGTATTTTCTATATGTTTACTAGAAGAAAGTATATCAATGTTGTAGAAAGTCAGGCTTGATTAAATAATTCAAGCCTGATTTTTGTAGAATTCTTTAAAGGTAAAGAAGGTTTTCTTATGATAATTTAGAATATCTTATTAACAAAGAAAAGTGATATTAGATGATGATATATATAAGGAATGGATAAAACTAAATTTTTTTCTCAATCTGACGATATTATAGTAGACTGTAAATATCGTATACCTAGTTAAAGCAGAATATTTTTTGGACAAATTAGTAGATTTATGCGTTTTGAATAGTTATATTTAGGGTGTTAATATGAATAAAAAGATTATTTTGCTTATAATAATTATCATGATTATATTATTGGCAACATATTATTATGTACCTGTAGATGTAAATAACTTAATAAAGCCATTAAGTAGTAAAAATTTGCCTTTGAAAATTGAAGCTGGGATATTTTTTCCTGCACATTCAGAAAAAGAATTAGATGTGATAAACAGAGAATCGATAGAACGGATTTTAACTCTAATAGAAAGTATTAAAGTGTGAAGAAATATAATACCTCCCAAATCATATAGTCCACAGCTTAAGGAGACATATAGACTTGTCTAAATGGAAAAAACAACGATAATCAATATATTAACATCCTAAATAGTAAATACATACAAATAAATCATAAGCGATATGAGATTATAGGGAGGACAAATTTATCAAAGCTATATGATATAATAATTCTCGACCAAGCAAAAGGAACTTTAGATAAATCTTATTATGATTTAATTGATAATGAATAATAAATATTATTTATAAAATGTGTAGCAAACATTATTCATATTTCTAAGGAGAGATGACAGTGAAAAAACCAAATTCTTTAGTACAATTATTAGGTTATGTGTTTATGGTTATAGGTCCTATGTTTATTTGTTTTGGATATTTGAATAAGATTGGAGTATTGCCAACAGCAGCAAATTCTAAAGGCAATCCTGCGCTTATTTTTCCTATTATGGGAATTATATTTCTATTAGTTGGAGTAGCTTTTTTCTTTATTCCATTTTATAATGAAAAAAAGCTTGAGAATTTGAAGTCAATAGGAATAAGTGTACAGGGGACTGTAACTGGAATAAAAAAATTAATTTATACTCAATTTGGAAGTCAGTCCCCTTATATTGTTTATTTTTCTTATGAATATTCTGGTGAAAAATATGAAGGAAAAAGCAATTTCATATGGAATGAACCAAATATATCTGAAGGGGACATGATTACTGTTTATATAGATGAATATAGAAAACATCGTTATTTTGTTGAAGTTTAAATTGTTACATAGTTTTTATTGACAATAGAAAACATAGATCATAGAGAAAGCCCCTTGTAATGAATAACAGAAGGGGCCTTAAGATTTATATTTTTGTTTAATTTTTACTTATGATATTATAAAGTACTTGTGCTGACTCAGCTCTTGTAGCCATAGCCTTAGGATTGAGTTTGTTGTTGTAACCTTGAACAATACCTGTATTTACAAAGTATTTTAAAGCTTCAATTGCATAACTATTAATTTCATGTATATCGGTGAATTTTTCAAAGGCTGTTTTACCACTTTCTGTACTAGTAGGAAGTTTTCCTAGTTTATTTAGAACCCGGTAGATAATTACAAACATGTCTTGACGTGTTATACTGCTTTCTGGCAAATATAGATTGTTACCTGTACCATATACAAGGCCAAGTCTCTTCGCTGTTCCCAGATATTTAGTATAGTATCTGTTTCCAGCATCTGAAAAGTTATCAATTACATTGGCATCAGGCTCTATACCATAAGTATTCATTATCATAATTAGAAAATCAGCACGGGTTATATTATTTTTTGGGGCAAATTTTCCATTGCCTATTCCATTTATTATACCTCTTTCATAAAGATCATCTATGGCTTTTATAGCCCAAGCTTGTCCTTTATTAACATCATAAAAATAGCTGGATTGTTCTTTACCTATGATTAGCTCCTTGCTTTCATGGTGAAGCCTATCTAGAGCAGTAACTGCATAGACTACTTCATCAATATTTTTACTATCCTTATCAATAAATTCTTGAATATTTTTGTTGCTTTTTCTAACAGTTGCAATAAGCTGCATAGCACTGCTATTGGAATTAATATCTATGCTGTTTCCTTTATTTGTTCTATAAATAGCATAATAGGTAGTATTCTCATCTCTATCAGTCCATGATAATTTTATGCCATTAGAAAGGCTTTCAATTTTTCCATTACTAGGACTTTGAGGAGCTTGTCCACCTTTCCAACTCATAACAGGTACTAATGCCTTTGTTGACCATAAATCCTTTTGTATTGTATTTACAACCTGCTGTTTGTTAGCATCATTTATATTTTTAAATCTAAACATTATACTACCCATAACTTCTGGCTTTTGAACATTAAACTTAAGCTGTCGAGTAAACTCTTCTACAGCTTTATTATTTTGGAAATATATATCCGAATCATCATTTACCTTATATAAGGCTTGACCAATATACAGGTGTACATTTTTGTTTCTTATAATATTGGACCACCAGCTAGCAATTTCCCCATAAGGTACACTAGAATTAGCAAAGGAAAAATATACTTGAGGTGCAATATAATCTATTATTTCTTCTTGTACCCATTTTTTAGTATCGGCAAAACTTCTATCATAGTTGGGAATGCCAGCTTTGGTATTTGAACCATCAGGATGACCATCTTTTTTATTTCCCCATACTGCAGCTGGGCTTACTCCAAATTTTACCCATGGTTTTGTATTTCTGATCTCATTGGAAAGCTCTTTTATCAATAGATAGGTATTATTTCTTCTCCAGTCTCCTATATTAGAGAATTTACCAGAATTATATTGTTTAAAGGTATTCTGGTCATTTAATTCTCCTACATAGCTTTCATAATAGAAGTAGTCATCAAAGTGTATTCCATCTATATCATAGTTTCTTACTACTTCCATTACTCTCCTTTTTACCCATTCTCTTGCTTCTGGAATACCAGGGTCTACAACAAATCTAGAATGGGCAGTTCTTATCCAGTCAGGATGTTCTCTATAAACACTTTTATCTATATTTAGAGATTCTATTGTAGCATTATTAGTGTTCATTGATACCCTATAAGGATTAAACCACGCATGGATTTCTAGATTGCGTTTATGGGCTTCTTCTACAGCAAAGGCAAGTGGGTCAAACCCAGGGTTTTTACCAAAGACACCTGTAAGATAACGGGACCAAGGCACTATATCTGATTGATAAAAAGCATCTCCTTCAGGGCTTACTTGAAGGAAAACAGCATTCATATTCATCATAGCTGCCTTATCTAAAATTGAAATGAGTTCATTCTTAGTTTTTTGTATTCTTTCATTATCATTCTTTATATTTCTGGTTTCTGCAGAAGGCCAATCAAGATTTAATGTAGTTGAAATCCAAACTCCCCTGAGATGCCTTTTTACTATAGGTGTTTCTTTTGGAATGTATTCCTTATATGGGTCCCAAGGATCTGATGCTGCAAAACTATGGGTATATAAGGATAATAATATTAATATTGTAATAATATTAATGATGATATTATTAATGGATTTTTTAGTTAACATTTGACCCTCCTTTATTATGTAAGTTTAATCAGATGATTGTATAGAATAATTCTAGCAAAGCTTTACATCAATATATAGGGGAATATTTTTCCAGTAAGACTATATGTTGGAATAGAATTTAATGAGCAGGAAAGTCATTGATATTGATATGAAGTTTCTAATTGATTGGAGATTGCGCTGAATTAAGGAAAGGGGTGAAATAGTGTTTTTACGTTGTATGAAAAAAGAGACTGGAAATATGTATTTAATTTTATAAAACAACTTTGTTATAATAAATCATGATGAGTTTCCTTTTTATCTAAACTGTCGTTATGGAAAGTGTACAGATGCCAATAAGAATTTATAGAGAATGGAGGAAATTATGAACGTATTGATAAGCGCTTGCCTATTAGGTGTTAACTGTAGATATGATGGCGATGGGAAATTAATAAAAGAAATAGAAAGATTAAAGGAAATTTACAATTTGATTCCCGTTTGTCCTGAAATATATGGAGGATTGAAAACCCCTAGAGAGCCAGCAGAAATCATAGATGGGAAAGTTATCAATAGAAAAGGAGAAGATGTAACTGAAAACTTTATTAAGGGAGCAAATGAAACTTTATACTTAGCTAAGTTGTTTAACTGCAAATATGCCATACTAAAAGAACGAAGTCCATCCTGTGGGTTTGGGGAGATATATGATGGAACATTCGCTGGAAAACGAGTAGATGGAAATGGCATTACAGCTGATTTGCTAATTAAAAATGGTATAATGATTATCGGAGAATCCCAGATGGACTGGTTATTAAATATAGATAATAACTTTCCACTTTAGTATGAGATACTTATAGTTTTTTCAGTTTATCAATAAATAGCTTAACATCAAAGTTTGTATCTACCATTTCAATTACTTTAGAAGTTTTATCCTTTAGTTCTCTATTGATGATGTTTTTAAAATCCATATTGCTCTTTTCATCCATGTTGACAGTAAAGTGTTTTTCTAAGTTTCTAGATTGTGAAATAAATTCATTTATGTTATCAATAGACAAGTTATTAAACTTCTTTTTCATAATCAAGTTTCCATCATAAATGTAAAAAAGTATATATCCTTCGTCTATTTTTTCACCCATTATAATTCTTTTATCTTTTGTAATATTGTTTTTTTGAGAGATGTATATATATTTCATTGTTAACAGTATGTCTCTAAAACAGGAAGCTCTTTCAAAACGAAAACAAGATGAAGCTTCCTTCATTTTTTCTTCTAATAAATTTATGAAAGTTTCCATATACTTCTCATTAGAAAATATCTCTATTAAACATTTCTTATTCTCTTCAAATTCCTTTTCATTCATTACACGAGGCAGTGAACTATATTGAATTGTATATAATCCTTTGTTCTTTTTAATAGGATATAGTTTTAACATTAAAGTTATCAAGTCTCCTATGGCCCTTTTGCTTCTAAAAGGGCCAAATATATACTTTTCACATTTTTCCATGGTTATGGATAAGGGGTTATCAGTCATACATTCTTCTATTTTTAAATATACATAGTTTCTATCTTTTGCAAACTGAGAATTATAGATGGGTTTATATCTTTTAATCAATTCACATTCCAATAATTGCGCCTCTAAATGGGTGTCAGTTACTATAAAATCTATATCATGTATGTTAAAAACCAATCTCTTTATCTTTTCCCATTCGTGGTTTACTTGAAAATATGATTTTACTCTTTTACTAAGACATTTGCTTTTACCTATGTATATTATATTTCCTCGAGAATCTTTCATTTTATATACTCCGGGTTTGTGGGGGATGGATTTAATTTTATCTGCTAAATGAGTTGGTATGTTCAATATCATCACCACTGTTTTTTATAAATATTTTTTCATAGACAAAAACATATGTCAATTATAAAAGAGGATTTTAAAATAATTTGTAGAATAGTATAATTATTATATAAATTTAAAAAATAAAAAACATTAAAAATAAATTGACAAATATTAAACAATCAACTTCATAACTGGTTCATTATTTAAAAAGCAAGCGTATAATTCATGATTATAATATTATACATAAGATTTACATGAAACAGGGATTAGCTAAGGGAACAGATTGCAATCATAATAAACTAGGGAAGTGAGTGATAAATTGTGGATGATAAGGTATTGGTATTATTAATAATATTGCTTATATTAGTTATATTTTCTTTTGATTATCAAGCCAGATTAAACAGAAATAGTATTAGAATTTTTTTTGAGGATTATGAGTTTCGAAAATCTCAAATTAAAAGATTATCTGAAAAAGCTATAGAACTTGCCAAAATTAAAAATGTGGTTTTTATATTAAATAAAGAACAAGAATTGGATTATACATATTATAGAGGTTTTTAATTTTCTTTGATACAATTGATATTACATAATTAATAATCAATAATTATATAACCATAAGTTTAGACAATATTGTTTATTTGTTGACAAACTTTTCTAAATAATATATATTGGTTTTTAAGTCGGTGATAATACTTATTTAAGCATCTAATTACAACAGAGTGGGAGCACTAATCAAAAGTAATATAAATGTAAAAAAAGGATGGTGTTGAGTTTGAAGATACTTCTACTAAACGAACATGATATGAAGAAAGTTTTTACTATGGAAGATGCCATAAAAGCTGATAAAGATGCATTAGAGTTTTATTCAAGAGGAGAAAGCTGTATTCCTTTAAGGACTAATTTGGATATACCTGAGTATAAGGGTCAAAGTCTTTATATGCCAGGATATGTAGCTGGTGCAAATGCCTTAGGACTAAAAATCGTTTCAGTTTATCCTGATAATGTTGGTAAAGGATTGCCATCAGTACCAGCATTTATGGTACTATTAGATAATAAAACTGGTGAAGTTTGTGCTGCTATGGATGGTACATATTTAACTAAAATAAGAACAGGAGCTCTTTCAGGAGCAGCTACTGACATATTGTCAAGAAAAAACTCCAAAGTATTTGCTTTAATTGGAACAGGTGGTCAAGCGGAAACACAGCTTGAAGCAGTATTAAGTGTAAGAGATATAGAAGAAGTTAGAGTATATAGTACTAAAAGGGAAAGAGTTGAAGATTTCGTAAAGAGAATGAGTGAAAAGTTTTCAAAGAGATTCAATGTGAAGATTGTTGCTGCTGAAAGCTCGGATGAAGCAATTAAAGATGCTGATATTATCACTTGTGTCACTACTTCCAAAAAACCTGTATTTGATGGTAAACTTGTAAAAAGAGGAGCTCATATCAATGGTGTTGGATCCTATACTCCAGATATGCAGGAAATAGATGAATATACTATCTTGAACTCTGATAAGATATATGTGGACACTCTAGATGGAGTTCTTAATGAAAGTGGCGACTTTATAATACCAATGAGAGAAAATAGATTTTCACAAGAAGATATTACTGGAGAATTAGGAGAAGTAATAATAGGTAAAGTATCTAGTAGAGAAAATGACGAGGAAATTACATTATTTAAATCAGTTGGCAGTGGAGTTTTTGATTTGGTTACTGCTAAGAGAATTTATGAAAAAGCTTTAGAAAAAGGTATTGGACAGGTTATTGAATTTTAATGATGTGAAAATTAGTGAAAATATCTGAATTGTTATGAATTCAGATATTTTTTTATGTGTATAAATATAATAAAATATTTAATAAGTATAGTTAAGAATATGGAGGTAATAAAATGTGTGGTAGATTTCTTTTGGAAAGTGATATTCAGGAAATTATAAAGACATACAAAATAGTAAATAGAGAAATAGAAGAATATGATAGAGGAGACTTTTATCCATCTCAAAATGCGCCTATAGTAGTTGAGAATAAAGAAAGAACATTGAAGTTTGGAAAATGGGGATACAATTTGACAAATAGTAAACGTCTTATAATAAATGCGAGAGCTGAATCCATTATGAATAAGCCCATGTTTAAAACCTCCATATATACTGCCAGATGCATAATTCCGGCCAATCTATTTTATGAATGGAAAAGTGAAGATAATAGGACAAAGGTAAAATACGGCATAAAATTGAGAGATAGCAGTTTGATTTCTTTAGGTGGAATTTACAAGGAGTATATTGATGAGAATTTAAACAGACGTTTAAACTTTGTAATTATAACTACCGAATCCAATGACAATATGAAGGGTATTCATGGGCGAATGCCGTTGATAATAAAGGATGATTTGCTAGATTATTGGTTGAACAATAATACATCTTTGAAAGCTATTGAAGAAATTTTTAGATCTAATAGGGATAATGAGTTTGTTATTGAAAAATATGAAGATGAACCAAAAAAAGATACAAACGGTGATTACCAACAATTGAGGATGTTTTGATTTACTTTATTACACATTATTTAATACTCAAAATAATTTGGTAATTATAAAACTATTTTAGTGATGGAGATTGTTATGTTGAGGATAAGTGCAATTGTGATGGCATCAGGCATGTCTAAAAGGATGAACAGGGATAAACTCCATATGAAAATCAACGGTAAGTGTATATATGAATACATATTAGAAACTATAAAAGATTGTGATTTTCATGAAACAGTAGTTGTAGCTAAAGATGATGATATTTTAAGAAAGGCTAGAAGCCTAGGATATTTAGCAGAGAGAAATACAAGAAATTTTCTCGGACAAAGTGAATCAATAAAGATAGCTTTAAAAAATATATCCCCTGCAGATGGATATATGTTTTTTGTAGCTGATCAGCCTTTTATTAAAGTTGAAACTGTAAAAAAGCTGTGTATTATGTTTAGCAAAAATTCCAATAGGATAGTCGTACCCTATTATAACGGAATAAAAGGAAGTCCTGTTATATTTCCTTATAGTTTAAAAAGTCAGCTCATGAGCCTTGAAAATGATCAAGGGGGAACAACTATTATAAATAGCAATAAACATATGGTGTTATCGGTGAATATTCAAACAGAATGTGAAAACTTGGATATAGACACTATGGAAGATTATAATAAAGCAATCAATATATTTGATAGGGAATAAATAGAAGAGCAAATGAAGTAAGAAATGAGAAGAGATATTATATTGATGTATAAAAATAATAATTTTAGGAGGAACAAATGGATATATTTGAAATATTTTATGAAAACAAGAATGAGGAGAATGCCTTTTATATGGCTAAATATATGAAAAACAAGTTTCCGTTTATCGGGATAAAAAAGCCTGATAGGGTAGCATTGGCTAAGGAATTTTTGAAAATTAAGGTGAAAGAAAAAAAGGTAGATTGGGATTTTATATATAAGTGCTATAACATGCTAGAAAGGGAATTCCACTACTTGGCTATTGATTATATGGACAAGATTAAGGACCTTTTTACACCTGATGACATGAAGAACATTGAAGAGCTTATTGTAACAAAATCCTGGTGGGATACAGTGGATTATATAAATAAAATTGTTGGGCATATAGCTATGAAATACCCAGAAGTTAAAGACCAAACAATACAAAATTGGATTTATTCGGACAACATTTGGCTAAAGAGAGTTTCAATAATATTTCAGCTAAAGTATAAGGAAAAGACAGATACTGAATTTTTAAAGAAAGCAATTTTATATAATTCTCAAACTAGCGAATTTTTTATTGACAAGGCTATAGGATGGGCATTGAGAGAGTATTCTAAGACTAATAAGGAATGGGTGAGAAAATTCATAGAAAACAATAAGCTTTCAAAATTGAGCATTAGGGAGGGGAGTAAATACATAGATTAATAATATTAGCATAAGTACAGCAATTTTTATTATGGCTGGTATGGCTGATTTAATTCTATTAATTTATGATGAGGAGTGAATTGATGAAAGAAATAAAATTGTATAATGTTATTTTTCCTATATGGCTATTGATATTTTTCCCGCCAGTGATATTTATATCTTTAGTAGGTAACTTTATTATTGATTCTCTTGTTATATTAGTGTGTTTCAAGGTGTTTAAATTAGCAGTATACAATATAGACCTTAAAATATTTTACAAAAAGAGCATAAACAAGGTGTGGCTTTATGGGTTTTTATCAGATTTTATCGGAGGTATAATACTTTTCATAATAGGAATTCTTGGAGATTATTTTGGACTATCTTATGAATTAACTAGTGCAGTTAATTTTGACCCATTTAGCAATATATTGGCTGTATTAGTTATTATATTTGCTATGTTAGTATCAGCTTTTTTCATATTCTTATTTAATTATAAAATAACCTTCAAAGAACTGATAAAAGATGCTAGCATTAGATTTAAAGTAGCATTAACTATTGCGGTTATTACAATGCCATGGACCTTTTTATTGCCTACAAAGTGGTTTTATTATTAATAAACTATAAATCCATACTGTCCCCTTAAATATCCTATATTGTAACCGTATTGTTACTGGTATTTTTTTCATTATTAAGACTAGAATATTATAAAGGAATAAAAAGGAAAGGGGATATTAAATGAAAAAATTAGTATGTTTATTGATGTTTTTTTTAATTCTTGTGTTAATGGCTCCCTGCTCTTTTGCTGAAGATGCTTTTGAAGTAGAGCATATAGTTATCGATGTGGATGAGGAATTATGTAACATAAATATAGTTGCGCCCTATTTTAAAGGCTTTGAGAATGCAGAAGAAATCGATCGCCATATAAGAAATCTAATTGCTGATTCAATAGGTAACGCACGACCCGCTGCTAAGTCGCTAAAGAATTTAAAAGATGAATTGATGGAAAAAGGAGAAGAAACTTTTGATTGGGAAGTTGTGCTTATAACAAACTATGATTACATGATAAATGCAGATATTTTATCCCTTAAATTGAATACCTACTATTATTCAGGTGGAGCTCATGGTATGAGCTATATAAATTCCATTACAATGAATATAAAAACTGGCCAGATATATGAATTTAAGGACTTATTCAAGGATAATGTTAATTATGATGAAAAAATAACTCAAATTATACTAGATGAAATTGAAAAATCATCTAATATATATTTTGATAATTATAAGGAAACTATACTTAGTAAAAATGGTGAATACAATTACTATATTGATGGAGATAAGCTAGTTATATACTTTGATTTATATGATATAGCTCCTTATGTAGCTGGCATACCTAGATTTTCGATAGAGGCGGAAGAAATAAAAGAATTCCTAAAAGATGAGGTATATAATTCTATAAAGGATGGGAAAGAAAGAGGAATTATTAGTTATAATGGAGCTGATATAGATAGCAATAGCAAAATATTTTATCAAGACCAGTATACGCCTTTAGTTCCTCTTCGTGTTATAGCTGAAAGTTTAGGTTATACAGTAGATTGGAATAGAGAATATGGAGCTATGGTTAATGGCAATACTGTTGAAAATAGTACAATTGTGGATGGTATAACCTATGTCCCAATTGAATATTTTACAGAGATTTTAGGAGAAAATGTTGTATTTGATATATCAGTCAATGGTGAGCTTTTGATAAAAGTATACAATAAAACTGGACAGGAAAATAATTTTAATAATTTAATAGCTGAATTTGAATTACCTATAACTGCTGAAGATACTGTAAAAATGTATGCTGAAGCTGTTAAAATGAGAAATGGTGCTGTTCAGTATGGATTGATGTCTGATGAATTAAGAGATAAAAAATATTACGAGTTTAATGAGTTAGGCTTTGTTACAGGTACTTCTAGCCCTTGGGTAGATAGCTATGAGATTGAAAATATAGGGGATAATATCTACAAAGTAATATTCCATTTAAGAACTAGCGTTCTTACAGATTTAATAACATCCATTGTAAAAGTGGAATTAATTCAGGATGGTAATTATTGGAGAATTTCATCAATAGAAGAAATGTAGGAGACAAATTAGAAGGATATTAAAAGACCGTATAGAATATAATAATTGACTAATATTTATAACATAGATGATACATAAGAGGAATAATTGTATGAATTTTATAAGGTATATAGATAAAATTATTTAGGGAGATGTTGTTATGAGTATTGAAAAGCTAAAAGCCATCATTAACAAGAGCGATAATATTGTGTTTTTTGGAGGTGCAGGAGTTTCCACAGAAAGCAACATACCAGATTTTAGATCTAGCACCGGTCTTTATACAACTAAAAACAATTTTAAGTATCCACCAGAAGTGATGCTAAGCCACAGCTTTTTTGAAAGTCATCCTGAGGACTTTTACGATTTCTATAAAAATAAGATGATTTATAAAGATGCTAAACCTAACGATGCTCATATAGCTCTTGCAGAACTAGAAAGAAGGGGCAAATTAAAAGCAGTAATTACTCAAAATATTGATGGACTACATCAAATGGCAGGATCAAAGAATGTATTAGAACTACATGGATCTATATATAGAAATTATTGTACTAAATGCCACAAGTTCTTTGAACTTGATTATGTATTGAAATCTAAAGGAGTTCCAAGATGTGATGAGTGTAATGGTATTATTAAGCCTGATGTTGTTCTATACGAGGAAGCTTTAGATATGAACCTATTGAATAGAGCAGTAAGGTATATTCAGAATGCAGATGTATTAATTGTAGGAGGTACATCGCTAGTTGTTTATCCTGCAGCAGGTTTAATAGAATACTATAATGGAAATAAGCTTATTCTCATAAACAAAACCCAAACTCCTTATGATTACAGGGCAGCTTTGACCTTTAATGACAGTATTGGAAAGATATTAAAGCAAGTTATTTAAATTATTAAGGTGCGGCAAGTACGTATAAGCATTTATTTATATTGAAAAGTATCTTAAAGTATTATGGGTTGATTACTAATTAGATTATTAGGCTAAAGAGGTTGATGAAGGAAGTTTAAAAGCCAACCTTATCAAGAAATTTTGGAAAATTTTAGCCGCACCAGCATATAATTTGCTTTTTTTGAAATTCAGTAGAAATGCGAATAACTTTTAGCTTGGATCAATATATTTCTATTATTAAACAGGTAAGAATATAATGAGATTAAGCATCATTTAATGCCATTTTTAAGGGGGATATATTTATGGAAAAAAGTTTTAACTGTTTAAGATGTAATGAGGAGATGAAATACCTAAAAGAATACCGTTTTGATTCTCAAGATAATAATAGGGGATTTTTTGCTGCTCTATTTGATATTGAAGAACATTTATCCTTTGATGTATATGTTTGTCCAAAGTGCAGACATACGGAGTTTTTCTTTACAGGAAGAAGAGAGGGATTTGATGAATGGTTAGATTGGTAGATTGAAATTAAACATATGAAGACATCAGGCTATATATAATGTGTAGCCTTTACTATAAAAATATTGCAGAGGTGATATAATGTCTGATAAACGTTTTAAGGTTGTACTAAAGGAAGGAAAACTTTCAGGCTTTAAAGTTATTGTAGATAGGGAAACAGGAGTTAATTATCTATTTGCCTGGGATGGTTATGCTGGAGGGCTTACTGTATTAGTTGATAAAGAAGGCAAGCCTATTGTGACACCAAACGTAGATAGAGATGGTTACTAATAGATATGTAGATGACTTTATAAATTGAGGATATTTTTAAGCTGGAAGGAAAGGCAAATGGTTTAAATGAATTGCTGTCAAGGACAAGCAACCGATTCATATCTGTTACAGAAAAGAGGTGAAAGATTTGAAAATAGAAAGTGGTAACATTGTAGTTTATAATGTTTCAGATAAGACATATAAATCAAGAATATCAAAGGTTGACGGGAGCTTAGTAAAACTTATTGAAGAAGATGGTACTTATAGGCAGATGCCAATTAAGAACCTTGAGGATTTGATTGAGAATGGACATGCTTATATAGAAAAATAAATTGATGATAAGAAAAATTATTAAGATTGAAGCTTACTTATTAAATGGAATACACTTGAGATATTCAAATATAGGATTTTTGGTGTTGGCGATCAAAAGCCAGCATTATTTTTATTCATATGTGATGAAAAATATACAGCATTAAAGTACTTTAATGATAATGCTTTTAATATTAAAATTATAATTAACTATTATCATAAGGGGATGTATTTATGGAAAAAGGATTCATACATGTATATACTGGAAACGGAAAAGGTAAAACTACTGCCGCTTTAGGACTAGCCCTTAGAGCTATTTGTGCTGGCAAGAAAGTGTTTATAGGTCAATTCATAAAAGGAATGGAATATAGCGAGCTTAAAAGTATAAACTACTTGCCTAACCTAGTGATAGAACAATTTGGAAGAGACTGCTTCATATATAAAAAGCCAGAAGAAAAAGATATTGAACTAGCAAGAACTGGTCTAGATAAGTGCAGAAAAATATTAAAAGAGGGTAAATATGATATAGTAATTTTAGATGAGCTGAATATAGCAACATACTATAATCTATTTACTGTTGATGAGGCTATAAGAGCAATTAATGAAAAGGCAGAACATGTGGAAGTCATAATAACAGGTAGATATGCAGATGAAAAGATAATAGAAATTGCAGATTTGGTTACAGAAATGAAAGAAGTAAAACATTATTACAATAAAGGTGTGGAAGCCAGAAAGGGCATAGAAATATAAATCATATTAATGTATTAAAACATCGGAAGGTAAAGCCTATGTTGACTATTGGTTGGGGAGGATATTAATATGAATAGAAAGTATTTTGTATTTTCTTTGTTAATTGTCATGATATCAGTAATACTTACTGGATGTATGCCTGGAGATGGTAGCTATACATATGATAATCCCGCAGGATTTCTATCTGGCATATGGCATGGATGGATTGCCCCCATTTCTCTTATAAGAAGTATATTTAATCCTAATATAAGAATATATGAACCTATTAATACTGGATGGTGGTATGATTTTGGCTTCTATATTGCCATAATAAGCGGATTTGGTGGATTATCACTGTCTAGAAAGAAATCAAAATAATCAAGGTTATGAGTCTTCTATGAGATAGTAATCTAATTGTAGAATATGAAAAAAGGGATACAGAGAAGGATAGTTGATTTATTTATAAAAGTTTGTTAGTATATAACTATATAATTAAACTAACAGAAAGGATGGAACCGGAATAATGCACATATAACCCTTTTCATTTTTTGAACATTTTTAGTTACAGCTTATGAGCCTATGAAGTAGGCTGTTTTGTCATGCAAAAATGTTCTGGAAAGGGTTATATTTATCGTTTATATATTTATATAGGCTTTAGTTTGCATATTTTTATAAGCTTTATATATACATTTTTTGGCGATAAGTATGCCCTTCCAGTAAAAAGGAGGGCTTTTTATGTTGGTTTTAGAAATAAGCAATGTGGAAAAATATTTTGGTATAAGAAAGATAATTGAAATTAAGGATTTGAAAATATATAAAGAAAACAAAATAGGCATTGTAGGATTAAATGGAAGTGGGAAGACTACACTTCTCAATTTGATAAATGGAGATATTAAACCAGACAAAGGTAACATAAGAACTTTTGGGAAGGTTTCCTATATAAGACAATTAGGAGATGAATATGGAAATTCCATAGAAGGAAAATACAAATCTCAATTTGGCTTAAAGGGAAAAGAAGCAAAATATATGAGTGGAGGAGAACAGACAAGATTAAAAATAGCTAAGGCATTTAGCGAAAATCCTCTTTTACTTCTAGCAGATGAACCTACTTCCAATTTAGATTTAGATGGAATAGATTTGCTTGTTGAAAATCTATTACAATATGATGGTGCACTAATGGTAGCATCTCACGATAGGGATTTATTGGATAAGGTATGCAATAGGATACTTGAAATTGAAGATGGCAAGATTAAAATTTATGAAGGAAATTACTCACAATATAAAGAGCAAAAGGAATTAGACAAAAAGACTAAAGAAGTGGAATACGAAAAATATATAAAGGAAAAGGAAAGACTAAAGAGGGCTATAGTAGAAACAAAAAGTAAAGCCAAAAGCATTAGAAAAGTTCCAAAGAGAATGGGAAATTCAGAAGCTAGACTACACAAGATGGGTAGCCAAAATGCAAAGAAAACTCTTGAGAAAAAGGCTAAAGCATTAGAAACTAGACTACAAAAACTAGAAGTAAAGGATAAGGTTAATGAAATTAATAAAATAAAAGTAGATATATTAGGAGATAAGATTTATTCAAAAGTGATTGTAGAAGGTAAAGGTGTAAATAAATCCTTTGGGTATAGGATACTCTTTAAGAATGTAGAATTTCAAATATACA
>Ga0134092_1001569_pt1 | contig 19563 bp, 15 predicted proteins | sample 3_6taG_FD_94454 | JGI IMG/M metagenome (GOLD analysis project Ga0134092, IMG submission 94454) | Switchgrass degrading microbial communities from high solid loading bioreactors in New Hampshire, USA - 3_6_20_6_A3 metaG | ecosystem: Engineered > Bioreactor > Semi-continuous > Anaerobic >... | reverse complement strand
TAATATGCGCGAGTGGCTCAGTGGTGGAGTATCGCCTTGCCAAGGCGAGGGTCGCGGGTTCGAATCCCGTCTCGCGCTTATAAAAAGACCTTATGCAAAGCATAAGGTCTTTTTTGTTTCCGTTTAGGCTTCCAACTTACCCAACCCCAATTATTAAAAATACAATAGTGGAGATTCTTCCTGATATTCTTGTTTTTCAATAATATTTACTTCACTGTGGATATAAGGGTGCTACTGCTTTGGAACCTATGAATTGGGATTATGAACATCTTTCGATTCATCAGTTTTGGGATTTAGCTTATAAAAAAGCAAAAGAAATTGACATATGACAACTTATTAAACATCATCCTTTTGTATAGGTTATATATAAGCCCTGAAATGAAAATGCCTTTTACATAATGCCTGTATTTCCTATTCAAATTTAGGCAAATGAGGGAAGGAAGTATTGTATGGCAACAATAAATTTTAATCAAGCTAAAAAATAGTTTTGAAATAAAAATTAATTTTTATCTTGACAAATGTCCAAAATAAATATATTATATTTCTTGTTCGATAAGTGATGCGCGAGTGGCTCAGTGGTGGAGCGTCGCCTTGCCAAGGCGAAGGCCGCGGGTTCGAATCCCGTCTCGCGCTTTTTATTTTTACTCCTGAATCCTAAATTTTATAAGGATTTTGGAGTTTTTATTTATTCGGCACTTGATGCCCCTTGAGTCAACTCATGTTCTAAATACACAGACAAGTATCTTAGATTTTCTGTTTTAGATTTGCAATCATAGATAAATCTCCATGTCCTAATGTGAGTGTCCTAAATGTTCACGTTTTGTTTCCTTCCCCGAAAAGCAATATTTTTTATCTGATATACAATCTATTTACGAATCCTCTCAACCAATAGGGTTTCTTACAACTCCTGCCAAAAATGGAACTTTATTTTTATATAATATATAAATGAATGGCCTGTTTAAAATTATTTCTGCCTCATCATCTTTTGGTCCTGATGAGCCAAATGCAAATATCTCTGTATATGAGGATGCCGAACATCCCTTTTCATTAATTTCAATTTTTGACGCCTGAGAGATGTCAGTTAAATATATATCCTCATCTGCAAATGAAGAAAATGCTCTTGAATTTTTATCGAATATTTTTTTAATTCCCATTTTTTCTGCTGTTTCTTTCAGATCAATTTCATTCTCATAGGCAAACTTAGGAACGCTTAATTTTACTTTACCAGCGGAAACCTTTTTAACAGGAGCTTCCTCATCAGTCCAGCCATATATGATTTCAGATAATTTCCCTTTTTCTCCTATAAAATCATCCACTGACAAACCTTCCTCCGGAAGGATAAATAGCATAGATTCATGACCCTTTAGAACACATACGGTTGAAATAAAGTCTTCACCAACCATAAATGGATGATCCCGTTCTTCCATATTCATAAAATCACAGGTAATCTTCTCATTATCACTTATAAAAAAGGTATCTGGTCTTGTATCCTCTTCATTGAACGGATTTAGCCACTCATCATAAAAATCAAGGGTACTTAAAGAAATAAATGCATATGGATCTATCTGATCGAGAGATTTATGATAGTCCGGTTGAAATTCAAAATTGGTATTTTCATACACCCATTTTGCCATTAAATTTTGAAATTCCCTATCTTTTAAATCACCCCTAAATATTTCAGTATTATATTGACTTTGGAGCATATTTAATAAATTATCCTGATAGTTTATTTTGTCACTTAACCACAACGAAGTATTTATATTGTGTCTGTCTATGGATAATTCTATGGGAAATTTTCTCTCCTGCAGGGAGGAAAGTGCGGTATTCAAATCTGATGCATGATCTTTAGCATCTGATATATTTAAAGCATTTTGAATCTCTTCCCTTGCATCTTCCTCAGATAATTCATTAAGTATAGATAAGGACAAATAAAAGTTAAAGGGCGCATAGATTTGATTTTTCCCTTTATTGTCCCTGATAATATGTGCAAAGGTTTGCTCTGTAAAATCATAAAAATTTTTTAAAAAGTCTTTACTTATATTTTTTTTATTTCTATAATTATCGGCAGGCAAGTCATCCTCCTCGATCTTGGTTTTAATATCAGAAGTGTTTTCTGAGTTATCTTGTAAATTTTTATCCGATAAATCCTCCTGAGGAATTACTTGCTCCTTCTCATGCTCCACCTTATAATTTTGGTCATTTATCAAATCATGTTCCTTTTTAACGGAACATGATGAGAAAACTATACAGACTAATATCAGAATATAAAATATTGAATAACTCTTTATAAGCTTTTTCACTGATTTAAAGCTCCTCTCTTTAAAAAAGTTAAGGGCTGAATTATTAAATAATATATTTTTATTATAATAGTTAGTATACTGTAAACCAAGCAAATTGGCCTAAGGCATACTCTGAATAGGCCACATAAACATCCCCTTCTTGTGCTGTAGTATGTACAATAATAAACTCCCCAGCTGAACCTACATAATAACCCGTACCACAAACTGCATGATCATTAAATCCACTAGGAAAGGCAGGTGATGTTCCCTTGGCACCAAACATTATAACTACTACCGGAATTTTTGCATTAATATAAGTTTGGTATGTTTCTAATGAATTATAAGTCATACCATAAATAGGGTCTCCAAAATAATTCTCAGATATAAATCTACAAAAGGTAGGCGTAATGCCTTTAGAAGATAAATAGCGGATTACCCCCGGTTTAATATATGCCACAGGTGTAGCACCACTTCCAGGTAATGAATCGAATTCATAAGCTAATCTATCTATTAAAGTAGTTTGGCTATCAACTAAATTGCCATAGGTGTATTTTATTAGCATTGCTAAACTTGTTGGCGCACATCCTTTTTCAGATTTATAATCTGGCACTGCATCTATATTGCTATACCCTCCTATTGCATTAACCCCTTTTATATTGCTGTTCCCACCTATTGCATTATAAGATAGATGAGAATTTTCTTTGCTAATAATTACACTAATATCTTTCTTATTGATTTTATTACCGGTTGTTAAATCCTGTAACATACTATCAGTTTCTTTAATATAATACTTTGATAAACCAGCATAATAAGCTTTTTTATCAGCAATATTCATATAAGGAGAACTCCCATTAGGATGGAATTCAAGTATCTGAGGCTTATCTGTTATAGCAAGTATTATCATATAAGCGTAGTTTCCAGTATCTTCATTAACAATATCAACACAATAAGCATATAAAGAATCATTCACATCATATAATGGAACCAAATTTATAATTTTGTTATTTATCCAATTTGATGTTGTCGGAAAATTTTGGGGTGAATTCAAAGCCAGATAATTAACTTGATTAATATAATTGCTTTTTTCATTTGCATACACTGATAAAAAATTAGAACTTATAATACATACGGTTAAAATAACAGCTGTAAGTATTTTTGCTTTCTTCATTAATAGTCCCTTTTCCATTTTTATCAAATTCATATGTAACAAAAACATTCAGCCCTTAACTTTTTTAACTTATTTTATTCTTTAGGTTGTATCATAAATAAAAAATTATATTTGATAATTACACCTACATCACTTTTTATTTACAAATTTCTCTCATCCAAGAGGGTTTCTTACAACTCCTGCCAAAAATGGAATTTTATCTTTATATAATATATAAATAAATGGCCTGTTTAAAATTACTTCTGCTTCATCCTTCGATGCTACTGCACCCACTGCTGCTATCTCAGTATATGAGGATGCGGAACATCCCTTTTCATTAATTTCAATTTTTGACACCTGCCGGATATCAGTTATATATGTATCCTCATCTGCAAATAAAGAAAATGCTTTTGAATTTATATCGAATATTTTTCTAATTCCCATTTTTTCTGCTGTTTTTCTCAGGTCGATTTCATCCTCATAGGCAAACTTAGGAATGCTTAATTTTACCTTCCCTACGGAAATCTTCCCATCGGAAACTTGCCCATCAGTCCAATTATATATGATTTCAGCTAATTTCCCTTTTTCTTCTACTAATTCATCCACTGACAAAACTTCCTTCGGAAGGATAAATAGCATATATTCGGCTCCTCCCTTTAATATAAATATGGTTGATATGTAGTCTTCACCAACCATAAATGGATGAGACCAAGCTTCCATATTCATAAAATCACAGGTAATCTTCTCATTATCACTTATAAAAAAGGTATCTGGCTTTGTATCCTCTTCATTGAATGGATTCAGCCACTCATCATAAAAATCAAGGGTACTTAAAGAAATAAATGTATGTTGATCTAACTGATCAAAAGATTTATGATAGTCAGATTGATAGTCAGGTTGAAATTCAAAATTGGTATTCTCATACACCCATTTTGTCATTAAATTTTGAAATTCCCTATCTTTTAAATCACCCTTAAATATTTCAGTATTATATTGGCTTTGGAGCATATTTAGTAAATTATCCTTATAGTTTATTTCGTCACTTAACCACAGCGAAGTATTTATATTGAGTCTGCCTATGGGAAATAATCTCCTCTCCTGCAGGGAGGAAAGTGCGGTATTCAACTCTGATGCATTATTTTTAGCATCAGATATATTTAAAGCCTTTTGTATCTCTTCCCTTGCTTCTCCCTCAGATAATTCATTAAGCATAGATAAGGACAGATAAAAGTTAAAGGGCGCATAGATTTGATTTTTTCCTTCATTGTCCCTGATAATATGTGCAAAGGTTTGCTCTGTAAAATCATAAAAATTTTGTAAAAAGTCCTTACTTAGATTATTTTTATTTCCATAATTTTCGGCAGGCAAGTCATCCTCCTCGATCTTGGTTTTAATATCAGAAGTGTTTTCTGAGTTATCTTGTATATTTTTATCCGATAAATCCTCCTGAGGAATTACTTGCTCCTTCTCCTGCTCCACCTTATAATTTTGGTCATTTATCAAATCATGTTCCTTTTTAACTGAACATGAAGAGCAGCATATACAGGCTAATACCAAAATATAAAACATTGAATAACGATTTAAAAGCTTTTTCACTGATATGTTTCTCCTCTCTATAAAAAAAATTAAGAACCCAATTCATACAATAGGTGTATTCTTTTCAAAATTATGTTTTTACATTAACATAAATAGCAAATTATGTAAACATATTTATGTAAAATACTGTCATGGCTTATAAGCAACAGTATTATATTATTCTTTTTATACAAAAAGACAGGATATCTTTATTTTGATTTTTCTGTATATGCAAAAAATATATCTTTTATTTGCATATTGTTTATTTTTAATATCGAACCTAAAGTTTAAATCTAAAAAACTAAGAATTGTTTTCAAAATCAAAAATTTTACTAATTTTCAGGACAGGGAGTTAAGAATCTAACAGGAGAAAGAATAGCTTAGAAGATAAAACAGGCAAATGACTAAAATTTTAATAATCCCATATATAAAATCCGCATAAAATGATTCAGCAGTAATTTCGCCATATATGAAATGGAGCGTTTTTAATGGATAAGAACTTACTTAAAAGATTTACATTAGGAAGTTTTATTCTTACCACAATTTCTCTTTTAATCCTGGCCTTTGGGAAGATAGATTACAACCTGTCACTTCTTTTATTAAACCAAGAATCAATATGGGCAAAGTTCTTTTACATTTTTGGAGAACAGCCTGCCTTTTGGGGATTACTTATCGGCACCGTAATATTGCTATCCGTACATAATAAAACGAATAAGCTTTTGCGTTGTATTTACTTAATATTTGAATTCATTCTTTCATCATTGTGTACTTACCTGATTTTAATAATACCCCTACGTTACATTTATGATAATTCGGCATCAATAAATAATTTCAGATTAAATACTGCAGGTATAGCTTTGGTTATTGGCATAATTATAACAACCGTTACTCCTAAATATGAAAAAACACTAAAAAAATACAGGCAACACGCAATATTCTTAATCCTGGTCATTCTTACAGAAATTCTTTTTGTAAGCATAATGAAATATATATGGGGAAGACCGAGGATGCGAAGCATTTCCGGATTTGACGAATTTCGCTACTGGTACGAAATTTCAGGTCCTGCTTTAGGTCAGGAGTTTAAATCATTTCCTTCCGGCCATACCGCCAATGCTTTTACTATACTTTCCTATAATGTTTTTGTACCATCTCAAAAAAAATATAAAGGCAGAGTTTTCTTTTTCCTTGCTGTAATATGGGGCAGCCTTGTGGCCGTTTCAAGAGTGGTACTTGGTGCCCATTTTACCAGTGACGTTGTCGCAGGATTTTTTGTCACACTGGCATGTATTTATTTTTATTACAACTTACTGTTAGATAGGCATAAATAAATTATTGTAACAAATTTCCTTGAAATACTTTTTGCATGTTTTGTTATTTAGTATTATTATAGTGGTATAATTAACGAATAATTAAAATTTATTTAAACCGGAGATTATATGAAAGAGCAAAATAAAAAAACAGATATTCTTAAAGAATATTTTTTAATCACAATCGGCGCCTTAATGGTAACTGTTGGCGTACACTATTTCAAGTTTCCGAACAATTTCAGCATTGGAGGGATAACCGGAGCAGGAATTTTACTTAGCAGTATTTTAGGCGGCAAGATATCATCAGGAACTATTGTACTTATTATTAATACAATTCTCCTAGTCTTAGGCTATATTGTATTTGGCAGGGATTTTGGAGTAAAGACTGCATACGGAAGCTTTATTCTTTCTGTTGGACTTAAACTTTTGGAAATAATTAGCCCAATGGACCGCCCTTTTACAAATGAACCTGTTATAGAATTATTCTTTGCTGTTGTCCTTCCCGGAGTCGGTGCAGCCATCCTTTTTAACCTTGGTAGTTCAACAGGCGGTACCGATATCATTGCAATGATATTAAAGAAGAAAACAAATGTAAATATTGGACAAGCCTTGCTTGCTACAGATTTTATACTTACTCTTTTGACATTTCCTATTTTCGGTATGCTGACAGGTTTACTTTCCTTGGCGGGACTTATTATCAAATCCATTGTAGTCGATAATATTGTTGAAGCTTTAAACCTGTGCAAATATTTTACCGTCATATGCGATGATGCAGACGATATCTGCAGCTTCATTATAAAGAGCTTAAACAGAAGCGCTACCGTATATGATGCCAAAGGAGCATTTACGGATCATAAAAAGAAAATCATTTTGACGGTAATGACCCGTTCTCAGGCCGTACAGCTCCAACATTACATTAAAAAGAACCATCCCGACGCTTTTATCCTGATAACCAATACCAGCGAAATTATCGGACGTGGCTTCAGAGGATATTTATAACTTGCACTGGCATAAAATATTGAAACTGATACCTATTTTTTAAGAAAATACGGTTTTTTAGCATATAATCAGTTAGATCTACTATATGCTTTTATAGCAGGTACATATATTAAAATAAAAATAGGCCATTGGCAGTATCCGTTAAATTCATAACCTACGAATCGTTTATCCTAAATATAAGAACAGATACTCTCAATGGCCATATTACTAAATTTGTTGCAATTAATAACATAAATTTTCCTTACACAAATCCATGAACATAAGACTAAAAAATTTACTCAACCTTACTTTCGCAATTCGTGCAAAACTTATCATTTGTATGTAATTCTTTCCCGCAATTGGTGCAAAACTTATTTTTAATGTTAGAGATATTTGATTCGTCATATTTTACTCCACACTCACCACAATAAACATAGTTCGGCTTTTCTTATTCACAATATGCTCCTCCATTTTTTATTTCTAAAGGCGATATATTTGCTATTAAGAATATAAAATATTTACCCGAAAAATCAATCAAGATCTTCGGGTAAAATCAATCTGCATATACTTCCTATATAATTTTATTGTTCTAATATCAAACTTAGTAATCAAAAAGTAAATGCTTAAATGCATCTCCTCTTTCTTCAAAATTCTTAAAATGCCCGTAGCTTGCCGATGCCGGAGAAAGCAGGCAGGCAGTTCCTTTGGATGTTACATCCTGGGCCATTTTTATAGCCCGTTCCAAATCGGAACAGTAAATTATTTTTTTATTATGTAAATCTGTTTCCTGCTTAAAAAGCTCATAAATCCGCTTCCCGGATTCATATATAAGAAGAATATTTTTTATTTTACTGTTAAGCAAAAACCGGATCAGATTGGTATAATCTATTCCTCTGTCCATTCCGCCAAGAATTATTGTTTCTACATTTTCTATACTCTTAATTGCATTTATTGTGGATTCAACGGTTGTGGATATGGAATCGTCGTAATATTCCACCCCGTGTTTAGTGCCTATATATTCCAGGCGGTGTCTAAGAGGTTTATATGTCTGCAGCAAAGAAATAAAACCATCATCCGATACTCCGAAGTTCTTGCTTATTGCATAAACGAAGGCACAGTTTTTTAAGTTATGTACCCCTTTTAATTTTACGTCTCCTATACTTTCAAATGATTTGAAAGGTAATATGTCGGCATTTATATAAAATACCCGGGATATAGCTTCGTCATTATCCAATATAACTTCCTCGCCACAATATAATGTATCAGATGCATGTTGATGAAGGAATATATTCTTTTTGGCTTTTTTGTATGCTTCAAAGCTTTTATAATGATCAAGATGGTCCTCATAAATGTTTAACAATACGGCTATAGCCGGTGAATAATTGCAATACTCAAGCTGATGGCAGGAAAGCTCAAGAACTATTACCGTATCTTTATCTATATTATCTATAACATCAAATACCGGAGTTCCGATATTTCCGGCAAGAATGCATTTTACATTGCTGTTTGATAAAACATGATACAACAGGGTTGATACGGTACTTTTGCCTTTAGTTCCGGTTATTCCGATTACCTGCCTTCTGTAAGCTGCAAGAAAAACTTCGGTTTGGGATGTAATTCTGCATTTATATTCATGAATGTCTTTCGGTAAAACTACACCGGGGCTTTTAAAAACTAAATCATATGAATCCAGACAGTCAAGGTAAGTATCTCCCGTATAAACCATTGTTTCTGAACTGAATTTGTAGTCCGGCATTTTTATGTCCGAAATATCAAGTCTTTTACAGACATTAAGCTTGTTTAATAAATTATATGTAGATTGGCCCTCTTTGCCAAAACCAAGAATCAGTACATTTTTATTTTTAACAATATCGGTTAATAGTTCTATCATTGTCATTTCCCCATATCTTTAAGTAGATTTAGAAAATAATCAGGAATTAAATTATCGTTGTCAAAGCTGTCGCAATAGTCTTGTAAATTATATTTCAGAATGCCTGGAAGTTTCCTGTAATATTCAAGCAGTACCGGTAATGACATGCCATTTTTTTCATATTGGCGTAAAAGCTCCTGTAATGCAGCATTCACCTCATTGTAGCTTCCTACACACTCAAAAGGTTTTTCGGGCATAATACCGATCAATTTATCAAATATGGGTTTAAGTTCATCTTTATCTAATAAATTCTCACCGAATATTTTAAGCATCCCGCTCTCATCCAGAAAAGGTGAAAGAATTATATAAACAAACAGGCATTTTGCACATTTATTGCACCAAATATCCAATTTGCTGCCTGCATTGCAGCTTCTAAAAATCTCATGATATTCCTTATACTTTGAAAAGAACTCTGCAATTTTTACCTCGGCAAACGGCCTAAGCAAGCTGAAATAATGAACACCGGACTTTATATATTCTTTTTCATAATTTACAAAGTCTGCCTCAAACTCAAAACTTTTGGAATATTGATGGTTTACGTCTGATCCCAAAACCGTCGCTTCATTGGCGCTGGATTCATTTGAAAGAGCCACATAAGGTATATCGTTTAAAAATGCAGTCAAAACCGCCGAAAATGCAACCATTGCCGAAAAAGGAGTATGACCGTTTAAAAATCCCTCGGCATTAAGTCTTAACATATTCGGATCAAGTGTTCTGTGAACAAAAATGTATTTATCTTCGGGAATAGACGAAGCATTTAAAGTATCTATACAGGCTTTTCTCGGATTTATAACATAACCGTATCTGTCAGCTTTATTTTCTAAAAGGTTTATTGTAACCGCAGAATCTTTACCACCGCCGACAGGAATAAGCACCTTGGGGTTTGAATTGTCTGCAACAGCTACAGGATTTTTTATAAAGTTTATGTTATTTTGCGAATTGTCACACCGGAACTCAAACATATCATAATTAAATGAAATTCCGTTAGTATAAAAAAATTCACCTAGTCCTTTTATAAATAGTTTTTTCCACCATTTAATCTGTTCAGAAGAAAGATATCCACAATTTATTATAATCTTAGGTGAACACGTTAATTTCCAATAACTTATCAGCTCTACCATTCCCAGATTAAAAATCAGAAGTTCAAGATCTTTAGGGTCTGTAATCTTACTTTCACTCTTTTTAATCGACCACCTTGGATTAAATTGTGAAAGCCCGGGTATTTCAAAGTTAAAATCTATATCTAAAGAAGATTCACCAATGGCATATGTATAGCCTTTATATATGAATTTCGGATATTTGGTCCTTAATTCTTCAAAAAGTTTTGCTTTATCATTTTCCATTAAACCACCAAGACTTTCTATATTAATTTATATATCAGCTGCTTATGATTGCTTTTTATAACCAGATCAACTCAAAAAAAAATACGGCCTGTTACTTTTATGTGTCTATATAATATTTGTAAAAGTAAAGAAACATACATATGTAATTTATATTAAGCCCATATTTTTTTAAAGCGAAGTATAGTTTGACAATATCGTAATTTCATCCTTTAGAATAATACAATATATGATTTTATGCAAGTTCATACCTGCCGAAATACATAAATATTATAATACAAGGACATATAATAAAGCAAACGGTTATAATTCTTTAATTAACATTTCCCATATTATTAATTAAATAACGGAACCCCTCTTGTTTTATAAAAAGCTTACAAGAAAGAGTTCCGTTATATAATCTTAAACATCAGTTATTTAGCTTGCTATATTATAAACCAAAACACCCAAAAAATAATCAGTTCCTCTTTACAGACTTATCAATATACACTTCTTTTCCTTTGTAATCTATAGCTCCTCTTGAAATTGCGGTAACTTTATAGGTATATCCTTTGTACTTAACCGTATTCTTTATTACAATTTTCTTTAGGTTGACATCTGCTCCCTTTACTATTACTTCTCCGCTATTCTTTTTGCTTGCGTATTTAGTCACATGGTACAGTATTCCGTCTGCCACAAAACGCTTTACCTGATCGTTACCTGTCTCAACCACATTAAAATCCATGATGCAGCCGTAATGAGTCTGCTGGTAAGTATCATAGGCCCTTAACCACAGGGCGGATGTATATGCATTTACACATTTTTTTGGAACGTAAATTACAGCCTGCCATGCCAAAAGCCCACCGTCTTCATACCAGTTGCATATGGCTTCGGGAGCCTTAGTCCCCTTAAACGTTATACTCTCTATATTTTTTAAAACTCCCAGGTATCCGACCTTTCCCGTTATAGATTTGGGGAATATAATCGTTTTTATCTTATTGTTGCTATACTTTTCGGGTATTAACGGAACAGCAGGATCATCCGGATTGGCTATAACTGACGTTACAGTGTATTTTACTTTTTTATAAGTAACCGTTTCGGGAATGGTCAAAGTTTTGAGAGACTTATCCGGGCGGATTTCACATAAAGTCACTGTCTTTTTTGACGGATCGGTAATTCTGTAAGTAAAAATTCCGTCATCAAAAATTGCTTCCGTAACTGTAACTTTCACCGCTTTATGTCTTCCCGAGGTTCTGGTATATGCAACCACATAAGTGGTACCTGCTTTCTTTGGTGTTATAACCCCTTTTGAGGACACCTCCAAAATATCGGGATTTGCAGAAAGCCAATAAATCGTTTCATTTGAACCTTTTGAAAGTGTACCGGTTAATGTGGCTGTATTATAAGTAGAAAGTTTCAATTCTTCTTTATTTACCTTAATATCTTTTGTTTTTACTATTTTCTTAGCCTCGACAACCGATGCCTTGCTTCCGAGAATTTTCTTAAAAGCAGAAACGGCCGATTTATCAACTTTAACAGTCGTGCCTTTTTTCACTGCCGCAGCCACGTTATCCAGAGGTTTTTTATTTAGAAACGTCACTAATTTAAAAGTATATAAAGAATTTTTTCCTGCTTTTGTAACGGTAGTAGGCAAGATTATACTGGCCGTATTAAGAGGTATATTGTTAAATGCATAATCCGATATGGTAGTTACCCCTTCAGGCACATATACAAACCTCAAATTTGTCTCACTGTTTTCATCAGCGACCATATAAGAAGGAATTTTTTTGCAGTTCTTTGACAGGAAAAGAAGTTCAACAGTTGAATCAAATACCCTTCCTTCCATTTCAGTAACAGAATCCGGCACTACAATAACCCTTGCACCGCATCCGAGCAAAGCAAAATGACGAAGTTTAGTAAGTTCATAAGTGTACCCGTTGTGGCTTACCTTATCTGGAAGTTTCAAATAATCCAGTTTAAGCGAATGGGTAATACCGACAAGCTCTACCTTCCCCTTTCCTTTTTTTGCCGATTTTGTTACTCTATAAATAAATCCGTCTTTGGCAAAATAACTGAATTCAATGTCTTTAGAATTACCTGATATTATGGTCGGTTTTACCTCAATATCCTGTTCATATAAATCGCTGTAAAAATAATAATGAATATATATATTAATTACCTTTGAATACGCATTTTCCGTGCCTTTGGGAACTATAAACAAAAAATCTTTTAAATTCCAGTAAAATAAAAGTATATCAACTTCCTTTGGTACATCTTTTCCGTAAAATTCAATTGCTTCTAAATTTTCAAAAGCAAATGTCAAATTTCGCAGTGAACCAGTAAAGTTATCCGCCACATTTATTTTGCTGACACTGCTATAAAATTTAGCATATTTCTCATTAGAATAATATTCATAGTAAATATCCACCAAATCAACCGTATATTCTATGTTATTTATAAAAACCTTTCCCGGAATGTAAAGTTCTTTTGTAGCTTTATCAGATTCTATTCCGATCAGTTGTACCTTTTTTTCGTTGTTGTCTTTTATAATATATCTGTAAATACCGTCGCTGTAGACGGTTTCCTCTTTTGCATATGTTGCTTTACCGGGCCAAAAAATAAATCCAAAGACCACAAAAGCAATAATGAAAAGCATAAAAGTTCTTTTTTTCATTAGTTGGTCTTTCATTTGAGCTGTCATCCTTTAACCTCCATTCAGGAAAATTATCCCTTTGTTAATTACTTTATAAATTTTTTGTTTGTCATTTTGTTGTCATATATATGTCAATTAATAATCAAATGTTTTAAACTAATTACGGGCACCTAATAAAAAAAGCTAATCCTATTAGGATTAGCGTTTTTATACAATGTTCATCTGTAGTTATTGTTACACAATTCAATTGTCACATAATACAAGACTTTTATTTAAGATGATTTAATTAGTTTACTAAGTTCAAGATGCAACATACCAGAATTGCTTGGATTTTTATATTTAAGAAATTTATCCTACGTAAATATTATGCAGTTATCATTTGTGTTTCAAGTTTGCAGCGAATACAAATTATAGAAAATACCCTTTTTACTCATAAGTTCATCAAATCTTCCTGATTCTACCAACTCTCCTTCTTTCATAACGAATATTTTATCATATTTGCTTAATATATCATGATTATATCTGTGTGTAATAGTCAAACATGTTATATCAGGTAAATTAACTATTAAATTTTCTATCTGATATAAGGCTTCATTATCTAAACCTGCCGTTGCTTCATCAAAAACTAACCATTTTTTATTATTCAGTAAGGCTCTTGCAATAGCGACTTTTTGTCTCTCGCCACCTGATAAGTTTTCACCATTCCGTTTAAGAAAATATGTCAAGTCAGATTCTTTCATTGCCAATGTTTTATCGAGTCCAACCATCAATATAATATTTTCCAGTTCATCATCTAAATAATTCTTATGTAATGTAATGTTGTGTTTAATTGTATCCTCAAACATATATACCCGTTGAGTCATTACAGATATAATATTAAAAATTGATTCCTGCGAAAGTTCCCTTATATTAACGTCATCAAAATATATGTCTCCTTTATAGTTATCAAAATACCCCAATATTAATTTTATTAATGTAGATTTTCCACTTCCGCTTTCTCCTACAATAGCATATTTTTCCCTTTTTCAAATTCCAAGGAAATATTTTTCAGACCTTGGTCTGTTTCCGAGTATGTATATGTTATATTCTTTAATATAATTTTTTTATTAACTTCATTTATAGGTCTTGTTTCCGTACATTCACTCTTCTTATTTATTATTTCTAACATATTTTTTTCAATTTCTTTCACCGACTGGATGTTATTAAAGCCGTCTATAATATCAAACACCGGATTTACAACTTTATTCATTAATTGCGTTATTGCAAGTACATCACCGGCTGAAATCTTGTCCATAATTACAAAAAAACCTGAAAGAACAAAAACAGCGAACTGAATACCTACAGCTATTAAATTTGTTAATACATCGGCATTAGCTTTTTTTATTCCGGCATTTTTACGATAGATTTCAAGTTCTTCGTTTTCTTTACCATGTTTTTCTAAGATATAAGGTTCCATCTTATAACCTTTAACAACTTCAAATCCGTTAAATATATCATCTATTACTCTATTATATTTTTTTAATCCTTCTGAAAATACCCCATTTACTTGACTTAACTTTTTTCCATAAAATTTAGGAATTATTATAGGAAAGAAAGATAAAATTACTGCAATAACTGAAACTATCGGTTGAATATATATCATTATAGCCATTGATACAATGAGGATTACCGAACTTCTGAACATTAATAAAATAGAATTAAAATACTTATCTTCCAGCATTTTAATATCATTATTAAATACGGATATATAATCCGCACTGCTTCTTGTAAAAAAATCTTTAATATTAAAATTAATTATAGATTTCATCAGATCCTGCTTGATACTATACATTATCTTTGATATGTAAAAAGCTTTTACAGTCCTTGTAAACCAACTGATCAAAGAATAAAATGCTATAAAAATTACGATTTCTATAGCCATTTTTATTAACTCATTTTTATTGCCGCTTAATGATGCATCCAATGTTTCTTTTAAAAACCAGGCCATCAGTGAAACATTAATAGCATCAAAATCAATAATAAAAAGTATATAAACGCCAATTTACTCTTAAGTATATATTTATACATTTTATCCTCCTATTAATAACACTCTGTTTTTTAATAGCAAGCAAACCGTTTCAATAATAGTAACTCGTTGGTCTATATAATTTGGGTACATTTCTTGTAAGTCATCTATAATATCACGTAAACGTTTATTGTTTATATATTCCAGTATATCAACAGCACAATTTTTGTCAACAATAACCGCCATATTTTAACATTATTCTCTTTCTAAGAGATGCTAATGCTAATCGATGGCAATCACCTTGCTAACCACTTATATCTTTGTTATTCTGATATTAGTATTCAATATAAGCAAAGGAAGGTATAACAATGAATAGTTTTTATCATAGAGGAAACATAGAACTAAGCAATGAGGAAAAAAAACAACTTATACAGGATATCATATATTTCTTTGAAACAGAAAGAGATGAGAAACTTGGAATTATCGGATCTGAAATGATTTTGGACTTTTTTTTTAGTTTCCCTTGGACCTGTTATATATAACAAGGCTCTTGATGATGCAAAACGCTGGTTTGACAAAAGGTTTGAAGACATAGAAGCTGATTATTATTCACTTTATAAGGAATAAAGATTATAAAATGAATTTTGACAAATAATAATAATTAAAATAAGCGAAGGAGTCATGTATGAATTTTCTAATAAAACTGAACGGTCCGCTTTTGTATTTGATTATTTTTGTTGCAAAAACGGTAGAAATAGCTATTTCTACAATCCGTTTGGTATTTGTCAATAAAGGGGAACGGGTTAAGGGAGCCATACTTGGTTTTATAGAAATAATGATCTGGTTATTGGTTGTAAGTTCTGTTCTTAACAATATTGCAGAAGACCCTTTAAAAATAGTTGCATATGCAGCCGGATACTCTTTTGGGGTTTACATGGGAGTATCTATCGAATCAAAAGTAGCTATCGGTCTTGCGTCTATTCAAGTAATTGTTGATTCGAAAGCAGGAGCTGCATTGGCCGAAAGACTGCGTGACAACGAATTTGGCGTTACAATTCTTGAAGGAAAAGGTAAAGACAACAGCATCAAAACTCTTCTTTTTATTCAGCTTAAAAGAAAGAAAATACCTTATGCTATTAAACTAATAAAAGAAACTAATCCTAATGCATATATAAGTATTAATGACGTAAAATCAACTTTTGGCGGATTCATTAAAAAATGATCCGCCAAAATTATTATATAGAAAAGTCATATATTAAATTTCCGTTGAAATTCCTATTATTTCATATATTGGAATTTTAGAACCGTCCTTAAGTATTATTTTCCTCTCATATTCATCAATCTTTTTAACATTTCCTGTGACGGTGACATATTTGCCTCCGTCTTTGTTTAAATCCGGCACAAAATACGTGATTATTGCATAGGGCTGCTCATTAATTTTATTTTTCAAAAATTGCAGTCTTTCATCAAGCATGGCTATAGTGTCTTTATCAAGTTCTATGCGTTCATCAACAAACCTTTCTGTTTCGCTTATCGCATCATCGTATCCTGTTAATGCCGAAAAAGGAGAAAACTGTGCAGCCCGGTCAATAAGCGGCATCCTGGGCCGTGTCTGTGATTGATGGTGAGGCAGATTAATTATATCATCATAACGGTGTTCGTCATCTGAATATAGATTGTTCCTATTCACCGCTTCCATCTCCTTACGCTTTATGACCGCCGATTTGCTCGTTTCTTTGTTTGGCTGTAGCTCCTTCAAGTAAATTTGCTCCTTTAAGAACCGCATTTTTACCGTAACGCTTTTTAATGCTTAATATGGCTTTTTGCATATTTTTTTCCTTTTCGAGCAGCTTTTCTTCCTGCTTCCTTTTCTTTATAAGCTCTGAATAATCGGTGAAAAGATCGAGCTGCTCATATGATTCTTCCTTATTTGCGATTTTTTCATCTGTCACATGATTAGCCCCAATAGTAATTCTTCTTATCAGCAGGTTTTTATCCACAATTCGGTCATATAATTTCATAACAGCATCTGTAATCAATCTGGCAGATGAGGTGGGTTTGTCCAGGTTTGCAGTTCCGTGGGCATGTTTTGGTACTCTTCTGCCGTAATTATCGATAGTGACCTCTCCTTTGTAGTTTTTTGCTTTCTCAGGATCAGAGAGATTTTCAACATCATATCCGATTGTCAGCACCATCTGGTCTGTTACCAGCCCTTTATCCACAAGATCCAATGCCAGTAAATCTGCCATTTCACGAACAACCAACTTTGCCTTTTCAAAATCATAGGGGCTTTGCAGTACCTGGCCGGAGCTTATGCTGTTGGTACTGGGTTTATATTCTTTGATATGTTCTATCGTACACGGCTCCCAGCCCCAGGCGTGGTCAATTAAAAGCTCAGCATTTACCCCAAACAGTTTATATAAAAGATCTTCATTATAATAATCATCACCTTTCCCTATGGAACAACGGGCAATATCACCCATTGTATACAGGCCGTGTTCCTCCAGTTTTCTAGCGTAACCTCTGCCTATCCTCCAAAAATCAGTCAAAGGCCTATGGGTCCACAACTTTTTTCTGTATGACATCTCATCCAATTCCGCAATACGGACCCCGTCTTTGTCTTCGGGAATTTTTTTTGCCATTATATCCAGTGCCACTTTACACAAGTACAAATTCGTACCTATACCTGCAGTTGCAGTAATACCGGTACTTTCACGTACATCCAAAATTATTTTCTTTGTCAGTTCCCTGGCTGACATATTGTATGTTTTCAGATAGTCAGTAACATCCATAAAAACTTCGTCTATGGAATAAACATGTATATCCTCAGGTGCTATATATTTCAGATAGACCTGGTATATTCGGGTACTGTATTCCATATAATAAGCCATTCGAGGAACGGCTGTTATATAATCAATTGCAAGCTGGGGATTTTCTTTCAGTTCAAGGGCATCATACGAAGAGCCGGTAAATTTACGGTCCGGAGCATTAAGAAGGCGCCTTGCATTGGCTTCCCGTACCTTTGCCACAACCTCAAATAACCTTGGCCTTCCGGGTATTCCGTATGCTTTTAACGAAGGCGATACCGCAAGGCATATGGTTTTTTCTGTCCTGCTTGCATCGGCTACTACCAAATTTGTAGTCATAGGGTCAAGCCCGCGTTCAACACACTCCACGGAGGCATAAAATGACTTAAGGTCTATTGCTATATATGTCCTGTTTTTATTTGTCATATCCCATGCCTCCTTACTCGTTAATTCAGATTAAATTTGATATTTATATACTGCTAAATCTATTTTATCCAAAAGATCTTAATTTTTCAATTAGTCTTCCTTTTGCAGTCTATACCGGCTTTCCCAGCACTTGATATCCATGTGCTGTTATTAAGAGTTACTGTATATTCTTAAAATTTGACTTTTCATATATGAATAACTATAATTTACATATAATTTCCCTTAAAACTCAGAATGCAATGGAGGACTGCCGTAATGGATAAGATAAAAAGTGTTATAAAATACCTTTTCCTTTCTGTTTTTGCTTCTGCCGTATACTGGTTATTAAATTATTCTACCGGTAAAGAAGTAACTGTAAAAACTTTGATTATATTGGCTGCCGCTTTATTTGCATGCTTTTGCTTATTTGCATTTGCCTTGCCGGCTCTTCGCAAATTTTGGCACCAAAATAAAAATTAACTGCGGTTAAAGCCTGTATAATTTGTCTGATATCCGTCATTTTCCCTGTTTCTTAAGTTATTTGGATAATGTATGTCACCTAAATATCTAAGACTGTCTTTTGCAGCATGTTATATATGTCAACAGCATTCCGATTATATAGCCGAACGGAGTTTTAGTTATGAATAGCAAATGGCGAAAGGATTTTACATACGGATTAAAGAGAGGGCTGCCTATTGCTTTAGGATATGTCCCTGTTTCATTTACTTTCGGTCTTATGGCCGTCTCCGGTGGAATACCCGTTTGGATGGCTGTTTTCATATCATTGTCAAATCTGACTTCCGCAGGACAATTTGCGGGGACAAACTTAATAATAAACGGTGCAGGTTTTCTGGAAATTACCCTTACAACATTTATTATTAATATCCGTTATTTACTTATGTCTTTATCTATGACGCAACGGCTGGATCAGAAAATGAATCTGCCAAAACGGCTTTTGATTGGCTATGGCGTTACAGATGAAATTTTTACTGTCGCTTCCATGGAGCAAGGAACTCTCACATTTCCTTATCTCACAGGCCTTATTTTGGGCCCGGTACTTGGTTGGACTTCCGGAACCGCCCTGGGCGCCGTAATCTGTTCAACCCTTCCGGAAAGCTTAAGCAGTGCCATGGGAATAGCGTTATACGGAATGTTTAT
>Ga0134092_1001567_pt1 | contig 19610 bp, 20 predicted proteins | sample 3_6taG_FD_94454 | JGI IMG/M metagenome (GOLD analysis project Ga0134092, IMG submission 94454) | Switchgrass degrading microbial communities from high solid loading bioreactors in New Hampshire, USA - 3_6_20_6_A3 metaG | ecosystem: Engineered > Bioreactor > Semi-continuous > Anaerobic >... | reverse complement strand
TAAAAAGGATTAATTATAAATTCAAAAAAACTTGATATTGGGGTATAGGCCAAAATAGAGCAAATTAAAGCATCATGCTTCTTTTTTAGAAGTACGATGCTTTAATTGTTTTATATGGGAGTTGGGATTCAATAGTTTCTACGATGCTAAATCAGGATATTTCTATTGCTGTCATTATCCTTACGGATTTCATAAAAATTTTTCATTTTGATATGAACTTTTTTTGAACTTGTGAGTCATACTATCAAAATAATAAAAAGGAGGAAAGCACATGTTCAACAATATGAATTCGATGGAGATTTTAAAGCTTTTTGCACCTATAATAATTTTTCAAGTGGCACTATTGATTTATTGCATTATAGATATACTTAGAAAAGGAGTAAGGAACCTTAACAAACCTCTTTGGATTGCAATTCTCTTTATTAATTTGATAGGTCCCATAGCATATTTAATCATAGGTAGAAAAAGGTGGTCCGATGATTAGAATTGAAAATCTTGTAAAAAGTTATGGAAAACATCAAGTTTTAAAGGGTGTAAATATTGAAGTGAAAGAAGGAGAAGTGTACGGATTTATAGGGCAGAATGGGGCCGGTAAATCAACCACAATGAATATATTGGCAGGACTTATCGGATTTCAAAAGGGTAGATGCCTTATAAACGGAAAGGATATTCAAAATATTAATAATAGAGCTAATAACTATGTAGGATATTTACCGGAAGATCCTAAGTTCTATCCCTATATGAATGCGTTGGAATACCTTGAATTTATAGGTTCTATGAGAGGGGATTCGAAAAAGCAAATAATAGAAAAGTCTGAAAGAATGCTGGATATGGTTAAGCTTACAAAGGCAGCTAAACGTGCTATCGGAGGCTACTCAAGGGGAATGAAGCAGAGACTTGGAATTGCTGTGGCAATCTATAATGATCCGAAACTGTTATTGCTTGATGAACCATCTTCAGCACTAGATCCTGAAGGAAGACGGGATGTGGTTGATATAATATCCGCACTTAAGAGTCAAGGCAAAACTATATTTTTGTCAACCCATATACTAAATGATATTGAAAGGGTTTGCGACAGGGTGGGAATTCTTAGCAATGGCCAAATAGTACTTGAGGAAAATATCCATCAGCTGATGAAAAAATATGTTCAGCCGGTATATGATATCGAGTTTAATAGACCTATAAATGAGGATCAATTTAAGATATTGAGTGGGGCCGACTATGTAGAAAAAGTAAATATCAATGATAGTACAGTAAATATATGGATTAAAGATTTTGAACGGAATAGTTCAAAACTTGTCAAGCTAATTTCAGAATTAAATATTCCTATAATTTCAATGAACCTCAGAAGGAACAGCCTTGAAGAGATATTTTTGAAGGTGGTGAAATGAGATGAATGGTTTTAACAGTTTTAAGGCCTTTATAAAGAAGGAAATTATGGAGGGAATGAGAACTAAAAAATTTTTGGTTCCGGCAATTGGGGTTTTGTTTTTTGCCTTTTCGGACCCTTTAATGATAAAGCTGCTGCCGGAAATTTTAAAAAGCCAGATGCAGGGAACGGATTTTAGTATGTTAATTGAACTTAGTCAAAGGGCAGCTTTGGAAAGTTACACGAAAAATCTCTTTCAGCTTTCCACATTAATTATTGTACTGTCTATGATGGGGATTATATCAAAGGAAAGAACCGATAAAACTTTGAGTATTCCGGTTTCAATGGGATGCAGTGTAAATGGCATGGTTTTGGCTAAGTTATTGGTGTATGGAGCATTTCTATTATTGATTAATGTTATGGGAATGTTGATTGCATATTGGTATTCGGGAGTAATTTTCGGATTTACCTATGGAAGTTTTGCTGCAGCAGTAGTTTCAGGCGCAGTATATGGTATATTCTTTGTGTTTGTATTGAGTTTTTTAATTCTTATCAGCAGTTTTTCAAAAAAATCGTTTTTAGCAGCGGCAGTCACCGTACTATTAGTATATTTAATGCCTTTGGTCAATAATTTTGCTGCAATAAAAAGATATTTGCCCATAAATCTTTTAACTGAGGCTAATTATTTCGCAGACCTTTTGTCAAAAAACTTGGCAGTATCTTTGATATGTACAATTGCTTTAATTGTTATATTCGGTGTATTGTCAGTGTTTAAGCTTGAAAGGATTGAATTTGTATAGATAGGGGTGAGAAAATGAAAAAGCTGTTAATAGTGCCCTTTGTAATACTTGCTGCAATTATTGCCATTTATGGTGTTGACAATATGAACGAAGTAAAACTGGAGGTAAAAGGTGGATATATATATGGAAGTATACTGGAACCTAAGAATAATTCAAAAAACACAATAGTTATAATTACAGCCGGATCGGGACCAACCGATAGGGATGGAAACAGTACAATTTTAGAAGGGCGCAACGATTCGCTAAAATATCTTGCCTATCAATTAAAAGAAAGAGGTATAGCCAGCTTCAGATATGATCAAAGGTCTTCGGGAAAGAGCTATAAATCTCTTAAAGATAAAAATATAAAATTTGACTTTTTGGTGGATGATTTGGTTGAATGTATAAGATATATTAAGGAAAAGGAAGATTTTAATAATATTTATCTGATTGGACATAGTCAAGGAGCATTGATATCTGTTTTGGCAGCTCAACGGGAAAAGGTTGATGGAGTTGTAACAGTAGCCGGAGCAGCAAGAACAATTGATAAAATTTTATTGGAACAAATTAAGAGACAGGATCAAGAACTTGCAAATATTTTAGAGGAGGAGCTTGATAAAATCAGAGCAGGAGAAGAGAGTAACTCGGAAAATAAAGAGATAAAGCAGTTGCTAAGCGGTGAAAATGGAGAATTTATAAGAAGATGGATGGAGTATAATCCTGCGAAAGAAGTAAAAAAGCTTGATATACCTGTGTATTTCATATACGGTACTAGTGATTTACAGGTAAAGCCTGATGAGATTAATTATTTGGACGATATAATAGATGACAGCTACTTTAGAATACTTGAAAACATGAACCATGTACTGAAAGTTTCACCGGAGGATGAAAAGGAAAACTACAAAAGATATAACTTTCCGGGATATCCTCTTCATCCGGATTTAGTTAACACTATTGAGGAATTTATAGCAGGATAAAGAATCAAAATCTAAAAATAAAACATTTAAAATTAATGGCACTAAAACAGATGAATAGATTGTTTGTTGCGACTTTCCAAAGGATGAACTAAAAGGAAAGGGGAATATTATTGGATGAAAAAACTCTGCTTGAAAAAGCAAGATCGGGAGATAGAAAGTCACTGGAACTATTGCTTTATGACAACTACAAAATTGTATATGGATACCTTCTTAAACTTACTATGAATGAAGAAGTTACAAAGGACTTAACACAAGATGTAATGATGAAGGCTATTTTGAACATAAAAAAGTTTAAAGGAGAGTCCAAGTTTTCAACTTGGCTAATTTCTATTGCGTCAAATTTATATAAGGATTATATTAGGAAGAACAAGAAAATAAGCAGTATGAACATTGAAGATTTATCAGTAAAGGACTCTCAAAGTATTGAGGAAACCTTTATAAATAAAGATACTGTAAATAGGGTAGGGAAGCTGATAATGGATTTTCCCTATGAAAAAAGAATGGTTTTTATATTGAAAAATTATTACGATTACTCCTATGAAGAGATTAGTAAAATACTAAAGTGTCCCATTGGAACTGTAAGGTCAAGACTTCACTACTGCATAGAAAAGTTGAGAAGTTTAATTTGAAGGGAGTTTAAATATGACAAAACAGCACGAAAAAATGCAAAAGGATATCCTGGATGTCTATTATGGAGAAAAGCCGATGACAGAGGAAATAAAGGAGCATATTGATACATGCAGCGAATGCGCTAGATATTGGAGCGAGCTAGACTTATTAAAGAAGAATATGCCTAAATTTGATATGGATATTGAAGTTGATGAAAGAATAATTGGAAGGGCATTTAGTGAAGCAATTATGGCAGAGGAAAGAAGTAAAAACATTCGGGATTTGGCTGTTTTTATAATTATTGCAGGATTAATATTAGGTATGGTAGGAATGTTTATATACCTGGGTTATGGCAAGAGTATTATAGCAGTTCAGGTTATTCTTATATTTTTTACACCTTTACTGATTCCTTTCATGATAAGACAAAGACTTGTGAAGGAGGAAAACTAATGAATGATTTGAGTGAAATGCCACTATATTTATGGATCATTTTATTTTCTTTATTACTGCTGCAAGGCAGTTGGATATTTTGGGATGCTTCAAAAAGAGGAGAGAATAAGTGGCTTTGGGGGCTGTTTGGACTTCTTAATGCACCAACCAACCTAATTATTTACCTTATAGTAACTCGAGTGGTTTTAAAAACAAATCCATGTAAAGTATGCGGTAAGAATATCAGAAGGAATTACAAATATTGTCCCCATTGCGGTACCGAGCAAAATAAAGAAATGTAAAAGTATAAAATGCATCATTACTCTCAAATTGGCTTTTATATAACTATTTGATCAAGAAAATAACATATAATGTATTTTGTGTCGTAATTAAATTGCCTTTAATACTTAAGCAATGATATAATTTATTGGTAAATTAAAATTTTCTTGTGATATAGTATATAAAAAGCCAGGGGGTATATTATGTCTACAACTAAAGCAGATGTGAAAAATAGAGAATCAAGTTTAAAAAACAAGGGAGTAAGTAGAAATAAAGGTATTGCTGACAGATTATTTTCCTGTTTTGCAGGTATGAATAAGATAGAAATTCTAATATTTTCTATAATTTTGGCTGTAGGTTGTCTATCTCGAGTACTCTTTCTTGACAGATTTCCGGCCGGATTAAATCAAGACGAGGCTTTTGCCGGGTATGAGGCAATTTCTTTAATGCGAACCGGGGCAGACTCTTTCGGATATCATTTGCCTGTATATCTGACTACTTGGGGAAGCGGTATGAATGCCCTATCATCTTACTTAATGATTCCATGGATAGCTCTATTCGGAAACAATATTTGGTGTGTTCGTATACCGCAAGCAATACTTGCTTCAATTGCAATTGCAGCATGTTTTTTACTGGTGAAAAAAATAACTTCCGATAACAAGGCTGCATTGATTTCCATGTTTGTACTTGCAATAAATCCCTGGCATTTTATGATGTCCCGATGGGCTTTAGAGAGTAATATGGCTCCACTCTTTATGCTTTTTGCTACTTTATTTTTTTGTATAGGTATAGAAAAACCGAAGTTTCTTATTTTATCTGCCATTAACTATGGACTTTGTCTTTATTGCTATGCGCTGTATTGGCCGTTTACGGCAGCAATAATTTTTTTGCAGCTAGTTTACATAATTATCATGAAAAAGTTCAAGTTAAACAGATACTATCTGATTTCTGGAGTAGTACTGTTTCTTATGGCACTACCTTTAATGCTGTTCTTGCTGGTTAATAAAGGTTTTATTGAGCCTATCAGCACACCTTTTTTTTCTGTGCCAAGGCTTATTGGCTTTAGGGGTTCTGAGTTCTCTTTTGATGACATGTTCGATAAATTGAGAAATACAATAGAAATTATTATTTTACAAGATGATGGGTTAATTTGGAATGTAACTCCAAAGTACGGTATTTTTTATAAATTTGGGCTTCCTTTTGTTGTTTTGGGATTGATATATCTAATCAAGCAATTTGTAAAAAAGTCTCGGAAAAAAGAATTTTCCTATGAAATGTTTATTTTAATTCAAATTGCTGTATCTTTACTGATCTCCAGCATGACTTATACCAATATCAATCGTGCCAATTATTTCTTTATTCCGTTGATTATATGTATGGGATTGGGAATATATTTTATTTCAACCTTTTTCAAAAAGGAAGTAGTAAAGAATAATTTCCTGATTATAGGTCTCGGCATTATGCTCTGTTACTTTTGTACTTTTGCCGATTACTATTTTACAGATTATGCAAAGGAGATAGGATACTATTTCAGTGATGGTGTGGATGATGCCATTAAATTTGCAGACACTTTCGATACTGAAATTTTTGTTACCAACAGCATTAATTATTCCAAAGTTATGTTTTTTACTGCAGTAGACCCACAGGAATACCGGAATACAGTAAAGTACAAGAATTATCCAAGTATGTATCTTGATATCTACGGTTTTGGTAAATATCACTTTGCGGATTATCAATATGAAATTAATCCAAATTACGTTTATGTGGTGAATAATGGAGAGGCAAATCTATTTAGCCTATATGGATTTACAACAAAGGAATTTGGTAATTTTACAGTTTGTTATTTTGAAAAATAGGATGGGGGTATACCTGTCGCTTATTGATCCTATTAGTTCATATTAAAAGAGAAGGAACTAACGGGCAGGACTAATGACTTACTTATATTATATATATAAACTGAAATTTTAGGAGATGATTAATATAAATGTTATGGAGCAAATGACTGACAATTTAGAAAATCCTCAGCTTAAGATGGCTTTCAATTTTGTTCAGTATACCAATCGAAATGTGTTTTTGACCGGAAAAGCCGGTACCGGAAAAACGACTTTTTTACGTAATTTAAAAAAGGTATCGCCGAAACGTATGATTGTGGTAGCACCTACAGGAGTTGCAGCTATAAATGCCGGTGGAGTGACTATTCACTCCTTTTTTCAATTGCCTTTCAGTCCTTTTATTCCTGTTCAAAAGGATGATGATGGCAAAGACAGGAATGTACAGAAGTTTACAAGAGAAAAAATAAATGTAATTCGGAGCATGGACCTGCTTGTGATAGATGAAATAAGTATGGTGCGGGCAGATGTACTTGATGCTATAGACGATGTATTGAGAAGATTCAAGAATAAGCATAAGCCCTTTGGAGGTGTGCAATTGCTTATGATAGGCGATATTCAGCAATTAGCACCGGTTGTAAAAGAGGATGAGTGGGCAATTTTAAAACAGTGGTACGATACCGTATATTTTTTTAGCAGCAGAGCTCTTAATATGACTCAGTATGTAAGCATTGAATTAAAACATATATACAGGCAAAAGGATTCAGTGTTCATAGATTTGCTTAATAGTATTCGAGACAATAAGATTGATGAAAGTTTGCTGAAAGAATTAAACAAGAGGTATGATCCGGACTTTGCCAAGAATGCACCCGATGGATATATTACACTGACCACCCACAATCATCAATCCAAATTGATAAATGATAGAAAACTTGCACAAATAGATGGAAAGGAATACTGTTTTAAAGCTCATATACAGGGAGATTTTCCCGAATATATGTACCCTACCGATTGTGAACTTATATTGAAGGAAGGAGCGCAGGTAATGTTCGTAAAGAACGACACTTCGCGCGAAAAACTATTTTATAATGGCAAGATCGGGATAATTGAAAAAATAAATGATGACAGTATTAGTGTAAAGTGTAATAAATATGAAGAGAGTATTACTGTCGAACTGGCAGAATGGCAGAATATTAAATACTCCATCGATGAAAATACGGGAGAAATTAAAGTAGAAGTGGTTGGTACCTTCCTCCAGTTTCCATTAAGACTTGCATGGGCTATTACCATCCACAAGAGTCAAGGACTGACTTTTGACAAGGCTATAATTGATGCAAGTGCAGCTTTTGCACACGGACAAGTTTATGTGGCACTAAGCCGATGCAAGAGCCTTGAGGGCTTGGTATTAGGATCAAAATTGACAGCAAGGAGCATTATAAGCGATACCACAGTTCGAAAATTTTCAAAGGAAGTATCGGAAAACCAGCCGGACGGAAAAGAATTGGAAAAATCTCAATATGAATATCAAAGGGAACTTGTGTTGGAACTGTTTGATTTTAATCCTATTATACAACAACTAAAATACTGTTTGAAGCTTTACGCTGATAATGCAGGAAGTTTGCATGAAGGACTAAAGGATTGTTTGGAAAAGCTTATATACTTTGTGAATACCGAGCTAATTTCAGTTTCCGATAAGTTTAAACCTCACATATATAAAATGTTGGGAACCGAACCTAATGTGGAAAAAAATCAGCAATTACAAGAACGATTGATAAAAGCTTCAAAATATTATACTGAAAAAATAGATACCGGAGTATTAAGCGTTTTAGAAGGAATAGAAGTTGTAAGTGATAACAAGAGCGTAAAAAAGAATATTGTCAAAGCAATTGAAAAAGTAAAAGCGGATATTTTAATAAAACATGCTTGTTTTATACAATGTGAGAAAGGTTTTTATGTAAAAGAATTTTTGGATGCCAGGGCAAAAGCTTCAATCGAAAAAACTCAAAAGGAACAGAAGATGGAGAAAAAGCTTATGCCTGTTGAATTTACGTCAGATTTTGTCAGTCATCCGGAACTCTTTGAGGAACTTAAGACTTGGAGAAGACGCAAAGCAGAAGAATTTGAACGACCGGCATTTTATGTATTGCATCAAAAGTGTTTGCTCCAAATTGTTGAGCAATTACCTTCTAATTTGGATGAGCTGCGAAGAATAAAAGGTATAGGCAAGACAAAACTAAAAGCCTTTGGAGATGAAATTATTGAGATTGTAAATAACTATTGCATGCGAAAGGGGATTGAAAGAGAGAATTACAGTGAAATTAAGTTTTAGTTTTTGTGATTTCAGTTAATATAGGAGGAGAAAGATGAAAAGAATTAAAAAAATTCTATTTTTAATTACTTTAATTTTTGTTATGACTTCTTGTGATGCCAATACCACAAGGCAACCATCAAGTTCATCTTTGCCTGCTTTGGCGGAGTACAAGGAAAAGCTATCCCCTTTTACTCAATTTGGAAACCTTGAGAGAGATGAAATGGGCTTTGACAGCGAACAAGTGGATAATATATTACGTACATACGGAATTTATGATGATGTATTGGAAAAGCTTTCAAAAGAAGATGCTAAAGAATTATATGTTGACTCGATTTGCAATAACGTAAAAATTAACGGTTTTAATGTCGGGAACAAAAAGGTTGCCGTAATGATGATAAATAAAGGACATCTTTATATTTATCTAATGTTTTCAAACAGTAATGATGAATGGATGGTGGATGGATTTTCATACCTGATTGAGAGAATTGAGCCGGAATATAGGCTTGAGCAATCCAGTGACGGCAATAAGTACTGGCTAGTGGTTAAGCATGAAGCAAATCACGGTACTGGGTTATATATTTTTAATGAAATATGGTATAACCCTAATGGTTCTGTTGCTGCAGAATATCCTATAGAGGGAAGTACTTTTTTCTTGCCGGGAAACATTGATCCCAATACAGATACTTATTTTTCCGGCTCTGCTGAATTTGACGGAGACACCAAAATTCACTTAACTTATAGAGTGAGTTTTGAATATAGCTACGATAAGCAAAAAGATAATTTTTACAGATTCAGAAGCAAATATAGCCCAAGTATACAAGATTATTGGGAATATGACTTAAAAACACGCCGGCTTGAATTCAAATCCAGTGATTCCGAATTGCGGGAAGACTCCAATGCGATAGAACATAAAGCATCGCCTGATTACGGTATACTGCAGGGTTATATAGATTATTACAAAACTAAGATAGGTGATAAGAAGATTACAACATTGGAAGAATGGGAGGAATTTGTGGGACTGAAATAATCCGATATATAACTAATAACTTCTGAATCTATAACAATATAGTTGAGCAATAAAGATAAAAATTAGGTGTAAAAATCTTTTAAAAGTAGAAAATTGATAAATTTATTTGTAGAATTATAGTTTATTATCTAGTAAAATTAAATTTATAAGCATGTAAACATAAGGCTTCATTAAGTGGTTTAATTGATGAAATTGCAGTATTAGGGCAAATAATTTTGGGGGGTTAGTTATGAATTTTAATAAAGTTTTATCTTTCGGGCTTGCCTTGACATTAATGTTTGGTATTAGTGGGTGTAAAAATAACAAAGATATAACAGACGAAGAAGCATCTGTAAAAAGGTGGGAGTCGGCAAAAATTGTCGGAACAGTCGGTGATGACAACATTTACGATGCCGAATTTAAATTTTATTTTAACATGAATAAAAGCCAGATGGAAAAGGATGCAGGCTTAGATGACAAAAGTGATGAAGAAAAGAAAAAATTCTGGGAAGAAAAAGAAGGAAATGGGGATAAAAAGCAAAAACTTTTAGATAAAACTTTTGATGATTTGGTGAATCTTAAAATATTATTAAACCTTGCAAAAGAAGAAGGCGTGAAGTTGGATGAAGGCGATAAAATGCAAATTGAACGGAATATTTATAGCTTTACTAAACACAAAGCCAATGAAAGTCAGGATGAAGCAGAAAAGCTAATGAAGCAGATGTATGGTGTCTCCATTGATGAATATAGGTGGATTTTTGAAGATTATTTTACTGCATATTATAAATACGCTAATAATGAAATTGAAAAGATAGAGGTTAGTGAAAGAGAAATTGAGGAAAGGTTTGAACGGGATAAGGATGAATTTAATAAGGTAAATGTAAGACATGTACTCTTATATACCATTGATGTTGACACCCAGCAACCTTTAGAAGAAGATGTAATAAAGGAAAAAAGGCAGCTGGCAGAGGATATTTTTAAAAGAGTCAAAGATGGTGAATCGATTGAAGATTTAGCAAAGCAGTATTCCGAGAATGCCGAATTGAAAATTACCGGCGGTGAGGAAACTTTAAGTAAGGGAGATACCGTTGCCGAATTTGAAAATTGGGTATTTAATGCCAAGGAAGGGGATGTTGGACTTATAGAAACTTCCTATGGTTTTCATGTTGTAAAGTTCATAAAAAGTATTGAGGCTTCTTTAGGTGATAAAGAAAAAGCTGCAATTAAGGGAAATCTTAAAAATGAGAAATTTGAGAAGAGGATAGAGGAAGAAAAAGCGAAAATTCAAATTGCTAAAGAGCAAGAAGTTATTGACTCGTTAGATTTGTTTTAATACTCTACAAAAGTGATATTAAAAGGCAGGCACAAAGGGGCCTGCTTTTCAAATGAGTTTTAAGTATGTTTTGCTTATGAATGTTATGTAAAAGCATAAGAAGCTTTTTGCAATGTACATAAAAAATTAAGTGAAATAGACAAAATAGGGGTGTTGGAACAGGTATTTCCGAGAGAAAAAATTTGCTTGTTTTAAATTTAATCAATATAATAGTATTTATGAGCTTTAAGTATACATTAGAAAGTAGGATTAGATGACAAAATGAGACATATAAAACAGTTTGGAATTATTTTAGGGGTCTCTTTCATTGGAGAGGTACTGAAATACTTTATACATCTTCCTATTCCTGCAAGTATTTACGGATTGGTAATTATGCTGTTGCTGCTAATCACTAAAGTTGTCTCGATAGAGCAGGTCAAGGATACAGGCAGTTACTTGATAGAAATCATGCCTGTAATGTTTATTCCTGCTGCGGTGGGACTTATTACCATGTGGAATGAATTGAAAGCTCTGTGGCTGCCCCTTTTTGTAATTACAGTTGTAACAACAGTAATTGTAATGGCCGTTGCAGGAAGAGTGACACAATTTATTATACGGATGGAAAAGAGGCAAAAGGAATGAGAGAACTATTATGTAATTCTACTTATTTTGGAGTATTGATAAGTCTTATTGGATATGGACTTGGAGTGGTATTGAAAAGAAAATTCAAAAAAGCCATATTTAATCCGCTTTTGGTTTCTATTATTTTTGTTATAGCTGCTTTATTGGTTCTTGGCGTTGATTATGAGAGTTATAATAATAGTGCCAAATACTTGAGTTATCTTTTGACTCCGGCAACAGTTTGTCTTGCCATACCTTTATACCAGCAGCTTGAGCTTTTAAAGGGCAATTATAAAGCAATTTTGGGTGGAATTGTATCCGGTGCTCTGGCCAGCTTTATAAGTGTTTTTGCTTTAGCAAAACTATTTAATTTGACTCATCAGCAATATGTCACACTACTGCCTAAGTCAATTACAACAGCAATAGGTATGGGAGTGTCCCAAGAGCTTGGCGGGATTGTAACTATAACGGTTGCTGTTATTATTATAACCGGTGTATTGGGGAATATCATGGCTGAGTTTGTGTGTAAGTTATTCCGTATAAAAGAGCCGGTGGCAAAAGGAATTGCCCTTGGTACATCATCCCATGCAATAGGAACAGTAAAAGCTATGGAAATTGGGGAAGTAGAAGGGGCAATGAGCAGTTTGGCCATTGCAGTAACCGGTCTGGTCACTGTTTTGGGTGCATCATTTTTTGCAAATCTAATGTAATAAGAGTGTAGATATTTTCTTAAATTTTATTTTAAATGCTGGTAAACTATGTTATTATAAATATAAAAAAGGTTTGACCAAGGGGAGAATATTTGTATGAAAAAAGTTTGTGTGACTCTTATTACAGCCTTTTTGATTTCAGCTTTATGCAGTAAAAGTTTGTGTGCGGCAGAATTAATGTATGGTGATTTAAATGGCAGCAAGTCTTTTGATTCAATAGATTTTGCAATTATGAAGAGTTATTTGTTAGGGAGGACGTCATTGACAGGAGAAGCCCTTAAAGCTGCTGATGTAAATGGAAATGGCACCATCGATTCGATAGATTTTGCAATCATGAAACAGTATTTGCTAGGCATTATTTCGTCTTTTCCTGCATCCGGGCAAGCTACTCCGACACCTGGCCAGGTAACGCCAACTCCTCCTCAAGTTACCCTTCCTCCGGTGCCTGAGTTTAAATATGTAACGGTGCATGACCCTTCAATAATAAAAGCAAATGATACATATTATATTATCGGTTCTCACCTTGCATCGGCAAAAAGCAGAGACTTAATCCGGTGGGAGCAGATATCTACCAGTGTTAGCAATTCCAATCCTTTAATGCCCAATGTATATATAAAACTGAAAGAAGCCTTTAACTGGGCTGAAACTGACACATTGTGGGCAGGAGATTTGATACAGCTTAAGAATGGAAAGTACTATATGTATTACTGTATGTGTAAAGGGGATTCACCCAGGTCTGCGCTGGGGGTAGCTGTATCCGACAATGTTGAGGGGCCTTATGAAGATTTGGGGATTATACTGAAATCCGGCATGTGGGGACAGAAGAGTGAAGACGGTACAATATATGATGCAACGAAACATCCAAATGTTGTAGACCCTCACGTCTTCTATGATAAGGATGATAACCTTTGGATGGTATATGGTTCCTATTCGGGAGGCATATTCATTCTGAAAATGGATGAAACTACAGGTAAACCTGTTCCCGGTCAGGGATACGGAAAGAGATTATTGGGGTTAAATCACAGTAGAATAGAGGGGGCATTTATTCAGTATAGCCCTGATACCGACTATTACTATTTGTTTTTGAGCTTTGGCGGCCTTGATGCCAATGGCGGTTATAACATCAGAGTATGCCGTTCAAAGAACCCCGATGGCCCCTATGTGGATAGTTCAGGTAAAAATATGGTTTACTGTCATGGTGCTAACGGGACCATGTTTGATGACAAATCAATTGAGCCTTTTGGAGCTAAATTGATGGGCAATTTTTTCTTTACAGACAGTAAATTAGGCTATGTATCGCCCGGGCACAATTCTACCTATTATGATGAAACTATCAATAAGTACTTTATAGTATTTCATACCCGTTTCCCCGGAAGGGGAGAAGAGCACCAGGTGCGAGTACATCAGATGTTTATTAATTCTGATGGATGGCCGGTAATTGCACCTCATCAATATGCAGGGGAGACCATTGGAAAATATACTTTAGATGAAGTTTGCGGAAATTATGCTTATGTAAATCACGGTACAGATATATCGGCAAATGTAAAAAATTCTTCAAAGATTTACCTTAATAAAGATGGTACTATTTCAGGAAGTGTAAGCGGAAAATGGCAGCTTACAGGAGATAATAAAATTACTCTGACCATTAATGGAGTAGAGTATAATGGTGTGGTACTTAAGCAGTATGATGTCGGTTTGAAGAAATTTGCAATGACTTTTACTGCATTGCAAAAAGGCGGAAATATAGCTATATGGGGAAGCGGTTTGTAGGATAAGTAATCCGTATTATCCTTTTAATGAATACAAGCCGCTTACTGCGGCTTGTATTTTTAGAATTTGGATTACCATCATGTTTTTTTCAATTTGAACTTTTCACCTTCGTAAGTTCTAATGGGATTACCCCGGATAAGCAAATTATGCTGCATCCATAGGGATTTTTCAAGGGATTTCAAATTTTTTTCATTTTGTGCATTTAGCAAATTAACAAGCCTTGCCACGGCAAGTTTTTTATTCAAATATTGGGACCGTTCTTCACTGGCTGTAACTGTCAGCCCCGTTGGAAGATGTATAGCCCTTATGGCTGTTTCAACTTTATTTACATTTTGACCTCCGGGACCTGAACTTCTCATAGATTCAAACTTTATTTCCTTGTCAGAGAAAACCAGCATTTCCGGTTCTTCAAACACTTCAAGGTTTATAAACCAGTTTTTTCGTTTGTGATTCGGTCTGTAAGGGCTTTTACAAATCCATTGTATTGTGCCGCTTTGTAACTTATCTTTACTTTGTCCTGTGACAGACAAAAGAATGGATTTATAATTTCCTGCAATATTTCCGGGTACAGCATCCAGAACTTTTACATCAATCCCCGATAACTTGCATTCGTTTTCAAAAGTTTTGAAGAACAGACTTACAGCCAGTTCACATTCATCCGGTCCTTTTCCCGAACTGATTTGTATCCACATAAGTTCACCTCAATTTTTGTAAGTAAGTATCGGTTTTAAAGTTGCAACAACCTTGATAATGTTGGCTTCAACCAATGCTTCAACTACTTTATCGATATTTTTATAAGCTTCTGGAGCTTCCTCATAAAGAAGATCCTTGTCATGGCATATAACCCTGCTTTTTAGTTTGGTAGTTTTTATACTGTCTTTCGTATAAAGCTTACTTAATCTTGCTTTGCAAATACCACGTTCCCATTTCCGGCCTGCTCCATGGGCCATGGAGTATCCTGATTTGGAAGTGTCTGTATTTGGCATTACCAGATAAGTCAAAGTGCCTCTTGAACCGGGAATTACAGCAAGACCATTGTTCGCCGGTGCTGCACCTTTTCTGTGAATGAAAAAGTTCTTATTTCCTGTATCAATAATTTCTATGCTGTTGTGTATGCTGTCAATTAGCTTTGGGGCATTGGTGTCGGCACCAATAGCACTTAGAAATCGGTAAGCTATCAGATCCCTATTCTTCTTTGCCCAAAGCAAGGCAGCATTATGTTCTTCAAGATACATTAAGGCTTCTTCGGATTTCACATTAAGCCCATTTTGGGCATTGTATTTCCTTATATACTTGTCTAGTATTTCATGCCCATATATTCTAGAGCCGCTGTGTACCAGCAGTAAAAGTCTGTCTTTTGCAAGGGAGTGGTTATCAAAGACCTCTTTATCGATAATTGAATCCACTTCCTGCAATTCGGCAAAATGATTGCCTCCACCAATGGTCCCTAATTCTTTTAAATAGGGCATATTTTCCATTTCTTTAAGAAGCTCTTCCGGGATATTAATAGCACGGAAGCTGTGCAGACTTTCAAGCCTTGAAATCCATTTATCCACTTTCATTTTTCTTTTTTCGATATTTGTTATATATAAGCTCATGCCACAGCCGATATCACTGCTTACAATATGGGGATATATAACATCCTCCGTAATAAATACGGCACCTACCGGTACTTTACCGGGGTGAAGGTCCGGAAGGCCTATAACCCTTCGCATTCCCTCAAACTCTGCAATTTTATTCAATTGATTTAAGGCACTATGTTCCATCCAATTTTTTTCTGATGAAATAATTGATATTTTACTGTTCAAACTCCATATCTCCTTTTACTGTTTTTTTGCATAAAAAAGTCCGTACCAAATTGGCCGGACCCTGTGGTTAAAGTTTAAAAGGCAAAATTTATTGCAGTATTAAAAAAGGCAATAAAAAAACACGATACCCATCGTGTGCCTTTAAACATAAGTATGTTGTTCGGGTTACGATTTGGTAATAATTTTTGACCGGAAGACAGCAACACAAAATAGCCTTTCTTTATAGAAAAGCAAGTTTTAATGTTCTATACTTCCAATCCGATATTCAATTATACTAAAAACACCTCATACATTCTTTTTACACTTAACATGTAAATCACTCCTTTATAATAAAATTATATTTGTCTTCTGGATAAACTGCTAATTGTAAGAAATAAAATTATTTCTTACAATAATAGTATATTATGGATACAATGAAATAGTCAATGAGTGAAATAACTTTTTTTATATAATGTGATATACTATGTCATACTGAAAATAAAAGTCGGTAGAATTGATAAATTTAAATGAAGGGGGAAATGAGGTTATGTTTTATGAAATTGTGTTTGTAGTAATACTTTTCTTTTTGTATTTAACTTTATGGAGAGTAAAGAAAATTACTCAGAAAAAAACATACGGTATAGACCCTAATGTAATGCCAGAATCGGCTTCAAATTTACAGCAATACATGTACCGACTGACTGTGTTTTTATACATATATGCAATTGCTATTGTAATCCTTCATTCAATTAATTTTCAATTGGCGTCAGCGTTTAGCAGATTTAAACCTTTAGAATTTTTATATTTTGATATACTGGGATTTGTCATAGGTTTGGCAGGTTTGTCGCTTTGCTTGTATGCTCAGATAAAGATGAGAAATTCTTGGCGTGTAGGTATTGATGAAAAAGTAAAAACCGAGTTGGTTACGACAGGTCTGTACTCAATTATTAGAAATCCAACTTATCTCGGACTTTTTCTTTTAAATTTGGGAATATGGGTTATTTGGCCTACTTGGTCATTATTTTTGTTTAATTTAATCTTTGTATTGTTTCTTGAAGTTCAAGTTCGATGTGAAGAGGATTATTTATATAATATCCATGGAGAAAAGTATATTGAGTATAAGAAAAGGACAAAAAGATACATACCTTTCATATATTAATTTACTATGAAGAAAGGCAGCTATAGCGAAAGGTATTCAATAGGGGTATATGTTTTGCTTTACACAAGTCAACGTTTGACTCCTTGAAGCACTTCTTTTTTTCCACCGAATCCGGGAAGTTTTGCAATTTCAAAACCCGCATCAGAGAGTGCTCTTTTGACAGTACCCGAAACGGTAAAGGTAGAGCATGTGCCTCCTTTTTTAGTTTTTCTGCCTATTTCCATAAGCAGTTCGGGTCGCCACATTTCCGGATTTTTCTTTGGACTGTGGCCGTCAAGAAACCATGCATCGCAAAGTTTGTCCAATGAATTTAACATTTCCAGTGCCTCGCCTATCCATAAGTTGAGATAGAGGCATCCGAAGGGCTGCTCAATTTTCATCCGGTGCCATCCGTTTATAGAAATATCAATTTCTTTATAGGCTTTGATAAGTGAGTCTATTTCATTTTCTACTCTATTTTTAAATCCACTTAAGATATTTAACATCCTCTCATAACTCAAAGGAAAAAGTTCAACGGTGTTATACTCTATAATGATATCATTAAGTCCACTCTTATTAAGATATTCCATAAGAGAGACAACTATACGTCCTGCCCCAAAGCCTGTCTCGCCGATTATAAAAGGATTGCCGTATTTAACTCCAACTTTTATGCGGTCAATTAAATTGTTGTTTTTAAAATGAATCTGTTGTGCTTCGTCAATAGCGTTAACCACATCAAAATATCTATCGCCAAATTGTTCATTCATCAGATAATCCGGTATAAACATAATAGTAATTTCCTTTGCCTTTCAGATATTATTTTAATTTTTGACCTTAAGATAAAAAACTGTTTAAAACCAAAAAGGATTAAAATTTTTATGAAATAATCTTGTATTATTATTTCATATTATAGTAATAAAATAAAGGGTTTAAAGTATGTTTCACTAATTATAATTTCCCAAATAGAGTTATTTTAAAATTTAAAGAATAATATATGGAAGAAAAATACATTATTTGATATAATGTAAATAGAATTAATAATTAGATATACTAAAATGCACTCCGTTCTTATATTTATAGTAAGGGAAAATATTGAAAGCTTTGCAAGCTAATAAGCAGATAATCGAAATTATATTTATAATTTGTCATGGTTATCTAAGTTGGATGAACGAAAAAAAGCTGTTTATCCATAGTGCTTATTGAGCTTAAGCTAATAAACAAGCAAAAAAGAATGAGGAGGATGCAGCAATGAAAGAGTTTGAAATCGATTGTATGTTTAATTTACTTGGTCCCAGTAAACCGGCGTTACCTCAAGAACAAGCGTTGAACTTGAATTTGAAACCCGGTGAGACAGTTAAAGTTTTTCAAGATGATTTTACTTGGACGGGTACTATAAAATATGATGAAAAATTACCTCCGATGTATCAATGGTATGTGGAACTGGATTGATATGTTAATAGATATTAAGCTAATATATAATATTATATGAAATTTCAAAGAGAAAAGCATAAAAAGGGAGTAGATACTAGGTAGCATCTGCTTCCTTTTTATAATTAAACGTATGCAAGCGGCAAATTAAATCTGGATTTCCAAAGTGATTTTTAGGGAAATATGGTGTTTATTATACTTAGTTGCAGATTGAAGGTATCAAAAAAGAGAAATGGTACAATTTTAAGTATAAATTATTTTTTAGGCTTACCGTGTTGATAATCTCCCGGTTCTTTGTCAAAAGATATATTCTGGCCATCGGAAGTACATAAAATAGTACCGCACTGGTCAGTTCTATAAACGGGGATATTTTTTTCTTTCAGTAGTTTCATAGTTTTTTTACTTGGATGATCGTTGCTGTCGTTTAATGCGCAGCTTAAGGCTGCGTATTTGGGATTAACTTTACTTAAAAACTCTTCCGAAGTTGTGTTGTCATTACCATGTTGAGCTATTTTCAGAACATCAGCCGATAAATCATATCCCTTATCCATCATTTCCTTTTCGGAATAAAATTGAGCATCTCCGGTGAAAAGGAAAGATGTGTTTTTATAAACCATTTTTATTACAATAGAGTAATCGTTTTCGTTTTCATAAACTTCACTATTTGGAGCTAAAATGAAGCATTGTGCATTCCCAAAATTGAAAGAAGAACCCGCAATAGGCCTTGTTATGGTAAGTCCTTTTGCTTCTATAGCCTTTATAAGATTTCTAAACTCATCGGTAGTACTTGTTACATTAGGCATATAAAGAGTTCCTATACTGAAGTTTTTTATAACCGCTGCAGCATTTCCAATGTGGTCTTTATGCTGATGGGTCAAAATTAAATAGTCAATTTTTTTTATTTTTTGAGAAACCAAATACTCCATCAAATTATTTTTACTTTCCTTTGGTCCTGTATCAATGAGCATGGTTTTGTTATTATGCTCTATAAGAATACTGTCTCCTTGACCTATATCAATAAAGTGCACTTCTAATTTTTCCTGCCATTGCTTATGAGTATTACATGAAACTAAAACAATAAATGTTAGGCAAAATAAAAAATATTTTGTAAGTTTAGAAAACATCTTATATACCCCCCTTGTACAATTAATATTGTATTAAATCAGTGACCGAAGCCACTGTTCGACCCATTAAAATTCATTGTTAACATAACACTTCAAACTTCATTCTTTTCTAAACATCAAGCACATCATCCG
>Ga0134092_1001566_pt1 | contig 19612 bp, 17 predicted proteins | sample 3_6taG_FD_94454 | JGI IMG/M metagenome (GOLD analysis project Ga0134092, IMG submission 94454) | Switchgrass degrading microbial communities from high solid loading bioreactors in New Hampshire, USA - 3_6_20_6_A3 metaG | ecosystem: Engineered > Bioreactor > Semi-continuous > Anaerobic >... | reverse complement strand
TTTTCAAATAGAGTACGAAGTAAAAATAAAGGTTGGTTAGCACCTTCTGTTGAAAATAAAATACAAACACATTTAAAACTAATAAGTAAGATACACGAAATTTTGCCTATATCAAAAATAATAATAGAAGTTGCTTCCTTTGATATACAAAAGATTAAAAATCCTGATATAGAAGGTGAACAATACCAACAAGGAGAGCAATTGGGATTTTGGAATGTAAGAGAATATGTCCTTTGGAGAGATGGATATAAATGTCAAGGTAAAAAAGGTTGTAAAAATAAAATATTAAATGTACATCATATAGAATCAAGGAAGACGGGCGGAAATTCTCCCAGTAACCTCATTAGTTTATGCACAGAGTGTCATAAAGATTATCATGCTGGTAAATTAAAATTAAATTTAAAACGTGGTCAATCGTTTAGAGATACAGCTTTTATGGGTATTATGAGGTGGACATTTTATAATAGACTCAAAGAAATATATTCTAATGTAAAAATAACTTATGGATATATTACTAAAAACACTAGAATACAGAATAATCTAACAAAAGAACATAGGATTGATGCATTATGTATAAGTGGCAATCCTAATGTTAAAAGATTAGATTATTGGTATTATATTAAGCAAGTAAGAAGGCACAATAGACAAATTCATAAAGCCAATATATTAAAAGGTGGCATAAGAAAATTAAATCAAGCCCCTTATTTAGTAAAAGGTTTTAGGTTATTTGACAAAGTAAAATACAAAGGACAAGAATGTTTTATATTTGGTAGAAGAAGTAGTGGATATTTTGATTTACGAAAACTTGACGGAACTGTGATTTACAGATCAGCAAGTTACAAAGATTTACAACTATTGAGTAAAAGAAAAACATTATTGTGGGAAAGGAGGGAAGGTGTTTCCTCCCCAACTTAAAGAATTTGGGGTCTCCACGCCTTAATTTAGATGAATAATCAATTCTTAAATAAATTTAAAACAACAAAACTTAAAAATATAGGGCAAATTCTTATTAAAGAATACGAAAAAGAATTGTCAATATATATTGAAAAATATTATTGGCATAGAGTATTACATAAAAGAAAAAAATATAATGGGGAGTTATCTTCTATAGTAAACAATAAAACTCATTCAGAAAAGATATTAGAAAATCTTAAAAATTCTGTTAACAACAAATGGTATAATATATTTGGATATTTCTTATGTAATATGAGTTATGAAAATCAAAGAAATAAAGAAATAAAAATGTATAATAGGTATTTATTGTGGAAAAGTAAAAATTACAATAAACTAAAAAATGAGTTTAATAACAATATATATGATTTTATAAATAAATTTTATAAAAAATACTATTGGATAATAAATGATAATCTTAATTCAACAATTAATTATCTTATAGAATATCAGAAATATATTAGTAAAAATAATATATGGCAAAATAATTCCTTTATAATTGATGTTTTTATTAATCTTATAAATAATAATATAAGCAATTTAAGGAGTTGATATTATGTTTGATGAATATCCAGACATCCTAAAGGTTGAAGATATAATGAAAATTTTAAGAATAGGTAGAAATACTGCATATAATTTAGTAAAACAAGAAGGATTTCCATTGATTAGAATAAAATCTGATTTTAGAATACCAAAGCAACAATTTATACAATGGATAGAAAATAAACACGCTGCGCTATCTGCCAAGTGAAACTTGTGCAGTATAGCAGCGTCAAGTGAGGTTTTTAATGCAGGAAAGAGAGGTGATTAATTTATGGCAAGAAGCGATACTACTCCATCGTTTGTTCTAACTTTGCCTTTAAAATATACAGTATCAGACAAAGCAGCATTAGATAAATATTTTGAAATTGCACGAAGATATTATAACGCTATTCTTAATAAATTGTTAAAAAGATATTATCTTATGGTACAAAGTAAAAAATATCGGCATATTTGTAAAATGGCAAAAAGCAAAGAAAGAAACGAATTATTTAAAAAAATCGAAGAAGAGTATGGATTGAGTGGTACAGCAATAAATAAATTAATCACTTCTCTACGAGTAAATGAGTATAAGGAATTGGGAAGTCATGTAACAATTAAACTGGAATTAAGGGCAATGCAAGCTATTGAAAAACTTAAATTTGGAGAAGCAGATAAAGTTAATTTTATTAAATATGGTGAAATGTATTCTTTTGAATCTTCTGATAATAGACAGGGTATTAAGTTTAGAGATGGAATAGTTATATTCAATAAATTAAAAATACCTGTAATAGTTAAGAAAAATGATATTTATGCACAAATGGCATTAAAAAATCGAGTAAAATATTGTAGATTTATTAAGAAGAATATAAAAGGTAAAGATAGATATTATGTACAGTTAATACTTGAAGGTATTCCTCCATTGAAGATAAATAAAGAAACTGGAGAAATAAAAAATTATATTGGTAATGGCAAGGTTGGAATAGATATTGGTACGCAAACTATAGCAATATGTTCAGATAATGAAGTTAAGTTGCTTGAATTAGCACCAGAAATAAATAACATTGAAAAAGAAAAACGAAGATTGCAAAGAAAATTAGACCGTAGCAGACGTGCCACTAATCCTAATAAGTATAACGAAGACGGTACTATTAATACAAAAGATAAAAGTAAATGGATTAAAAGTAAAAATTATATTAAAACACAAATACAATTAAGAGAAATACAACGCAAACAAGCAATAATACGAGAAGAAAGCCATAATAAATTGGCAAATTATATAATAAGTTTAGGTAATGATATAAAAGTAGAGACAATGAATTATAAAGGATTGCAAGCAAGAGCGAAGGAAACTACCATTAATGAGAAAACAGGTAGATTTAATAAAAAGAAACGATTCGGCAAAAGTTTAGCAAATAAAGCACCAGCAAAATTAATTGAAATATTAGCAAGAAAGTTAAGATATTTTGGAGAAGAATTAAAAGAAGTTAAAACACAAAAAGTTAAAGCAAGTCAATACAATCACATAACAGGGAAATATAAAAATAAAAATTTAAATGAAAGGTGGAATGATTTTGGAGAATATAAAATACAAAGAGACCTTTATAGTGCGTTTATAATAAGTAATGTGAATGATGATTTAGAGAGTATAGACAGAGAAAGATGTATTATAACATTTGAAAGGTTTAAAAATCTACATGATATTGAAATACAAAGATTAATGAATATGGAATTAACTCAAGCATTAAAGAATGTGATTTAATAATAAATTATCAAGGTTGAGAATCGAGCCTTTGTCGGTAACCTTCGGGTTGGCAAGAAAGTCTGTGGATAATTATTCTAATGTATTGGATGTTGTAGTTTGACAAATGTAGATTATACGTAGCAAGTCAAACGAGAGCCGATAAGCGGAATAATTGAGACAGAACCTGCCAAGCGTAGCTTGTGCAGAGATTCAGCAAACAACACTAAATAAAACATTGTAGACAATGGTTAAATAATTTAAAAATTGGTAGACATTTTGGTAGACATTTAATAAAAAATTTTGATTTATTACATATCTTGATTTTCTAGAATTCTGTATTTATATTATTATTTACTGTCTTAAAACCTTAGAAAATCAAGTATTTATTAATAACAAAATAATAATATAAATAATAGAAAATACTAAATAAAATATGCAAGTCAATTGTTCGACTCCCCTCGCCTCCACCATCAAAAGTCACAAAAATCAATAACTTTAAAATTTAAATTCAAAATGGTAGACAAAATGGTAGACAAATTTTAAAAAATATGATATGATACACTCTGTAAATTAATTTTGGTAGACAAATTAATTTATGGGGTGATTTATTTTATGGCAAGAAAAACAATAGAAAAAAATATTGCATATGATGATGAAAGAAAACTTTACTATGTTACAATGGACTATGGTAAAGATGAACATGGTAAAAGAATAAAAGTTACAAAAACATTCAAAGATAAGAAAAGTGCTAAGAAAGCATTAGTAGAATTCGAAGCAAATAAAGCAAAAAATAATTTAGTAATACCTAATTCAGTTTTATTATCTGAATGGTTAAATTATTGGCTAAATGATATTAAATCACTTAAATGTGAAGAAACTACTTTATATGGTTATAAAAAAATTATCGATAATCATATTGTTCCATCATTAGGACAATATAAGTTGCAAGAAATTACTCCACAAATTCTTAATAAATATTTTAAAACTAAAATTGAATTAGGTTTAAGCAAAACAACAGTTAGAAAACATTATGATTTATTAAAAGATGTTTTTCAACAAGCAATTATTGAAGAAAAAATATTAAAAAATCCACTTGATAAAATAGAACCCATTAAAAAAGAAATAAAAGAGATGAATTATTATACTATAGAACAACTAAAGCAATTATTCAAAATAGTGGAAAATGATAGAATGGAAATAGTAGTTAAATTAGCAGGAATGTTAGGGTTAAGAAGATCAGAAATTGCAGGTTTAAAATGGGATAAAATTAACTTTGAAAATAGAACAATTACAATATCTGAAGCAAGAACTCAAGCTGGCAAAGAAACTGTTGTCAAAGGTGTAAAAACCAAAACTTCACATAGAACTTTATATATACCAGAAGAAATATATAATTTATTGCTAAAAATTAAATCTTATCAAGAAGAACAAAAAAATATATTAAAAGACAATTATATTGATCAAAATTATGTTATAGCATGGGAAAATGGACAACCATATAGACCTAATTATTTAAGTGATTTGTTTAAAAAAATAATAACTGATAATAATTTACCACCATTAAGACTACACGATTTAAGACATACATTTGCAAGTATAGCAAATGAATTAGGAATAAGTCTATATGATATTAGTAAAACTTTAGGCCATAGTAATGTAGGAACTACAAGTCAAATATATACACATGTTTTTGATAAAACTCATAAAAAGACAATTGATATAATAGCATCAAAAATTAATACAAAAAATTAATTTATATTTTTATTTAAGAAAGAGTGGCATATTGCCACTCTTTCAATATTTCATTTTTGTTCCATTTTAATTTTCTTAATAAATGCTTCAATACTATTATTTAACCAAGCATCAAAGTCTCCTTTTAAAATTATAACTGCTTCTTTAACATTATCACTAATCATTGTTGTAACTTTTTCTATACATAATTCTTTAAGCATCTTTTTCTCACTCTCGGTCAATTTACCATCCGCAGCTTTTTCCTTCAAAACATCGCCTAATTCTTGAGCAACAGTTAAAACACCTGTTCTTACTGATTCTTCTGCTGATAATATGTATTCTTTTAATTTCTTATTTTTAATATTTTCAGCTATTTCATTTACTTTTGCTTCTACTAAAACATTAAGCAATTGAAATAATTTAGTTATAAAAGTTACTATTGCTACAAGTAATCCGCTTTGAACTAACATATCAAACCAATTTTCCATATTCATAATAAAACCCTCCTTTGTAATTATTTATATTATTTATTTATTATTAACATCACCAAGAATACTCCCACTTCTTTAAGTGGGAGATGAATTGGTGCCTGACATAAACTAGGGTAGGAACTATCCGATGTGAGGCTCGTGGAGGTAGTAGGTAGCGAGGCTGATGAAGCGAGAATCTCCACCTTCTAAGCAAAGCGTAAGGTGGAGAGGTTCAATTATACTTTAGAAAGATACTTTGCAGTTTTAATAATTAATGCTCTAAGCCATTCTATATTAACTTCTTTATTTTTAATTGCATTTCTCCAATAATCAGGTGTGTTTATTATAACATCTCCTTCAATTTTTTTAGTTGATAATATATTTAGTGCATTTTCAAGTTCAACATCACCACACAAATTATCATATTCCTTTTGTACATCAGCAATTAAATCTTTAAAAGTATGACCACTATATTTTAAACCATTTGAAGGATCTATCTTATTTTTAGGATCAAGTGTTTCATGTCCTACAATATCTTTTTGAGGATTAAGTTTATGATAATAGCATAAATAAGCTAAAAGCCAAACATATCTTTTATATGCTTCATTGCTTCTATTTTTATCTGTAAAAAAGCATAATTCAACACCAATAGCTACATCATTAGCATCATCACCGTACATTTCATTATCTTTAATAACATTATATAACACATGCCATGCTTTTTCTGGTTTTTCAAAAGCAGGTATACATTCAATAATTTCTTTATCGTCCACAAATAAATGAGCAGAAGCCGATTCTTTATTATATGTATTTTTATAATAATTAACATTACCTTGTGCAGTTGAATTTAAATTGCCTGTATCATGAGCGACAATAAATCTAACTTTTCCATCAAGAAATATTCCTGCACGTCTACGTGGTGAGGTTTTGCAAATAGGTAAATAATCTTTTTTTATTGCATATTTCATTCTAAAATCAACTCCTTTTATAAACTACAATTGCACTACCAATACTTCTTTCAACACCATCAGATGGTTTATTAACTATTTTATTATTTACTATCATTTCTGAGCTACCACCACCATCCAACATGCAGCAGTTCCATACATTTAATTCTATTGCTAATTGTGCAGCTTGTGAAGTATTTATTCCTTTAGAATTTTCATTTCTTCCATCTACAACAATTAATAAAAATTCACCTGTTTTCTTTTGTGCAATAAGTGTTCTTGGATGTCTAGCAGATGAATGATCAAAGAATTTATCGCCTTGTACATCAATTTTTCCATTCCTAACCAAACTCCATCCACAACCAATACCCCAATTTAATTCTTTTAACCAATATCTAATTTCTTCATAATTATTATCATAATATTTAATATTTGTTCTTCCATCTTTAAAATATAAGAAATTTATATAAGTATTATCTGGTTGATAATATAATTTACCATTTCTTATAAAAAGTCCGAGATGTTCTCTGCTTCCATCAAAATCAAAGAAACCACAATTAATTTTACAAATTTCTTCAACATTAGGATCATCAATTTTACTTAATTTCTCAAGTTTATTTTCAACACCTAATGTTACATCAACATATTCATCAGGACTTGTTTCATAAATATGTATATCCGAATCAAACATTCTAATTTTTCTATAACCTTTATTTTGTTTTTGTTCTTCTTGAATTTTTTGATTATATAGATTTGCTAAATCATTAAATACTTTATCATCACAAATACCTGTGACATAATAATCAGTTTGAAATTTTTTAAGAGCTGACAAAGTATTATTACCAAAAATACCATCAATTCCTTGTGGGTCATATCCTAATTTCGTTAGATAAGTTTGCATTAATTTAACTTCTTCACCCTTACTACCCATTTCTAATTTCATTAATATCACCTCATTTTTAAACAAGCTTAAATAATTTTAATATCCCTGCAACCAAAGTTGCTGTTGCTCCTATAGGAATAACCCATTTTAAAAATAAATTACTAAAATATCCTTTTAATATGTCTCTTGTATCAACCTTGTTTTTTTCTTCTGCTTGATAAAATTTTTCTTCTAATTTTTCAACTCTTTCATTTGTTCTAGTTATCTTATCATTTGCAGTTTTAACTTCAGAATTTAAAGCATCAAGATTATTGTTTATTTTTATAAGTGTATTTTGTAAAGACACTAAGGCTTCAGATTGTTTTTTTAATTCTTTATCTCTTTGTATGTCAGCTTTTTCACGTTCTTCTTGTAATACTACCAAACGTGTAATAGCTTCTTTTATCCCATCTAAATCATCCACCCTGTCTTCTAAATTATCAACTCTTACTTTCAGTCCTGAAATTTCTTCCACCAGCTTTTCATGTTTTTCACAAATCATATTGCATACCTCCATGTTGATTTTTAAACAAAAGGAAGGTATAATAAATATACCTATTAATAATAATAGGGAAAGGGGTAGTATAATATTTTTTGGCTATTTGAAATCCACTATACTACCCCTTTGTATGTTACGATTAAATGATTATTTTATAGCAATAATTAATAAAAAACTTCACAAAACCATATCAACAAACATATATCTTAAAGAGGTCGAATTCTTTTTTGTTCACATACTCCCTCCTTGTGGCACATAATCAGTCTTATGCGCTGTATGGCTCTCCTGTAATCTCTTCGTATTCTTCTGCCGTAATAACTTTTCCCACGACATTGTAAACTCGCTCTTTACTCCATAACCCTTTGTCGTAGTAAAACTTCACTTTCTCAAACCAGTTCATATCTCCACCCCCGTCATAATGGCAAGGTAATCAATATCGGCCTTTAAACGCAGGTTATCCGTCAATTCCTGCAACTGTTTCTTTTGTTCATAGGCTTCACGGCCAGCGTTGAATACTTCAAGGGCTTCATCGTAGGAGTCAAACTCAAGCCCTTCAAACCATTCATTTCCTGCCTGGGTGATAGATTCAGTAGAGAACGGTATGCCTCTTTCGGTGAGCTTTTGTTCTATTTCATTCTTGTGTTCTTCCGAGATACACCGTTCTTCCATTTCAATCGTTTCTTCACCTTGAGTCTCCTGCCAGGTCACTATATATCGAACCAATTCAACCTTATTACCCAAAAGGCGAAACATTATATCACCTCACTTAGTTATATTTGTTATTTACACTCGTATTGCTCGTCCCGCCGTCGATGACGACATCTTTGCCCATGCAGTTGTTTGAGGAAATGAGGTTATAGTTGCTGTTAGAACCTAATAGACGTATTGTATATTGACTTGAGGTGTAATCAGAGGGTTGCCCTGCTCCACGAATACAAGTGTTACCTGTTATCGTGTTGTTATTAGATAAAACTAAGCAAATGCCATTGTCGTTGTTGTTGTTGCAAGTGTTACCTGTTATCGTGTTGTTGTTACTAGATGAAGATAAGTAGATGCCGTCGCTGTTATTGTTGTTGCAAGTGTTGCTTGTTATCGTGTTGCCGCTAGATGAAGATAGGCAGATGCCATCGCTGTTATTGTTATTGCAAATGTTGCCTATTACCGTGTTGTTATTAGATGAAGATAAGTAGATGCCGTCACTGTTATTGTTGCAAGTGTTACCTGTTATCGTGTTGTCGCTAGATGAACCCACTTGGATACCAACGCTGTTATTGTTGTTGCAAGTGTTACCTGTTGTCATGTTGCCGCTAGATGAAGATAGGTAGATGCCGTAGTCGCTATTATTGTTGCAAATGTTGCCTATTACCATGTTGTTGTTACTAGATGAGTGTATGCGAATGCCGTAGTTGTTGTTGTTGCAAGTGTTGCCTGTTACCGTGTTATTATTAGATGCATGTAGGTAGATGCTATAGTTGCTGTTGTTGTTGCAAGTGTTGCTTGTTATCGTGTTATTACTAGATGAACGTAAGTAGATGCCGTAGTTATAACTTGCAGTATATGTTGTCTTGTTCCCGTCAATTTGTAAACCTTGTATTTTGCAACCGCTTTTTTCATTTAAGGTTATTAAACCCCTCGCAGTAGGCCCACTATCTGTATTAGTGGAATCATACATTCGCTTTAAGGTCGTAGCGTTACCGTTACCCCTTATACTTACATTATCCTTTGGAATATTGATACTCGCCGTAATATTATAAGTTCCATCAAGGATGACTATTTCCCCGCCAGTTGCGGACAAAGCATTTAGTGCTTGTATAATTTCTTCTTGGTCATTTGTTCCATCGCAAAGATAATCGCAATCCTTCGCTGTCCAACCTGCTGTAGATGTGCCTATGACAAACCTAGCAACTTTTTTATCTGCATCTGTACCTACAACTTCCCATGTTGTCCCATTCCAATATTTCATCTTAGCCATAAAAAAATATCATCTCCTTTAGTTGCTTTTTCGTTCTAAAAAAAATAAACATCACTTGTTTCAAATTAAACAAAATGTTTTTAATAAAACTAAAATTTTATATTAATATTTTATAAATTAACTTAAATCAATCCAAATATCATTTACCTGTGGACTAGATGGAGCAGTAGTACCAACTGTAAATTTTACTCCATTAACTCTTTCAGCATTAAGATTGTTGCAAAGTAATCCATTATTAAGCGGTATTTGTCCTGAAGAATTCCCTGTCAATCCATAATTATTATCAAATCTTGCTAACCAAGTTGTATTTGCATCATATGGCAGCGGCTGTCCACTCTGGTACACTGCCAGTATTTCTGCATCACTGCGAGCACGGTTGGAGATGCGGAGGTCGTCGATGAGGGAATTGAATTGATTTGTGCCATTCCAGTGCCCAGCATCAATTCTAATAATCGTAGAAGGCAAAGGAGGATTCGTTATAGTGCCCTTCAATACCCCATCTACAAACAGCTTTGCCTCTAATACATTCCACGTAATAGCAAAATAATGCCATCCATCAGTAATTTCACTATCAGGCACTCGAATTATAACACTATTATTTTCATCTTTAATTTGGTATCTCCAGTAATTATCTCCATTTTCGTGGAATAACCAAATCCCCTTACTTGCACCTCCAGCGTCAGCTATAAAAATCGTTGAATAACGATTCCGGTATTTCGAAGCATCATTAACATATGCCCAACACTCAATCGTCCCCTCCTGCGGGTTCAGTATGCCCGCCGTGGGGATGGTCAGAGTCTCGGGGGAGCGGGTGCCGTTGATATAAGAAGTAGCATACGCTTTATTCAGTTCAACTTGCACGTATCTAAAAACCATATAGCTTCCAGCTTTGATTATATCATTGCTCAAAGTGGCTCTTATTGCTAATCGTAAACTACCCCTATCTTCCGTATCATTGTAGGTATATGCCTTACGACCTAATACCCCATCATTAGCATGTAAATGAGGGCCTCCAAAACTTTCACGACCTATTCCAAAATACCCTACCGACCCTGGAACGAGATAATAATCCAGTATATCAGCACTTATAGTATGACTACCCGCTGTCCACACCATGTTATCAGTAATAACAACAACACCAGCTCCTACTACATCCGTTAAATACTCTACCTTATACGTATCTTGGTCTAATCTGGTAAATCTCCTATTGTTAACTTCATAACTTCCTCCTATTGCCAAGTTTGTTAAATTAGGGATTAACCGAGCTACATTCGTCGTCCCCTCCTCCACCATAATCGCCTTGCCGAATCGTCCAGTCTCAAAGCGGGGTACATTGGCGGGGACGGGCGTGCCGTCGGAGAGGTAGGCGGGGGAGGAGCGGGTAAAAGTGTACAATGAATCTAATACAAATGAATTATTTTGTACTAATCTTGTTGTATTAATACTTATATCTGCACTTCCATCAAAAGTAGCATTACCTACAATATCTCCACTTAATGATATAGTTCTTGCTGTAGTTAATTTATCTGCTGTTTCTGCTCTATCTACAATACCATCACTATCAGTATCATACTGACTTTTCAACATATCCCCATAACCACCGGCACTTAAAGCATTTTGCACAAATGCTGTAGTTGCTATTTGGTTAGTATTTGTTCCATTAGGAGCAGTTGGAGCAGTAGGTATACCTGTGAAGGCAGGGGATGCAAGTGGTGCTTTTGAATCTAATGTTGTTTGAAGATTATCTATATTACTTATCACATGGTTATGACTATTATCAGCTACAGTAGCACTAATAGAAATATTAGCACTTCCATCAAATGAAGCACTACCAGTTACATCACCTGTCAAAGTTATTGTTCTTGCTGTAGCTAATTTATCAGCAGATGCACTCTTACCTGTAAAATTACCCTTATTATCTATTGAAGATTTTGTTGTATTGTTGACTTTAAAATCTACAATATTTCCTGTTCCAGTAGTGTTTATTGTGTTAACACCCGAACTAGTAAGAGTATTATCAGTATTTTGACTATGTTTTTTACTTACTGCATCTGCTAAATTTGCTTCAGTTTGAGTATAAGTATCTAATAATGCTTTATTACTATGAGTATGACTATTAGTTACAGCACTATCTATGCTAGATATACTAGAACTAGGTTTATTAGTTAGTTCACTCCAATCAACATTACCCCAAGATAAACTACCTGCCGTAGAACCTGCCTTCAAAACTTTATTATTATTAGTTGTTCCAGTTGCAGGTACATGCAAATTTCCGTCACCTGTAGGATGTGTATAAGTATTTGTTATAGTTACATCTACTGCATCATTAGTAGCATTATCAGCAACAGTTACACTTATATTAGTACCATCTTTAAAGTTTATTTGCTTTCTTGTTCCAGTTGGAGTTGTACTGTTTTTAGATACTGCTACTTTTTGATTACTTGAATTGGGTTTTACATCTGCTTTTATTTGATTATTAGTATCATCATAAGTAAAATCTACAGTTGATGTATCTGTTAATATAGCACCTATAGCATTTTGAGTTGCTTCATTAAAATCTGTTATTTCTGAAGAAGTATGTGTATGAGATACACTAGCCTTCGCATCCAATATAGATTGTAAATTGTCAATATTACTTATTACGTGATTATGACTATCATCTACAACAGTGGCATTAATAGTTATATTGCTACTTCCATCAAAATTTGCAGAACCAGTTACATCCCCAGAAAGACTTATTGTTCTCGCTGTCTGCAACTTAGTAGCAGTAGCAGCATTACCGTCTGCATTTCCTGTTATAGAAGTAGGTAGCTTAGCATTCGAGTCCAATTTTAATATTTTATTAGGAATAGCAGTAGTTGCAACTTCCGTACTATCAACTTTATTTGAAACTGTATTCCACAAATCTCTTTCACTAGATGTAATATGCTTCATTGCATCCGATATATGTGACACTGCACTATTCCAAGCATTTACTAAAGTTTGCGTTATTGTTTCAAGCAAAGATAAATTATTGTGTGTATGTTTTTTACTTACACTATCATCTATATCAGAAGGAGAAGAAGAAGGTTTCCCGATTATATCACTCCAATCAACATCTACTGCAACATCATCCCCAACTGTACCTAATTTTGCATCTACAAATTTATTAGAAAAATCATTGTTAATTAATCTGACTAAAACAATATCGTTTACACTTATTTGTAAACCATTCCTAATCTTACATTGCGTCATTTCTCCACTTATTTCAACATCGCATGTATCATCTCTAATTGCCACAACTTTTCCGTAACATGTTTTATCAAATTGTAAATCCTTTATTTTTTCATTAACTTGTATTTTTATAGCATCAATAATACTTTTTTGTATTTCGTCCATCATTACCACCTCAACAATTATGCGCTTGTATCAATCCAAAGCATACCAAGCGTTGGAGTAGAAGGAGGTGTATCTTGTATTACGGGTTTTACTCCAGATAAAAACAATTTCCAATATGTAGTATCTGTAGGTAAATTTCCAACGGTTGTTTGTATACAATAATAAATATCACCCTGATAATTTACTGCTTGTCCTGGTTGATATGTAACTGCATTGTTGTATTCACCTATAAATACCAATCCAATACCAGGCAAACCTTGTTCGCCTCTGTTTGCAGCTTTAAACCACCAATCATCACTATCATCGCCTCTTGGAGTATGATTTATATTATTATCCTGTTTAGAAATATATGTTTCATGATTGTAAGTAACTGCATTCCACATTTGGTAAATGGTAGTAGGACTATATTGACCTTTATATTTAAATTTTTCTATTTCAGCTTGAAATTCTTGTTGTTTTTGAAAAATATAATCATGTACATTATTTTTAAAAAAAGTTTCAAGATTAATAATACAATCTTGTAATTTATTTAAATCATCGGGTAAAAACGATGATTCTCTAAGTAAATTTGTCAATTCATTTAATCTGTCATTTTCTTCAGGCGTCCTATTGGGTTTTAATTTTAAGGTTCTATATTCATTAAATAAAACAATTTCATTATAAGTAAGGTCTCTTTTTCTAACAAAAGAATCTATTTCATCAGGAAATATACTTAAATTAGCCATAAAATCACCTCTTTTAATAGATTTTCCACGCAGTAATAGTCATTATGCTGTCATATTTTAATCCCAAACTTAAATTTTCAATAATGTATTTACCAGAAATATTATATTTGGACGAGTTAACTTCAATTAGTTTATTGACATCGAGAAACAATATAGGAACACATGTAATTGTAATTTTTTCATTAAAATTGGTGTGCTTCCATTCTTCATATTCAGCCCTTATTTGGCATTGTTCATTTGTAAAATATTTATCTTCAATTATTACCAAATTTCTTTTACCTATTTTTTCAATCGTAAAGGGAGAAAGAGGGTTATATTCATCGGTTATTGATTTTTCTGCTTTAACTTGTAAACCATCTTCTCTTAACTTGCCATATACTACAATATGATTTTTTATATTATTAAAATCTATATCTAACTGTTTTGCATTAATCAAGTCATCATTTTCAAAATTGAATATTACAGAATCATTCAACATATTCTTTACTTTATTAAACCTCAAATAACCATTTACATCATAATATAATTCATAATTCATATACAGTTTTGTAAGTTCATCTAATAAACCCCAAACAGTATCATTAGGCTGTTTCTCAATTTCATATGGGGTCGTATATTCATGAGTATCAATTAATAATTTCGTTTCCCCACCATTCGTTATTGCAGTTTCTCTAATTGCTTCATGTATAGGAACTTCTACTGGTATTCTAACAATATTTTCTAAATATCCTGATATTGTTCCGTCTAAAAAACAGCTCTTATCATATCCTCTAATGTTAATTGTATTTTCTGAAATTTGAATATCCACAGTAGGATTTGAAATAGAATAAATTCCCCAATTAAAAAATATATATTCATCAGTCAAAATATCTTTAATGCCAATTAGTAGTTTAAATCTTTTATTTAACCAGATAGGACTTGAGATAGACGGAAACAATTTGGAATTTAAAACCATTTTTATATTGCACGTTCTTCTAATAGACGAATTAGCGTCAACATCTACATTTCCATCTATTGCATAACCTTCAATTTCATCAATAGCTATATCGTTATTATCGAGTATTAATAATTTTATTTTTTTATTTTGTACTGCTTGAAAATGAACTCTATATTCTTGTTCTGTCATGTAGTTCACCTTCTTCTAGATCAAGCAATCCATTTTCAATCAAAGATTTACTATCCGTTCCCGCAATTTCTACAAATTCAACTTCAAGATCATACATCTGCTGTGAAAGTTCATTAATTGGAGTTAAAATAGGATTGCCAGAAAGCATTATGACCATCATTTCACCCGAACTATCTTTATATAATTTGGGCTTTTTATCTGTTAAGAATGACATTATATTGTTTCTTAAAATTTTTTCCTGCTTTCTATCAATAGCCCCCTTACTTTCTGTTGAATTTGAAACCAACATACATTTTAATTCTCCTTTTCTATACTTTATATTTTCGTTACTAAAAACAATAGGATATTGTCCGCCTAAAGTTTCTATTACACTCGTAGGAACTACTGTTTCATAAGGCGAAATTTCAAGATTAAAAAATAGTTGAAAATCTCTGTCTTTATCAACTAACCACGCACCTTCAAAATCAGCTTCTATTTCACTGTAAATATTGTTTCCTACAACATTGCCTGCACCTACAGGCTGAACCGCATATTCGTATGTTTGAAGGGCTTCTACATATTTATCTATAAAATAATAATCATAAACATTTTTATCATAAGGAATGTATTTCATTTCATTCCATAATAAATCTTCTTTCTTACGCTTTTTAATCTTTATATATTCAACAGGCATACCATCTAATTGTAAATTACCTGCTTCGAGATTGTTTTGAAATAATGCTAGTAATACTTGAGTGTAATGCCATTCTTCCTTAGATTCATTATCTATTACAGTATCAATCTGCTCCTTAATACTAATTTCATCAGCTTTCATATTCATCAATTCTAATCTATAAAAATTATCAACTATATTAAAAGTATCAAAAGCTACTGTGTCTCCAAATGCATCAAGTCCTATAATCATTAGTCCACCACCTTTGCAAAAATGTTGCAATAATTATCTTTTTGCTGAATACATATATAAACAATATCATCGTTTGTTGGATATATTTTTTGACTAAATATACGATAGGGAACAGTATCATACACATATTTATATAAATGGACTTCATCGTCTTGATATTTTAAAATTATATTGCCACGTCTACCAATCATTTTTAAAAAAACACTGTTTACTGGTATTTGTTTGCACCATAACTTTAAAGTAAAATCATTTTCTACATAAAATCCTTCCTGAAAATAGACATAACCATTCAAAAGATTTATCCAATCATTATCTTCATATGAAATTGAACCACTGCCAACTTCGCCAATTATTTGTATCAAGTGACAAGCAACTTCAATACTTGCTCTGTCTTTCAAATTTCTCAAATTGACTGCACTTGCAAACTTAGGCTCAATATATTGTGCAACAAAGGGTATTAGTCCAGAAGAAAACTGCATTCCATGAACTGATAAAGTTCTCAACTCTATCTTATAAACCTTATTATTTTGCAAATTTTCAATTTGTTGCTCGATGGGTAAACCATATTTTTCATCATAAGTAATTAGCAGATTATCCAAATTGTCATATAATAAAAATCTATAAGATTGTAATTGGTCACCTTCAGCTTGTTCGTATGTTGCAGTAATCAGTGGATTTTGATTATTTATTACACCATCAATAATACTTGTAATTGTAAGTATAGGTTCACTATAGCAATAAAAAACTATCCAATCACTGAAATCAGACCAATTATTGTTTATATCACCAACTCTAATCCTTGCCATATATTCAGTACCATTCACAAGTGTGTTTGCATCTACAGTATGCTTGTGTTGAAAGGTATTAATCGTTTTATCATAGACAATTGAGTTATCAGACGTTCTTCGTATTACCAAGTTATTTTGCGTGATTTGAACACTACCTCTATAAAAAAATTCAAAATCTTTCGATTTTAAAGCTGAACATGTCTGTATCGGATACAACACGGGTGTCTGTATCATCTCATTCACCACCTTAACAACAGAATAGGGGAGAGGACATCTCCCCTTAATATGCTTTTGCTGATTGTAAACTTAATCTAGGTAAATCAAGAATGGCTGCTTTTATTTCATCTGCCGTTCTTACATTTGGAAATTCAAGCTTACCAATATTGAATATTTGTTTTACTTCCTTATCATTAGATATTTTGGATAACGATGGTAATTTCATTTTAGTAGTTGCAAAATTATTTAATATATTTGCCATATTAGGAAGGGAATCAGCTAATTTGCCAATTAGCTTAGTTTCCGTAGGATTCAAAAATGCTTCTGGTTTTGTTTTTGAACCATCTACCCATGCTAGCCCTGTAAAATCAACCAAACCGCCTTCTTTAAATTTGAAAGTATTTTTCAACAATGAATCAAGATATGCTTCTTGAGCAGAAGTATCCATTCCTTGTGCCTTTCTGTTTGCTATAACTTGCTCAGTTCTTGCTATTTCTATTTGTCTAAAAGCTTCTCTATCTCCACCAACAGCTTCTTTTAATTGTCTCGCATACGCTTCTGATTCAGCAGTAGGAGTAGTTCCAAAACCAGTAGAAGGTGGTTGCACAGTGATTTTCGTATTTGGGTTTTGTACAGTGCTGCTCTTATTTGGATTTTGTCCACTGACTCCTGCTACAGATGCACCAAGTAATTTAGCATATTCTCTTTCTGCAATACTTACTTTTTCTTTTAATACATTAATAATTTCGTCCCATTTATTGTTATATGTATTTTTTAGGCTATCTAGCATATTTTCTGCAAGTATATCCATATTTTCATAGTGTTCATTAAGCTTTGTTGTTTCTATTTCTGCAATCCTGTTATATGTTTCTTCTGATATTCTAATTAATTCTCGATGGTGTTCAATTTTTTGCTGTAACAATTTCTTAGTTTGCATTAAAGAATTATTTCTTTCCCACTCGTCAAAATCTTTTTGTTTTTTCGCTATTTGTTTCTGTAATTCTTCGACTTTTTCAGGGTCAGCTACATAATCATATTCCCAACTACCGTCTTCTTTTTTACGTAATATTTGAACGTTTCGATTATTAAGGGTGTTTTGAAGCTTTAATTGTAATTCTTGAATTTCTAATATTCTTTCTTCTCGTTCAAGTCTTTGCTGTTCTAATTCGTTAGAACGCTCTAACATATCTATTGTATCTTGATATTGTTTTATTTTTTCATTATGAATTTCTTTATATAAATCATCAAAATTAACAATATCTTTATAGCTTATGCTTTCTTCTAACTTTATTTGTTCTGTTAGTAAACGTACTAACTCTTTAGCTTCTTCGGTAGCAAATTTTTCATTTTCTTCTTTTTGTTTCTTTAAACTCTCTATTTTTGCTTTTTTGTATGCTTCAAACTCTGCTTCTGTAATATCATATATTTGTTTTTCACGTTCTTTTAGCTGATTCTCTAAGTTTTTCTTATCTATATCTTTTTGTGTATTTAACAATGTAGAAATCAATTTTTTAGCAGTTTCTTCAAAAGTATCGTTATATTCCTTAATAGAAATTTTACCTTCTCTAAATTTTTTGGTTAGTTCATCAATTCTTGCCTGGAGTTTTTCTGCTTCTTCTTCATTGGCAGGTACAATAGCTTTTAATCTTTCTAATTCTTGTTCATATTCATTTACCTGCTTAGTTGCAACTTCTATCTTTTTAGTAAGTATTTCTGCTTTCTTATCATAATCATTATCCTTTAAAAGATTTAGCTGATAATCTAGTTCTTCTAATGCTCTGTCAGATTCTCTAATTTTCTTATCAAAAATTTCAAATGAAAGCGTAATTTTATCTAAATTTAAGCTACGAATAGTATTATCTATTTCTGCATATTCATTTTTTAATCCTATAATAGTATCCGTCAATGACTGATATTGCTTTATAGCTTCGGAAATTTCTTTTGCACGTTCCTCACCATAAGTTGTTTCAGATATTGTTGCTATGTTAAAAGAACCACTAACAACAGCAGAACGTAAAGATTCAGGTATTTTTTGCAATTCTTTTTGTGCAGAATCTTCATAAGTTTTAATTGCTTTTTCCAATAAATCTGCTTTCTTTTGTTGTGCTACAATCATTTTGTCAATAATAGTTTGTTTGTCAGCAGGGGAAAAGGTATCATCTAATTGTTGTTGTAGCTCTTTTAATTCTTGGTTAAGTAATTTTATTTTTGTATTAATAAAATCAAATTGTTCAGAAAATGGAGTAGATTTAGAAGAACTTGATTTAGAAGAACTTGATTTAGAAGAACTTGATTTAGAAGAAGAGACACCAAAATTTGGGTCTGAAAGTAATTCTAATAATTTCTTACTTCGTTCTTTTAATTCTCCGATTTTTAATATAGTATCATTTGCTAATTTTTGTTCATTAAATGATTGTTTAATTTTATCATATTCTTCCTTCGACCATTCAGTTATTTTATCGCCAACAGTTATTCTATTAGTTGAGTCATCAAATTTTATATTTTCAAACGCATTTTCTCCAAAAATTTTTTTAAATCCAAGTTTTGACGCTTCTTGTTGTGCAGATTTTAAATCTTCAATTGCAGCAATTTCTATACCATAAGCATTTACTCTAGCAGAAACATTATCTAAAGTTGCTTTTGTTGAATTAATTTGATTTTCTATAGCAACACGTGCTTCTTCAATCTTTGCTTTTCGTAAAATTTCTATAGCATCTTTT
>Ga0134092_1001565_pt1 | contig 19628 bp, 11 predicted proteins | sample 3_6taG_FD_94454 | JGI IMG/M metagenome (GOLD analysis project Ga0134092, IMG submission 94454) | Switchgrass degrading microbial communities from high solid loading bioreactors in New Hampshire, USA - 3_6_20_6_A3 metaG | ecosystem: Engineered > Bioreactor > Semi-continuous > Anaerobic >... | reverse complement strand
TCGAAGGGGTTATTGGAGAAATAAAACAAGATATGGGATTCAGACGTTTCTTGTGTAGAGGCAAAAAGAATATCTTAGCAGAATGTATTCTTCTTGCTTTAGCACATAATGTAAACAAGCTGCCTAACAAAATTCAATCAAAACGATGTGCCACGTATTTATATCCATTAAAGACAGCATAAACATAAAAAATATTTATGGTATAAATAGCAAAGTGTGTATTGTTTATTTAGTGTACCCTTTTTTCAGGAACAATAAATAAAAGACAACGTTTTAAGAATAAAATATATCAATTTTAAATAAAAAGGGGTTATTGCATTACGATTATTAATCTGTAATGCAACAGCCCCTTAAAGATTAAAATCAGTCGATATTTTGATTAAAACTTTTTAATAATTCCTAACAGATAACTCTTTAGCAATGCATAATCAATGGAATTAACTTCACCATCATCATTAATGTCAGCGTTTATTAACTGCTCTGAAGTAAGATTGGTTTTGCCTAGAAGATATAATTTTAAGGTTCCAAAATCAAGGGAGTTTATATCTCCATCCAGTGTAATATCGCCTTTCATAGAAGATGTAGGAGTAGGTGTTGGTGTCGGTATTGTAGGAGACTTGGTAGGAGTAGGTGTTGTTACTGTACCGGATACAGGTTCACCATATACAATACCTCTTCCGTTAGTTGCTACAAAAACACGGCCATAAACTCGTAAATCGCCTGTAATTGAATAGTTTATTGAACCGTATTGGTGTTGATCGTCATTAATTCTTACCCAACTTTTAGCCATATCATCGGAACGGTAAACCGCGTATAAACCGTCAGTTTCACCACAGATGTAAATAGCAAGGTAATCTTCACCGTCTTTAGCTTTACCGAAACCGATAACATCACAGCGGGTAATTCCTTTAACTTTGTTTATTGTTTTACCTCCGTCAGTTGTATAGGTGAGGCCGGTTGAAGGCCCGGGGATCCATACATGACCTTCTTTGCCGGGTACTGCTTTAATTTTAGCAGTAGGAGATTCAAGGCCTGTCTTTACAGCTTTAAAAGTTAAACCTCCGTCTTCACTTACATAGAAAGTATTTTTTGCATAGGCATAGAATACCTTAGGATTTACTCTGTCGGAACAAACGTCTGCACCGGCAGGAAGAGTATCTACAGCTTTCCATCCGCCGTTAACATAACACAAAACGCCCTGGCTGGTACTTGTTGACCATACAAAAGTTGATCCGTCGGCAGATACTGCTACAGTTCCACCTTGGGCAATATCGTCTTCAGAGGTGGCAGGGAAGGTGTAGCTAACGTTGGGCTGGACTTCAGACCAAGTTTTGCCTCCGTCTTTTGACATGGCTACAGTCTTCTTTATCATTTCATATCGCTCTTTATCTCTAGTACCCACTCTTACAATGATATTTGGATTAAGTTCGGCATAGTCCAAACCTGTAGTATTGGTAAACACAGGATTGTTCATCATTAGTTCAGGTCCTTTTTTCAAATCTCTATGTACAAAACCGCATACATCGCCAATACCGCTTACAAGTTCGACTCCATCAACAGGTGGGCAAATTAAACTTAAAACTGCAGTTTGTTCAATTCCCGTTGCCATAACTTCAATATTTACATACTTACCTTTATCCCAGTCGGTTAAATTCTTTGTTCCGTAAATAGTTGCACCGGTAACATACATCATTTCATCAGAGTTAAACGGATTGATCTCTATATCACCGATCATCCAACCTAGTTTTGGTGAAGGAGAGTCCATTATCTCCATTCCGGTTATTAATCCGCCTTTTGCAGCGTTTATTGGTTTATCCCATGAAAGCCAAGGTGCCTTTGATATATCCATTGTATATTTTAAATTTCTTGATGGCCAACTGCCGTGTTCCCATATAGCATCCCAAGTTTTACCGCCGTCGGTTGAACGGAAAATATTGTCATCGGGCCACCAGGATTCAAGGGTTGAAACTACAATTGTATCGGGATTTTGCGCATCCACACTTAAGCCGCCAAATCCATAGTAGTTTTCATATTTGGGTGAACCGTCCCAGTCATATCCGCTAGGAGGAGTAATATCTGTCCATACTCCTGTGTTTGTGTCATATTTATAAACAGCTCCGTCTTGGCACTGATAAGGGCCACCGCGGTCACCATATGTAACGTACAAAATACCTTTTTTGCTTATTACTGCATGATGAGGAATTCCAATGGTTAAAGCATCAGCATTGTGTCTTTTGAAAGTGCTTTCGGTAGGTTGTCCTTCAACAGGTTTCCAGGTTTTGCCTGCATCATGGCTGACATATAGAGGATTCTTTTTATCGGCTACACCAACATAAATATCTTTTGTGGGTGTTCCTTTAGTACCCTTGTCCGAATCAAATACAACAAAACATAGTCCTAAGTTATCAGCTGTATACTCGAAATTAGGGTCTTCCACATAGTTTCCTACGTTGGGGAAGCTTTCAACCTTTTCCCATGTTTTGCCGTAGTCGGTACTTCTCCACAAACCATTGCCGCTTCTTGCTGCAAAATATAATATGTTGTTACTGTTAGGGTCGATTGCCAAACGCTCTCCTATGGAACGTCCCGGCATGTTTCCTCCAAATTTAAAAGGAAGTTCTGTTCTTTCCCAGGTCTTGCCGTAGTCTTCAGAACGCAGAATATATCCATTCATAGAAGTCCAGCTATTTGTATATGTACCGGCTGCAATGTAAACTCTGTTTGGTTCCACCGGGTCGGTAGCCAAACTTTCGCAGCCAAGCAGATTCCATTCATCGGGTGCTACCCAGTCGGTGAGAGGTTCCCATTCCAAGGTTTGCTTATTTCTTATATAAGCACCGCCCATATCGGTACGGGCATAAACGAGGCCCTCCTCGGTTGGATTATAGATAATACCGGTAACAAATCCACCGCCTCCGCCAATTTTGACATTATCCCATTTATAAGGAACACTTGCAGCACTATTTACCGGTAGACTCGGTGTGAGCAAAGAAGCACATGCAAAAGCTGCAATCAAGAAGAGTATTTTAATATTTTTTAATTTCTTAATATTCATTCCAAACTATCCTCCCCAATTTTTAATAGTAGTAAAATGTATTTTTTCTAAAATAATAAAGGCTAAATTCCTCCCTTCAGAAATCTGTAATAAAATTATTGAATTATCCTTCCAATTCCTCCTTTTTCATAATATATATGTAGAAATAAATAAATCTCGTGTAATTTTGTCAAATAGGGTAACAAAGCAGTAATAAATTATTGGCAAATAAATATTAATGCTTGTTTAGAATAGATATTCGGATAGAGACTTTGGTTTTGTGTTCATTTTGAATATTTTTTTGGTCAATTTGTGTTATGTTCCTATAGCAATTACAGAAGTAATTTAAATTTGTGTAAAAATAACAAAAAAGAATCTGTTTAAACTGATCATTTTGTGGTATAATGTATAATGTATACAAGATAATTTATGTATACAATATACAGTATTAACTATTATGCTTTGCAAAGCTTTAAATAATACGGTTTTGATAGATGTAAAATCGCTTAAAAACAATTATGGATTGTATCTATTTTAATTTTTTGTTGACATAACAAAAAGGATTAAGCAAAAAGGAGGCAAGAAAATGACTAGAAATTTTAATCAAGGAAAATGGAATAAAGAAATCGATGTAAGAGACTTTATACAAAGAAACTATACACCTTATGACGGTGATGAAAGTTTTCTTAAAGGCCCTACCGATAAAACTCTGAAACTATGGGATAAGGTAAGCCTTCTTATGGAAAAAGAACGTAAATGCGGCGGTGTATTGGATATAGATACTAAAACTATATCTACTATAACTTCACATCAGCCTGGATATATAGATAAAGAATTAGAAACAATTGTAGGACTTCAAACGGATCAACCGTTGAAGAGAGCTATAATGCCTTTTGGCGGAATACGTATGGTACACAGTTCATTAAAGGCTTATGGTCGTGAAATGGACCCAGCTGTAGATAATGTTTTTAAATATAGAAAAACCCATAATGATGGCGTATTTGATGTCTATACCGATGAGATGAAAAAAGCACGCCACACCGGAATTATAACCGGGCTTCCCGATGCTTATGGAAGAGGCAGAATTATTGGGGATTACCGGAGGGTTGCCCTCTATGGGGTAGACTTTTTAATTGAAAAGAAAAAGGAAGCTAAAAAGGATTACGTATTTGATGTAATGGATTCGGATGTTATAAGGCAAAGAGAAGAATTAAGCGAGCAAATACGAGCTCTTGAAGAATTGAAGCAGATGGCTGCAAGTTATGGTTATGATATCAGTAAACCTGCCGCCGATACAAAAGAAGCTATCCAGTGGCTATATTTCGGATATCTTGCTGCTGTGAAAGAACAGAATGGTGCTGCAATGAGTTTAGGGCGTGTATCTACCTTCTTAGATATCTATGCCCAAAGGGATTTGGAAGAAGGCAAATATACTGAGGAAGAAATTCAGGAAATGGTGGATCATTTTGTAATGAAGCTCAGAATGGTAAGATTCTTGAGAACTCCAGCTTACGACGAACTTTTCTCCGGGGATCCTACTTGGGTAACTGAGTCCATTGGGGGAATAGGTTTAGACGGAAGACATATGGTTACTAAAATGAGCTACCGTTTCCTTCATACCCTAACAAACCTTGGACCGGCACCGGAACCTAATATGACTGTACTTTGGTCAACACGTTTGCCGGAGAATTTTAAGAGATATTGTGCCAAAGTTTCGGTACAGACATCCTCTATTCAATACGAAAATGACGATCTTATGCGTGAAAAGTTTGGTGACGATTACGGTATTGCGTGCTGTGTTTCAGCTATGCGTATAGGAAAGCAAATGCAATTCTTCGGTGCTAGGGCCAACCTGGCAAAGGCTTTGCTGTATGCTATAAATGGAGGAAAGGACGAGATAAGTGGGGAACAGATAGGCCCCATAATAGAACCAATTACCGGCGAATACCTTGAATATGATGAGGTAATCAAACGTTTTGATTTTACAATGGATTGGTTGTCCAAACTTTATATAAATACTTTGAATATTATTCACTACATGCATGATAAGTATTGCTACGAAAGGATACAAATGGCGCTTCATGATGAAGAAATTTTCAGGACTACAGCATGTGGTATAGCCGGATTATCCGTAGTGGTAGACTCTCTTTCAGCCATAAAGCATGCAAAAGTTAAGGCGATAAGGAATGAAAACGGACTTATTACTGATTTTGAAATTGAAGGGGATTTTCCTAAATACGGTAATAATGATCCGTTAGTTGATGACATAGCAGTTAATCTTGTAAAGAAGTTTATGAACAAACTTAGCAAACATAAAACGTACAGAAACAGTAAGGCTACTTTGTCGGTACTGACAATTACTTCGAATGTGGTTTATGGAAAGAAGACAGGAAATACACCTGACGGCAGAAAATATGGTGAACCTTTTGCACCGGGAGCAAATCCTATGCACAAAAGGGATACAAAGGGATGTATTGCATCCATGGCTTCTGTGGCTAAACTTCCTTATGATTACAGTGAGGATGGAATTTCTTACACCTTTTCAATTGTGCCTGGGGCTTTAGGCAAGACAGAAGAGGAACGTATAAAAAATCTCTATAGCTTAATGGATGGATACTTTGGTGATAGTGGACACCACATTAACGTAAATGTTCTTAATAAAGAGGTGCTCTTGGATGCAATGGATCATCCTGAGAAATATCCTCAGCTAACCATTCGTGTTTCGGGCTATGCCGTAAACTTTATAAAACTGACTAGGGAACAGCAAATGGACGTTATTAACAGAACATTCCACGAGAGAGTTTGATGAGATAAGGTGATAGTTATGAGTACACTGGGATATGTGCATTCTGTTGAAACTTTTGGCACTCTTGACGGACCGGGTATACGGTATGTGGTTTTTCTGCAAGGTTGCTCGCTAAGGTGTAAATATTGCCATAATCCTGATACCTGGGCTTTTCATAAAGGTAAAAAAATGTGTTCAACGGATGTGATTTCAGATATTCTGAGGTATAAAAGCTATATTAAGACAGGAGGGGTAACCGTCTCTGGCGGTGAACCTCTTCTGCAGTCTGATTTTGTAGCAGAAATATTAAAACTCTGCCATGATAATGGAATACACACTTGTATCGACACCTCAGGAATAGTCCCAGTGGAGGTGTGCAAAAACGCTATCGATGAAGCCGATTTACTACTACTGGATATAAAACATATAGATACAGAAAAGTGTAAAGAAATAACCGGTAAGGGCAACGGAAATGCTTTGGAAATGCTTAATTACCGCCAGCAGCAGGGTAAAGATGTCTGGATAAGGTATGTATTGGTTCCGGGATTGACCGATGACAGAGAGTCATTAGAGAGGACGGCCAAATACTTAAGCGGTTTTTCAGTTATTAAGAAGATTGAACTGCTCCCTTTTCATAAAATGGGAGAGTTTAAATGGAAGCAATTGGGGTTGGAATATAAGTTTAAAGATACTCTTGAACCGACAAAAGATTCAATAAATGAAGCAAGGAGTATTTTTGCGAGATATGGCTTGGTTTAAGTGTATTGTACTGTGACAATAATTAAATGCTTTTTAAGAAACAAGCTTAATATTATTATGAAAAATTATTAAGAGGGAGATTACGGAATATGGACTGTTATTTGAGCCCTGAGCAAATAAAAGAATATACTGTAGAAACTGGAATAAAGAAGGCCGAAAACAGCTTAAAGAAAAGTTTTTTACTATCGTTTATGGGAGGCATGTTTATTTCCCTTGCAGCCATCGGAAGTCTAATTGCTTCGTGCACAATAGATAATTACAGTTTATCAAGCCTTATTGCGGGGATTGTATTTACAGCCGGATTAATAATGGTGGTAGTTGCAGGAGCCGATCTGTTTACAGGAAATGTATTGATTATATTAGCGGTTCTTCAAAAAAGGATTACTGCTCTAAAAATGGTAAAAAACCTTGTTATCACATTTTTGGGTAATCTAATTGGCGCGTTATTCATTGTCTTTCTAGTTCAAGGATCCGGGATTCTTAACAATGCCGATGGCATTTTAGTGCAAAAGTTGGTTTTGAAAGCTGCTCATAAGATTGAATATCCTTTTTATCAGGCCTTCATATTAGGTATATTATGTAACTTGCTGGTTTCATTGGCTGTCTGGATGACGTACTCTTCAAAGGATACCGGAGGAAAAGTGATTGTATGTATGTTTCCTATATTGCTGTTTATCATAGGCGGGTATGAGCATATTGTTGCCAATATGTACTATATTCCTGCGGGGGTAATTGCGGCTATGAGCGGTAACTATGCTTCTTTATCAACTGTTCCGTCCGAGGTGCTTTCCAAGCTTACACTAGGTGGGATTATTCGCAATTTCATACCGGTAACTTTGGGAAATCTTATAGGAGGTCTGGTGATAGGCTGTGTTTATGCCAATATATACAAATCAAAGAGCAGCTTGGGTGAAGTAGTTAGCAAAATTAAAATAAGTGCATAAGTATTGCTACTGGGAACATTGGTTTACGGTATCCTATGATTCCTTTCTTTGGATATATACAACTAAGACAATTACAATTATTAGAATGAAAAAACTACTCAAATGTGGAGAATGGAAGAACTGCCGAACCAGAAATATAGAGAAACAGAACCTATATAGTATTGATTGCTAAGAGACGATAGGGAAAATAAGCTGAAGTTTTATTTTAGTATTTTCCTATAAGAAAAAAAGTAAGCTGGGAGTATTTATATACCCCAGCTTGATTTATATATATTTACACCAATCCTAGCAGGCGTACAGTGTTGGCAACAATAAAACATACTATAATTCCGGCTGCAGTAGGTATGGCAAAGGAAGCGAAAGTCCATTTGATGCTTTGGGTTTCCTTGCGAATTGTCCACAAGGTTGTGCCGCACGGAAAGTGCATAAGTGAGAATAACATTACGCAAATACCGGTAAGCCAGGTCCAGCCATTGGAAACTAGAATTTGCCTTAGATCTTCCAGCTCTTCTATTTCAACCATTGTGCCTGAAGCCATATAACTCATGAGAATAATTGGGATAACAATTTCATTGGCCGGTAAGCCGAGTATGAAGGCCATCAAAATGTAACCGTCCATTCCCAATAGCCTGGCGAAAGGATCTAGAAAATTAGCAGCATAGGTCAATAAACTTATATCGCTGATAGTTATATTGGCCATAAGCCAAATTACAAGTCCGGCAGGCGCTGCAATAGCAACAGCACGACCTAAAACAAAAAGTGTTCTGTCAAATACCGAGCGTACAATAATTTTACCCACTTGCGGTTTGCGATAAGGAGGCAATTCCAATGTAAAAGAAGAGGGTATGCCTTTTAATATTGTCTTCGACAGTATAAAGGAGATCAGTAAAGTCATTAGAATTCCAAACAAAACTATTCCGGTAAGGGCAAGGGTGGAGGTCAATGACTTGAAAGCCCCCCCTGTAGTTCCTCCGATAAATATGGCACTAATAGCAATTAGGGTAGGGAAACGGCCGTTGCAGGGTACAAAGACATTGGTAATTGTAGCAATCAACCTTTCCCTTGGAGAATCAATGATTCTGCAGCCGATAACTCCTGCCGCATTACACCCAAATCCCATGCACATGGTCAAACAGAAAATGTAAAAAATAAAGGTTACTATGAGAAACTCCAGTGAAATTCAAGCTGGTCGTTATTTATAGAAATATAATCAATAAGAGACCTGACAAGCAGTCGTTGCTCATCCAGTGTTCCCTCTGTAAAAACATATTTGCAATAGGAAAAGATATCACTGCTTTCTTTTGTACAAACCTTAATTTTAAAATCACTCTGATTTTTTAGAAGTGCATCCCGTTCTTTCTTGAGTTTTTCTATTCTTTCGGATATTTGATCTAATGTAAAGCTGCCGATTTGGTAAAGGTCAATAATCCTATTTATTTGTCTGTCAATTTCATTAATTCGTTCATTGATTGCATGGGGACTAGGGAAGGACTCTTTGTCTTTTGCGTTTATAAAAAAGGATTTATCAAAATCCAGGTTCAAGATTTCGTTTTTTACCAATTCATCCAGTTCCTTTATCGGCCATTTCTTATTTTTGCAATTGGGGTCTTTAATTTTTCGCTTATCGGTTTTTCCACGGGAATAGCATACATAAAACCCATGGTTCCCGCAGAATCTTGCTTTGCAATTATCACATATCAGAAGGCCGGTAAGTAAATTGGCTGCTTTGAAAGGATTTTTTAAGGGCGTTGTTTTTGAATTTTTTCTATCAAAACTGTTAAGGAGTTTTTGGGCAGCATAGAAAGTTTCTTCTGAAATAATAGGTTTGTGGTTGCCATCATACACAGAACCTTTAAATTTTACTTTCCCGATATAGGTACAATTTCTAAGAATATTTAAAACAAGGGTATGGCTTTTCCAATTACCATGCTTGTTTGTGTAGTGCTCACTCATATAAGCTCGTATTGAGTTAATACTTTGGCCTTTTAAAAATCTTTCAAAAACTTCTCTTACCTGCATGGCCTCATATTCATTTACAACCAAGTTACCGTCGACGTAGTCATATCCTGTTGGCGGTGTAGGGCCTCCGTGATAATAGCCGTTTTTCGCCCGGCCAATCCTTCCCATGGTAAAGCGTTCTGTAATCTGGTCTTTTTCCAGCTGTGCAAATACCGATAAAATCCCAATCATTGCCCTGCCAAAGGGAGTGGAGGTATCAAAATTTTCATTAATGGAAACAAAATCTATATCTTTTTTTAGGAACTCGTCTTCAATTAAGGTTAATGTATCTTTTTGAGACCTGCTCAATCGGTCAAGTTTATAGACAACAACTACATCAATCAAATTTTGATCGATGTCCTTCAGCATTTGCTTTAAAGCCGGCCGATCAGTATTTCCGCCTGAATATCCCGCATCGGTATAGAACTTATGGATATGCCAGTTTTTTGCTTTACAGTATGCCTTTAGTCGTTCCGTTTGTTCTTCTATACTGTAGTTTTCTATTTGGTTATCGGTGCTTACTCTGACATAACAAGCAACTCTTTTCATGACGGTCTCCTGCATAATAGGTTTTTGAATTTGTGTTAAAGAGTTGTACAGTTTACAAGTAGAATTATTCCTTTGTTTTCGCATATCGTGCCAAAATTTGATAAGCCACTATAGTTCTGTCGTTGACAGGAACTTGATAGTCTTTCATAGATTCTTTGATTTCTCCGTTGGAAAGGTAATGTGTTGTTCGAATGCCGGAATTATTTGATGTTTTCTTTTCCATTTGCACTACCTCCCCTTTACTAAATGTTATGTTAGAGTGGTTGTACTTATTGCATAAAAACTTCAAAACTATTGAGTCTTGAATTTTTTGCTTTTACTTTGATTAAGTAATGTAAAATAATAAAATTTGAAATTATTTTATAAATTAGTATTTTCTTGAATGATACTGGGTGTTTATTATTTTAAAATTGCAAACTTTTTGTCTTTGTTTTGTAAAATAATTCTTGTATTCTAAAATATAGGTATATTAAAAAGAATAAATATAACTATTTCTTGTTTTTATGTCCCTATTTACTTTTAATGATATGAGGTGATAAAAACATGAGGCCAGGAGAATATAGATTTAATGGTGTAAAGTACGCCGATATAAACAAATATTTTATGGGCAATTTATATGCTTCTGCAATATACAGATTGGATGGAAAATTTATATTAGAAGTTTTTGCGCCCAAAAGTTTGATAATGAGATATGAAAGTGAACCGGAAGAAATAGAGATGAAAATAGGTGAACAATGGGCTCGAAATATAATGAATTTGGAAAAGTCAAAATGGCTGTTGGAGCGTATTAACTATTATATTGAAGTGAATGGCCACAAGGTTGGTGATACCTCAGGAAAGTCAACTATGTATAGATATGAACCGGATCAAGGGATAGTTGAAAAGGAAGCAATACAAAATAACAGTACCTTTAAAAACGCTAATGAAGAATTTCATATGGACGGGAAGCTAAGAGTTGATAAACAGGATATGAGATTTGCAAAATCGCCATTGGATGAAATGACTGAAATTTTGAACAATTCAGATTTTATGGATAAATTGATAGATGCTATTGAGTCTCTGCCTGATAATGATCCTAACAATCCAAATAGTAAGGAAGATATCCAAAAGTTCGAAAAAGAACAGGAAGAAAAAGAAAGGAGCTTTTTTAATAAATTTAGAGAATCGGTAAAAATACCCGAGTTCCTTGAAAAAGAACCCATGGCGATTGCCGATCTGATTTTTAGAGAGAAAAATTTTACTTTACCTGACGAACCTATAGATAGCTTAAAGTTTATAGTGAAGAGTATTACAAAGCGTTATTTGCCCTGGATGAAATTTAGTGTAAGGTTCGGCGAAAGTATACATAATTTTGGAGATGGGACTGAAGAGTGGAGAGAGTATTTGAATAAAGTTGTTATAGAAGGTGTTTATGAAAGTAAGAGGAAAGATGGGCTTATAACAAATATTCCTGAAGGCAAAAAGGCAGTTTTGGTAAAATATAAAGTGTTAGATAATCTATCGATCATACCGATTTTTTACACAACAGAGGTATTAGAGGCATATGAAACTTCGGCAGGTTTTTTGAATGTTCCGAAGTTATTGGATGAAAAGGATGGGGACAATTTTAATAAGTATATGGTTTTAGCCGGATTTGTGGACGAAGGTGCAGCGAAAGTAGACTTTGAGCTATTTCAGTTAGTTGTAGATTTATTATGTGATAAAGAGTATGTACTGATATAATAACAAATGATAAGTGCAAAATGATACTTATCCATATCATATTATTAGAATTAAGTATTTAATGATAAAAAACTGTAGGAAGTGGGTATCTTTACGATTGACTTCCTACAGCATTATTGCTAATTATATTTATTCCCGGTTAATTGAAAAAATGTATTTATATCTGATATGATTTCTTAAATCACTGCTAAGGAGTGAATGGAAAATTTCATCCCATGAAATGTCTTTTATATCGCATAGTATATATTTGTCACCATTTTCCAAAGGGTAATGTTTTAAATATTTATATTGCTCAGCTATGCCATCCTTTTGTATAACATAATAAGTCGAACCGTCGAATAACAAATCTTTTATAGTAAGCTCGGAAATAGTATCATTCTGGTAATAACTTACTATTCGAATAGTTGCCGAAATGCACTTTTTTGTTAGTTCTAAAAAGTCTTCCCATTCGGTTTCTCCGGAAGTAAACGAAAAATTTTCAATTACAACACAGCCATCCCTTTTAGCATCTTCAATGGTATAATCTTCCGGTAGTTCATGGCAACTTGTATAATTGGGCCATATACTTTTTATATCAATCTTGGGCATACGGTAGTGGTTTGTATAAATAAAACTACAATTAATTATGTCAAATGATTTTGAAAGCTGCTCTAGTGAAATGTCTTTTATGTTAGATAATACGTAATAGTCGTAGGTTTCTGAGGAATAATGGTTTATATATTTATATTGATTAGCTATGCCTTTCTTTCCAGCAACATAATAAGTTTTACCGTCAAATAATAAATCTATGATATTAAAGTCAAAATCGGCATTTTCAGAATAATGGACTAGGCGTATTTTTGCAGGTTGTCCCTTTTGAGTCATCTCTAGAAAACTTTCCCATTCGGTTTCTCCGGATGTTAAAAATAATCCTTCAAATACAACACAGCCATCCTTCTTAGCATCATCTACAGTATAACTTTCCGGCAATTTATCTAAGTCTACATAATTGGGTAAAATACCATTTGAGCTAATGACAGGGATTGAGGGTTTTGGCGTTGAAGCCGGAATAATATCTTCAGAAGTATTATCATATAATCTACTTCGTTTGTCTAAAATATTTAGAGATATAGTTTTTAAACCTTCCCTGACAGGATTGATTTGTGCCAAAGCTATACCTCCTATACAAACAACCAATACCGCTGCAACTTTAATACTGATTGATTTCCATTTTACTAATTTGGCCATTAAATTTCCTTTACCGGAATCGTATTTATTTAAATCGATATTTGACATTACTTGAGATTTATTAAGGCTATAGGTGGCAGAATTTTCACTTTTCAAAAAATCGATTAATTTTTTGTCTAAAGCAACCTTACGTCTGCAAGTTTCACAATCCAAAAGGTGAAGCTCAAATTTTTCTTTTTCTTCTTGACTGACAACCGAGTCCCTGTATCTGATTATAAATTCAGAATCATAATTACACACTATACTCACTCTCCCATCTTTTACTGAACTGATCGCAAAGTTTTTTACGAGCCCTATGGATTTTCATTTTAACTATGTAAGGTTTGGTGTGAAATATATTGGCAATTTCCTTAAGGGGTAGGTCTACATAGTAGAATAGAATTAACATTGCCTTTACATCCTCTTCTAATACCTGAAACATTTCTTTAATTAATTCCTTTTGCTCAATACTGACAAAAGATTCTTCGTAAGTATAGCCTTTTGACAGATTATTCAAGTCATCTGTAATATAACAGGATTTAGCCTTTTGGGATTTAAATAAATCCTTTACAACATTTACGGCGATAGTAAATAACCATGTGGAAAACTCCCATTTTGAGTTATAGCGGTATAAATTATTATAGGCTTTTATAAAAACTTCTTGTGCTACATCTTGGGAGTCTTCAGGCTTTACCCCCATTTTGCAGATAAAAGATATAATCCTGTTATTGTAGCATTCTACTATTTCACCGAAAGCTTCCCCTTCTCCATTTAGGACTCTGGAAACAATAATTCTATCTTTATCCATAGTTCCTCCGTGTTTGTTTTTTCACTTCTTATACGATTGGGATGGCCTAATGGTAACAAAAAAACTTAAAATTTAGCAATATTTTTGAGCAGTATAAAAAATAATAGAAATCGACTAATTAGTTTCTATTATTGAAAAATATTATAAATCAGCAATGTTGATTTCTTTTTTTAATAATTTTACTTTCATTAATATAAAACTAAAAAAGAACTATGTAAATTCTTTTTGGAAAATAAGAAGGTATAAAACATAAAAAAAGAAGTAATTGATTGGACATTATTTATTAACCATTACATTTTTTGTTTAACCATGCACATGGTTAAAGCTTGCTTTCCATGGGCACATGCTTTTTTAAAGAAATTATCAAGGTTGAAGGCAACTCTCGGCAAATAACCCAAGTCTTCAAGCAATGTAAATAGGGGAAAGAATATAGCCATTGGCGGCAGCATGACTGAAACTACCCATGCCAGGGTGCGGTAAATGCCGAGGACTAATATACCATGGAGCCAATCGGGTGAACCTAAAGCCATAAACAGTTCTGTAAGTTTGGCTTCAATTCCAAAGAGCAAAGTGGCTATCAAACTTGAAGGTATATTTGCGCCCTCAATGGTGATCCAGAAGACAAGGGCTAAAAGAGCTACCATAATGGGTATGCCAAAAAGTTTGGAAGTAAGTATGCTGTCAATTTTTCTGTCCATGGAATTATAATGCTTGTTTTCGAGAGACACCACATTCTTACTGATATCCTCTGCTATACTTACAAGTCTTGATACTATTTTGTCACGCAGTTGCTCGGGATGGATGCCGTTATCGGCAAGGAAAGTTTTTGCTTTATCAAGAAGTTCAAGCAGTTCTGTATTGTCCATAAGGCTAAACCCTAAGTATTTCTCTAAGGATTCCAATAGGGCAGTATCTCCGTCCAAAAGTTTAAGAGCTACCCAACGGTTATTTATTTTTCCGTCCACCAGTTCCCAAATTTTTGGTTGAATCATTTTTATTGCCTGCTCAATTACGTCATCGTATGTAATATCGATGGATTTTGCTGCAATTTGTTTGTTGGCAACATCATATACCTTATCCATTAATTCTTTCAGGCCCTTATTGCTTCGGGCATTGGTAGGAACTACAGGCACTCCCAATCGTTTGGACAATTCGGTATAATCTATATGTATCTTTTTCCTTTCTGCTTCATCAATAAGGTTGACGCATACAACAACATTATTGGTAATTTCCAAGGTTTGAAGTACAAGATTTAGGTTTCTTTCAAGGCATGTAGCATCCACTACTACAATGGTGGCATGAGGTTTACCGAAGCACACGAAATTCCGTGCAACTTCTTCTTCGGCAGAGTTAGCCATAAGTGAGTAAGTACCGGGTAAATCTATTAATATAAAATTATTACCCTTATACCGATATTTCCCCTGTGCACTAGTTACTGTCTTTCCTGGCCAGTTTCCTGTATGTTGATTTAAGCCGGTCAAATTGTTAAAGACTGTGCTTTTTCCTACATTTGGATTTCCAGCCAGTGCAATAATTCTATCATTGGTTGTTGTGAATTCAATGCGGAGTTCACTATCCAGTATACTTATTCCCGTTGATTGGTTGGTAAGTCCCATACTTTAAATCCTCCTTACTACATAACTTTGTTCCATTGGGTTTCAAACATTATTTCGTGTGTTTCTTAAATGCATTGCTTGAATTTAATATGCAAATTTGTTATATATTTTTTGTAATAAGTTTGATGCCGAAAACCTAATTATGCTGATGATTTTAAAGAATGAATTTTCAATTACTCTTCAGCAACATATAATTCCTGCGTGTACCTAAAAACTCGATTTTCAACCTTATTTGGGATACTGTAATTATTTTATATAAACAATTTTAGTGGCGGTAAAGATTTTCCTAAGACTAATGTATGAAGATATATATAAAAAAGTTCAAATCTAATTTGATTAAATTGTAAGTTATTTGGGTAAAAATACACTAGAAACATGGAAGGGAGTAAGGCACTATGGATATGCAAAATGTTTTACTGGCGTTAGGACTTACACTGTTTGCAGGATTGTCAACAGGAGTGGGAAGTGCCATTGCGTTTTTTGCAAAAAAGACTAACACAAAATTTTTATCTGTTGCATTAGGTTTTTCAGCAGGAGTAATGATTTATGTATCAATGATTGATATATTTCAAAAGGCTAAAGTATCCCTTATATCAGCATTAGGTGAGATGGGAGGCTCATGGGCTACTGTAGGAGCCTTTTTTGGAGGAATATTCCTGATTGCGGCTATTGATAAATTTGTTCCTTCAACTGAAAATCCTCATGAGATGAGGAAAGTTGAAGATATTTATAATGAAAGTGAAAATGATGACCAAAATAGGCTTATGCGTATGGGTACGCTTACTGCCCTTGCAATAGCAATTCACAACTTTCCGGAAGGTTTGGCGACTTTTACATCGGCAATAAAAGACCCTTCCCTCGGAATAGCTATTACAGTTGCAATAGCTATTCACAACATTCCGGAAGGAATTGCGGTTTCCATGCCTATTTATTATGCTACAGGAGACAGGAAAAAGGCTTTTAGGCTTTCCTTTTTGTCGGGATTGTCAGAGCCTTTAGGTGCAATAATTGGATATTTGATTTTATTCAGAATTTTTAATGATGTTGTTTTTGGAATATTATTTGCGGCAGTAGCAGGTATAATGGTATTTATCTCAGTGGACGAACTTTTACCGACTGCAAGGGAATATGGAGAAGCACACCTTTCAATATATGGATTGGTGGCAGGTATGATGGTAATGGCAGTAAGTTTACTGCTGTTTATTTAAAAGAATTTTAACAGTCAACTATTTAAAAATCTTAATGTTGACTGTTTTTTCTTTATCCAGCCATTCAACATCGGCACCAAGGCTTGAACATATAAATCTTATCGGAACCATTGTTCTTCCGTTTACAATTATTGCAGGGGAATCGAGAACATATTCCGAATCGTTTATTCTTGCTATAGGATCACCAATTGTAAGCCTAATGGTCTTGTCATCTTTTGCAACAGTTACCTGCTTTTTTGAAGCATCCCATTCAACATCTGCTCCAAACTGTTCAAAAATTGCTCGCATAGGTACAAGAACTCTATTATTAACATTCACCGGTGCAAAATCAAACAATAAAGGTGTATTGTCAATGAGTACTTTTGGAAAGGACATAGGACATGCTGTTGCAATTTTACCTTTTCCTACTCCAACATAAATATTTCCGTTCCAACAAACGGAGTTGAAGGTAAAAGGTGTCTTTAAATATTTAAATTCCCAATCCTTTACGTTTTCTGATTGTAGTATTCTGTTACTCTCAGTAAAGGCTAAATACCTTTTTCCATCGTAGATTAAGTCTTTTATGGGAGAAGATGTAGGGCAATTACCTATAGACCAAGTACTGCCGTCTGTTGAGGTAGCTATTGTTCCCTGTCCTGTTGTGATTAAGGCACCACCAAGATAATGAATATTTGATACATGTCCATAAGGAAGTTCAATCCAGTTATATGTCCAGTCAATACCGTCTTGCGAGACATAGGATGAAATTGATATACCTGCGGCAAGAGAAATAAATTTTGTTCCATCCCAAATGACACTCCTGTGATAATCCGTAAGGGCTTGCGTTGAAAATTCATTCCAGACTTCGCCATCTTCGGAAGAGTAAAACTGAACCGGAGATTCACCTAAAGCGACAAAAATTTTACCGTTCCAAATAACATTTCCTGAATTATTGCTTTTGTTTTTCAGTGGATGTTGTGTCCAGGTTATACCGTCTGATGAGGATAGAATAATTGATTTTTCATCCTTTAAATTTTGACCGATGGCAACAAATTTTTTACCGTTATAAGCGATACCGGTTATTCTACCTACTCCACCAATGGTACGTTTATCCCACAACTTTCCGTCTGATGAAAAAGCTATAATTCCATTGTCACCTACTGCTGCAAACTCTTTTCCTGTCCATATTACCTTCATAAACTCATATTCAGTTTCTAAATCTATTACATTCCAGTCCAGTATTTCATCAGGTACAGGTTCGGTTTTCGGGGCATTTGGAGATAGGCTTAAGAGCCTGTCAAAATCAATCTGCCCATTTAAATAGAATATGCTTCCCAAGTTGCTTACTGCCACAAGTCCATTTTTCCATACAGACAGTGAAATAAACTCTTCCTGGGTATTTGTGATGTGATTACTCCATTTGATACCATCTTTAGATTCCATTATAGTTCCGTCATATCCAGCTGCAATAAAAGACTTTCCTGTCCATAAAACTGCATTTAGACCGCTTGGGTCAAGCAAAACTCTAGTCCATTGCTTTCCGTCGGTTGAATAGTATACAATTCCTTTTTGATTATCGATGTCTGTATGACTACCAACTGCTACATATCTATTTCCGCTATATGCAATGCCTTTTAATATATCGTTTTCAGTTATTGAATAGCTTTTCCACTTAATCCCGTCGGATGAAGATATGATACTTGTTCCTACTTGATAATAATTTCTGCCATCCCATAGGCCATTATAAAATGAATCATACACCTTTAAAAACTCCGGCACACTTTTATCCCATTCTATTCCGTCATCAGACCATGCCAAACCGCATACAAAGCGGCTGCCGTTGTAAATAATCCTACTCATATTTTCATTACTAATGGATGTGAATTGCTCGGTAGTAAACTTAAATTTATCCCATTTATTTAGATCCTTTGATATGAAAAGACAGTGATTAAAATAATTTTCTTTTTCATAACCCCAAATGTAAAAAATACCGTCTTTCCAAAATATACTGTCCAAATGGTGGGCATCACTGATTTTAACACAAGTCCAAGATTTCATATCCTTTGTTACCATGATATAGCCATCACTGCCTAGACATACAAGAGAAGCTCCGTCACTTACAAAATACGATGGTTTTGAAAGGGTAGGGTTAGTTAAATTAGTCCATTTATCCACATAGATTGACTTTAAAATATTGTTTTGGTATCCCACTCCAATATAATATTCTCCAGTCCACACCACATCGTTTAATATACCAGTGTTTTCTATCCTTATATCTGACCATTCCACACCATCATTACTTGTATGCAATATTATATTTTGCTCCGGTCCCCACATGGCAGTAGGTGCATTTATTGCAAAAAATCTTTTTCCATCCCAAAGGACTTTACCGAATACTCCATAAACTACATGGTTTGACCAGTTTATACCGTCAGCCGAAATAAAGACATGGGAATAGTCGCGGTAACCTCCCGCATCAATTCTTCCTTCATTATAAGCTGCTGTTATAGCTACAAAGTTTGTTCCATCACAGGCTATTGTTCGAATTGCATAATTCTCGGTTTCTTTAATATGTAACCAATTTCTTAAGTCTTTTGAAATATATAAACCTTTGGAGCCTCCAATAACATAGGTGCCATTGTTCATGCAAATGTCTGTCAAGTTGTCATTAATTGAAGTTGATATAATATCCCATGCTACAGCATCCGTTGATATTAATATAGTTCCGTAATCACCAATTGCTATAAACTTTGAACTGTCAAAAATTACGGTTGAAAGGTTATGTTCCGTGTTGCTTTTTATAGAAGTCCATTTTGATCCGTCGCTTGAAGTAATAATAGTACCGGAATCACCGCAAGCAGCAAAAACTCCGTTGCCGTATGCCACATCTTTAAGATTGCTTTTTGAGCCGGAAGACTGGTAAAGCCAATTATCTCCATCCACAGAAGTTCTTATTAAACCATTGTCTCCCACTACAACCAGAAGACCGTTACCGTATGCTACTCCCTGTAACGTATCCG
>Ga0134092_1001563_pt1 | contig 19631 bp, 18 predicted proteins | sample 3_6taG_FD_94454 | JGI IMG/M metagenome (GOLD analysis project Ga0134092, IMG submission 94454) | Switchgrass degrading microbial communities from high solid loading bioreactors in New Hampshire, USA - 3_6_20_6_A3 metaG | ecosystem: Engineered > Bioreactor > Semi-continuous > Anaerobic >... | reverse complement strand
CCACTTTTTCTTTTAAACTATAAAAAAAAGGGGGAATGGCATTGATTACCTGGAGAGATGAATTCAGTATCGGAGTTAGTGAAATAGATGACCAGCACCGGAAGCTTTTTGATATTGCCAACAAAGCCTATGCACTCTTAAAAAACCAATTACTAGTTGATAAATATGATGCTATCGTGGCAATAATCAACGAATTAAAAGAATACACAGCTTACCATTTCAACTATGAACAGGAGTATATGGCCAGGATAGGCTATAAAAGGCTGTTATCTCATAAAGTATTACACGATGACTTTATTGAAAAGATCAATAGTATAAACCTAAATAAAATAGATGAGGATCAAGAGCAGTATCTGCTCGATATTTTGGATTTCGTGGTGAAATGGATAGAAGGGCATATTCTCGGACAAGACAAGAAGATAACCGGACAAGCATGAGTTTAGATATAGTAGAGTGTTTTCTGAGTCTCTCCCGCAGTCTGGATTTTACCTATAACGGCCTAATGAATCATCATTACCGGACTGCCTTAATAGCGGTGGAGATAGGTAAAGCTATCGGTCTGCCGGATAATAGAATAATTGATTTATTTCAAGCGGCGATTATCCATGATATCGGGGTAATTAGCTGGCAGGAGAAAATAGAACTAACTCAATTCGAAATTAAATCTCCCTGGCAGCATTGCCAAAAGGGGGATGAAATACTAAAAGATAATCCTTCCCTAGGACACCTGTCTGACATAATACTTTGTCATCACGACCGCTGGTCAGGGAAGAACCCCTCCGGTTTAATAAAAAATGCCATACCACTGGACAGTCGGATAATACACCTGGCTGATCGAATCGATATTCTGATAAGCAACTATTTAAATATTCTCGAGCAGCGAGATATGATTGTTAACCAGGTTTATCAGGCCAGCGGTGTGATATTTGATCCTGATTTGACAGCAGTATTCCAAAGCCTGGCGGCAAGGGATAGTTTCTGGTTTAATATCGCTTTGCCTTGGAGCCAGGAATGTCTTAACGAAATGCTTCCTCCCTGCCGAACCCGGGTAGATCTTAAATATCTGCTGGATATAGCTAAACTGTTTGCCCAGGTAGTAGATGCTAAAAGCCACTTTACTTACCGGCATTCCCGAGGGGTGGCGATGACTGCCCGGCTAATGGGAGAAGAACTTCATATGCCAGATGAAGATTGTTCATTATTGGAAGTAGCCGGATTACTACATGATCTCGGCAAACTAGCCATACCCAGCGAATTGCTGGAGAAACCGGCCCGGTTAACCACTTCCGAATACAATCTGATAAAACAACACGCCTATTATACTTACTGGCTGCTAAAACCCTTAACACGGAAGGTTGCTCTGGCCGAATGGGCTGCTTATCATCATGAAAGGCCCAATGGCCAGGGTTACCCCTTCGCTAAAACTGGCGCTGAACTGGATGACAAAAGCCGTCTGATTGCTGCTTCCGACATATTTACGGCACTGCGTGAAGAGAGGCCCTACCGCACTAACATGAGCTGGAACCAAATAACCCGAATTATGAATCAGTTAGCTGATAACAAGGACCTGGATAAAGACAGCACCGCACTTATTCTCGATAACCAAAAAAAGCTCGACCAACGGTGGTCTCAGATATGACCGCAGGGGTGGCGGTGTGTTAGGGGGACGGTAGATTGTGGGAAAAACTTTTCACACAGTCTGCCGTTCCCCTGCTTCTTGTGATAATCTAATTAAATTCAACTAGTTAATATTTTTTTCTCATCCGAATCGATACCGGAGTTATTTCGACTAATTCATCATCTGCAATAAACTCCAAACACTGTTCCAGGTTCATAACCCTAGGTGGAGTAAGCTTCACCGCAATGTCAGAAGTGGAACTGCGAATATTAGTCAAGTGTTTCTTCTTGCATACATTTACCACCAAATCAATAGGGCGTGAGTTTTCGCCTACAATCATACCCCGGTAGACAGCAACGCCAGGCTCTACAAAGAGCTCACCGCGCTCCTGGGCATTCTCTAGTCCGTAACCCGTAGTAATTCCTGTTTCATGAGCAACTAGTGAGCCCCGTAGACGGGTGTTAATCTCTCCCCGGTAGGGAGCATAAGAATGAAAACTATGATACATCGTCCCCATGCCCCTGGTATCAGTTAAAAACTCGGAGCGGAAACCAAATAATCCCCGGGTAGGAACTAAAAACTCCATATACACCATGCCATCACTACGTTGGGTCATATTAACCAATTCGCTTTGGCGAGAACCTAAACGTTCCATGACAATACCCACAAATTCTTCCGGAACTTCCACTACTAATTCTTCGATCGGTTCACAACGTTGCCCTGCTATCATTTTCTCGATAACCCGAGGCCTGGAAACCTCAAATTCATATCCTTCCCGCCGCATAGTCTCAATTAATACAGCAAGATGCAATTCGCCACGACCTGATACTATAAAAGTATCTGGTGATTCAGTAGGCGTAACCCGCAAACTAACATCAGATTCTAACTCCCGCATTAATCTTTCACCCAGTTTACGAGAAGTAACATAAGTGCCTTCTCGTCCGGCAAAAGGGCTTTTATTCACCTGAATAGCAATGGCAACAGTAGGCTCATCAATAGCTATGAAATTAAGGGGGAAAACCTGCTCCGGATCACATATAGTATCACCCACATTAAAATCTCCCAGACCAGCAATTACTACTATTTCCCCAGTCTGGGCTTCTTCTACAGGCTTTTTCTTTAATCCATCATAAATATATAGCCCACTTATGTGCTGACGACTTCTGGCACCACTGGGGGAAGCCACTACTACTTCCTGCCGCAGCTGCAAAGTCCCATTGTGTATACGTCCTACTGCTTGCCGGCCAACATAAGGGTCATACTCTATCATACTTATCCCTAACTGTAAGGGCTTTTCATTATCTCCAGCAGGAGGAGGTATTTTAGCAATAATCGTATCAAACAATGGTTTCAGGTCTGTTCCCATCTGGGTAGGGTCCAGAGAAGCCTTTCCGGAACGGGCAATAGTATAAATAACCGGAAAATCAAGTTGTTCTTCAGTTGCATCTAAGTCTATAAATAGGTCTAATATTTCATCCAGGACTGCCTCGGGACGAGCCTGAGGACGATCCATTTTGTTAATTACTACTATGGGAAAAAGACCGGCAGCCAAGGCTTTTTTAAGTACAAAACGGGTCTGGGGCATAGGACCCTCCAGGGCATCTACTAAAAGCAAAACCCCATCTACCATCTGCACAATACGTTCAACTTCCCCGCCAAAGTCAGAATGACCTGGGGTATCAACAATATTCAGGCGATAGCCATTATATAGAATAGCAGTATTTTTGGCCATTATGGTAATACCACGCTCACGTTCCAGGTCATTGCGGTCCATAACCCGCTCCTCTACCTGCTGGCGTTCGTGGAAAACACCGCTTTGCCTTAACATTCCATCTACCAATGTAGTTTTACCGTGATCCACATGGGCAATAATAGCTATGTTCCTGATTAACTCCTGTTTCATACATTCTTCCCTTCCGTTAATAACCGGATAAAATAATGCTTACTATAATCCTTTCGAACAACTTATAATTATAATCCCATAATTAAATAGTTACCAGATGTATTATAAATTTTGATTCTGCTGCAAAAAAGCATATTCGGAATGTATAAGTAAAAAAGGACTCTTTTTTACTAGAGTCCTTTCATTCTTTATCAATTTTAAGAAATAAAACTAAGAAGCACAGTCTTCATAGTGTGAAAATTCCATGGAAAAGGCTGCTCTTCCCTGGGTTAGTGACCTTAAGACGGTAGAGTAACCAAACATCTCCGCCAGGGGCACACAACCTTTTATAACCTGGGTATTATTTACCATTTCCATAGACTGTAAACGTCCACGGCGATTACTAATATTGTTTATTATACTGCCTGTGAATTCCTCCGGAGAGGTAATTTCCAAACGCATAACTGGTTCTAATAAGCAAGGTCCCGCTTTTTTCAAGCATTCTCGGGTGGCAAACATAGCAGCAGTCCTAAAAGCTAATTCTGAAGAATCCACTTCATGGAAAGAACCATCCAAAAGGGTAGCCTTAACATTTACCACGGGATAACCTTTCAATACCCCTTCTTCCAAAGCCTGTTTAACTCCTGCTTCAACGGCTGGAATATATTCGCGAGGAATAACTCCACCTGTAATTTTATTTTCAAATACAAAACCTTCACCCGGTTCCAGGCGCAGAACTACATGGGCAAACTGCCCCCTGCCTCCAGTCTGTTTGACATAACGTGTTTCTTGTTCCGCTGATCTGGTTATGGTTTCCTTGTAAGCTACCTGGGGCTGTCCGGTATTAAAATCAACTTTAAACTCTTTGGATAGGCGTTCAGCTAGAATTTCCAGGTGCAGTTCCCCCATACCAGATATAAGGGTTTGACCTGTTTCTTCATTATAAGAAAGTCTCAAAGTTGGATCCTCAGCCAATATCCTGGCTAAGGCTTCAGATATCTTACTCTGATCGGACTGGGTTTTGGGCTCAATGGCTATTTGAATAACCGGTTCAGGAAACTCAATTGATTCCAATAAAATATCCTTGCCTTCCAGGCACAAAGTATCACCAGTACTAACATCTTTTAAACCAATAAAAGCTACAATATCTCCAGCTCCAACCTCTTCAATTTCTTCCCGGTGGTTAGCGTACATCCTGACTAAACGCCCTATGCGTTCCTTCTTACGTTTAATGCTGTTATAAACATAACTGCCTGCCTTAACCTTTCCTGAATAAACCCGGGCAAATGCCAGTTTGCCTATATGGCGTTCACTGACGATCTTAAACACCAGCGCTGCAAATTCACTGTCCTTATCAGCTAAGACTTCTACCTTTTCACCACTACTCTGGCATAACGCAGTAGTCGGCTTAACGTCCAAGGGTGACGGTAGATAATCAACTACCGCATTGAGCAGGGGCTGCACTCCTATATTGCGATAAGAACTACCACAAATTACTGGTACCATATTGCCAGCAATAGTGTTTTCTCTGATAACTCTTTGCAGCAACTCAACCGGTATGGTTTCATTATTAAAATAAATTTCCAATAGCTCTTCATCCGTTTCAGCCAAAGCCTCAACCATTGTAAGCCTCCAGGCTTTAACTTCCTCCTGGTACTTTTCCGGAATATCTGTTTCTATAATTTCGCTACCAGTTGTTCCGGAAAATATGTAGGCTTTAGCCCGGATTAAATCAACGATACCATGAAAAGCTTCATTATTAAATAGCGGCAGGCTTAATACTAACGGTTGTGCACCCAAGCGGGTTTTTATCTGCTCTACCACCCGGAAAAAATCTGCTCCCACCGCATCCATTTTATTAATATAAGCAATCCGGGGAACCTGGTATTTGTCAGCCTGTCTCCATACCGTCTCCGATTGAGGTTCAACCCCACCTTTGGCACAAAAAATTACTACTGCCCCGTCCAGTACTCTGAGGCTCCTCTCCACCTCAGCCGTGAAATCCACATGTCCCGGAGTATCAATAATATTAATACTGCAGCCTTGCCACTGACAGCGGGTAGCAGCTGAGGCAACCGTAATTCCCCGCTCCTTTTCGTAGGGCAGGAAATCCATAACACTTTCCCCATCATGGGTCTCCCCCATTTTGTGGGTTAGACCGGTATAGTAAAGAATTCTTTCCGTTGTAGTCGTTTTGCCGGCATCAATATGGGCAATGATGCCAATATTTCTCAATTTCTCCAACACGAGGTTCGTCTCTCCTTCAGAACAAAAATTAACGGCAACACTATGTGATGCCGGTATAATAGTCTTTCTAATCTTTTTTAATCAGAATTAAATTTACACCCGAATTTATATATTAATCTCAATATATCCTTTTTGTCAAGTATTATTTCTGGGATTTTTTTCTTTTATCTTATTGTCCCATGGCAGCTTGTAAATTATCCATAGGTAATGGAATAAGCTTAGAAAATGTTCTCCAGATTTACCGCTTCTTTGCGGGGAATATGCTCAATCATAAGTTTTAACTCGGAAAGCTGTCCCAGAGAAAGAGCATTATCCTGGCCAGCAACATATTCTTTGACCCGGGCTAGTGAAAATTCAATGTTATCTATTTCCTGGTGATCTAAAAATATAGGCCACCATTTAGCCTTTTCTTCCCAGATATTCTCTAAATTTCTACTTTGTTTAGTCGCTTCTTCCCAATCCTTTTGTCTAATTTCCACACTAATTTTATCAATCTGTTGGCTTAAATCTCCTGTTGTAACCTGCAGGGAATGGTTAAACCAAATCCCCGTGCCTATAATAATGCTCAGAATTACAGTTAATGTTACTAAAAGCCTCATTTATCTTACTCCTTTTATTAGTCCTTGCTCTGAATTTTTTAGCTGATAGAAAAACTGTCCTCGAACATTAAGACTGGCGAAAAAAACATCTTTTATATTTTTAACTCCATTTTTATTTAATTCCTTTTGCAGCCAATCCAGGTCTCTATTTACCCGGGCTAAATTTTCTTCAATTACACGACCATCTGAAATAAGGGTAGTAGGCAAGCCTTCATGGGCCGGAGAAATACCTAAATCCCTTGTTTCTACTGGCCTGCTATCTGATTTAAGAATAACACTCAGCTGGCCACTAGTTTCTAAAATTGCATATTCTACATCGCTGATGTCAGGAACATTTTTCAGCCGTAGTTGTTCCAGCAGATCATTTAAGTTATAGCGCAATCTTCTTAATTCATCTTCTACAATACGGGAATTGGCAATTACAATGCTGGGTTTACCACAAATTATCCCCCGCGCTTTTGCGCTCTTAAGGGATATATATGATAAAGTAACCTGAGCAGCTACAAGAACAAAAATAGGAATTAGTCCACTTAGCAAAGGAATACCAGTGTTTTGCATGGGTATTGCCGCCAGCTCGGAAATCATAATGATAACCACTAGTTCATAAGGCTGTAGCTGCCCTATTTGCCTTTTTCCCATAACCCGAAGCAGCAATACCGTGGCTATATATAGAATTAAGGTACGGATAATTATTAATAACATATCGTCTTCCTTAGCTTAAGATGTTTTTATATTTAATATTATTAACTCTGATTAAGATGGTTATGTAAAAAAGAAATGTCTTAATTTAGCCAGAATGGTGTTATAGCGCGCCGTAATTCTTTCTGTAAAAGAAGATTAGTGGCAAATTTAATGGAAGCTTATGTATATACGCTGTGGCATTTGTAAATAATAAAGCTAATAAATCTGGAGGTGTAATGATTTGAAAACATGGATGACTTTACTATTAAAATATGCTATGACCTTTGTTGCCGGTTTTTTGACCTTGTACCTGATTGACGGTAATAGTGTTCTAGAAGTTTTGGCCATTGCTCTAGCCTTAACCGCTTTAAATTATATTCTCGGTGATTTAATGATACTACCTGCAACCAACAATCTGATAGCTTCTATTGCTGATGGCTTAATGGCAGCTCTAGTTACCTATATAATAGCCTTGATTTTTCCCGCTATTACAGTTAGTTTTTTGTCTCTCCTTATCCTCGGAGTACTGATAGCTGCAGCAGAGTATTTTCTTCATATTTACCTCATGGCTTCGCACGAAGTGGCTCCTTAAATTATAGTCTGTGTTACTAATAGGGATGTTTGCTGCCGTTTTTTTCTGGTGGCTAAAACATCCCTTAATCTAACTAAAAATATATTTTCCTACTTAATTTGCACCCGACTGCCAGGCTTTAGTTCCAGACTTCCATCCTGAACCACAATTTCACCTGGCTTTATTCCCTGTAAAACTTCCACCCATTGCTGATTTTTTTCCCCTACTTTTATAATTCGTTCCTCAATGCGGTTTTTATTTACCACCATAATCCGGTATTTTCCCTCATTTGTAAGCCGTACCGACTCACGTGGCAACAGGATAACTTTCTCTTTACGTAAGGTTTCTATAGTAACTTTTACCTCATAGCCAGGTTTAAGATTGCTTGTATTCTCTAAACTAATTATAACCGGAACCCGACGCTGGATAACCCCTAACGCGGAAGTCTTTTCATGAGCCTGTGGATAGATTTTACTAACCTTGCCTTTTAGCACCTGCCCACCTAATACGGGAGCTGTAATCGAAGTAGGCTGACCTATTTTAATCTGGCGAATTTCATCACTTAAAAGTTCTGTCTTTATCTCCAAGTTATCAGCCCCAACCTGAGCAAGTACCGTACCTGATCCTACTACCTGCCCGGCTTTAACTGGTAAATCTAGTACAGTTCCATCAATCGGACTTAAGACCCGTAATTCTCCCATTTTGGTTTCCAGGCTATTAAGTATTTCCCTAATACTACTGACTTGACGATTTAATCCGTTTACACTGGCTTCCTGCTGGGCTACACTCTTTCTCATTTTTTCCACCAGTAGTTCACTCTGCTCATAATCAGCCGGAGCCAAAGCCCCCGATTCCAGCAAGGTTTTCTTGCGAGCTCGGTCATTTTCTGCCTGTTTTAGTTCAGATTGCAGCGATTCAGCACTAAGTCTAGCCGTCTCGAGTTCAGCTTCAGCACTGGCTAGTTGCGAGCGCACCGAAGCAATTTCCGTTACAAGTTCCGGACTGGACAAACGCATCAAAACCGCCCCGGCTTTAACTTTGTCACCAACATCAACCAGCAGTTCAGCCACCCTTGCCGGCTGAACAGCCTGCACTTGAAAGTCATCGGCTGGCTGCACATAACCTGTCTCCTCCACGGTTAAGGTAAATGTTCCCCGAGTAACCTTAACCACATCTATCTCGGGACCGCCACCTGTCATTAGAACTACGGTCAGGGCTATAGCCACCAGAAGCAGACTTCCAATTAGCCATGCTTTTTTATTTTTCATTTATGTCCTCCCTTTTAATCCCGGTTTTTTAATACTTCCATCATATCCAAACTATTTAACTTTCGGATTGACAGCTGCTGCCCCATCCAAACAAAAAGCATGGCGAGCACGGCAGCAATTATATAGGTTCGCGGATAAATTATAGCTGGCAGACTATATAATTCGGTAGTGGCACTGGCCATAAAAGCAGCACCAGCCGACTTACCAGCAGGCAAACCCAACACGATGCCTATTACTCCCTGAACCCAAGTTTCCTTACGTAAAAGGCTTGCAACCTCTCGCTGAGAATAGCCTAAAACCCGTAAGGAAGCTAACTCCCGCTGACGTTCATTAAAGGTCATAACTGAGGTATTGTATATAATAGCTAAACCCAATAAACCGGCAAAAAGAATCATAACCCCAATAGATGCTACCATAGTGCCCATAAGCTGCTCGATAGTCTCCATCTCCTGGGTGGGACTGGTTACCGAATGCACCCCGTTCATTTCCAGCAACCTATTTTTCACCGCTGGCATTTGGGGAGCATCGATCTTCAATAAAACCGAGGTCACCACTTCCTTCTCACCCAGTAGACGATTAGCCGTAGCAAAAGATACATAAGAACCTGTACCTATCATGGGTTCATATTCGCCGACAATGGTTAGCCGGGAATTATATGCCGGGCCATTTCCCATGGTAGTTTCCGCTATAACTGCATCACCAACCTTAAGACCCAGTTTATCTAATAGCCGTTTAGATATAAGGAGCCCTTCCTCAGGAATCTGCAGCTCTTCCCCGGATTTGTTGTAAATACGTTTCAGCCGGCTTAAAGGAGCCATTCCAACCAGCAGTTCATCCTCGGTTTTTTCCCCAGCATGAATTTTTATCGGCACTTCTAATATTGGTTCCATCCGCTGAACTTCACTCCAGCGGTTCCAATCCATAATTTCGCTATATTTAATAGGTTCAATAAATCGAACCATATAATCGTAGCGGTTAACCTGTTTAAAGTTCTGGTTCATAAGATAATCAGTAGCATCATTGGCAAAACTAGCAAAGACTAGTAAAACTACAGAGCTTATTATCCCTACTACTGTAACAGCAAAACGCATTCGATTACGATTTATAGTGCGCAGGCTCATTTTCCAGCTGCTGTTTAAGTGCATCCATAACCATGGCCATCTCTCTAAGAAAACACGCTTTCCTTTTGTTGGGGACGGGGAGCGCATAGCCTCGGCCGGGTTTATGCTAATTATGGAGCGGGAAGCTAATAGTCCGGAAGCTATACCTACCAGGCAAGCAACAATAAAGCTAGTAATTATTACCTTATTATCCACCCCGCCATTTATCTGAGGTAGGTTAAAAAACTGCGCATATAAATTATTCAGAATATTAGCCAATCCTATCCCCAGGCCAATACCCAAAATAACAGCGACCAGGCTGACCATAAGACCATAAGCTGTGTAATGCCACATTATGCGGAGATTATTATAGCCCAGCGCTTTCATTACTCCAATCGGCAGCCGCTGGGAACGAATTAAGCGAGTAAGAATAATAAATTGTATGCCTGCCGCTATCAAAAAAAACATAAACGGCACAGAACTAGCCATAAGTTTAATGCCATCCAGTTCCGCCTGCAGCAAGACATGACTGGATTGATCTTTGCGAGGATAACTTGCTACATTACCGTAGGGTTCTAAAATTTTTTCTATTTGCTCTTTTACCTTTTCTTCATTAGCTCCCGGTATCAGGTCAACTAATAGTTGATTAATTTGTCCCGGCATTCCCAGGATTTGCTGGGCTTGATTCTGAGAAATCATTATTATCCCGAACCTTTCCGGCTCAGGGAAAAGAGAACTAGTATCTTTCATGGGATAGACAAACTCGGGGCTAGTTGCGATCCCCACTACGGTAAGATCTATTTTTCTACCATTGGCGGAAATTATAATACTTTGCCCTAAGGTAATCCCATTGGCTTTAGCATATTGAGGATCAACCAATATTTCTAGCTTATCCGAGCTTGCCAGTTCCAGGGGGAGGCCCGATAACAGGTGTAAACGGTTAACTTCACTTTCTAGAGGGAGAGGATAGCCGGTTAATCTTCCTGTAGCCCTTTCATTGTCATCTTTTATAATAGGTACATCCTTTTGAATACGCCCGGTAACTTTAGAAACTCCCGGTACTGCTTCCACCTGGGCCAGGATAGATTCTGGTGCCTTTACCACCTGAAAAGTATAGTCAGCAAAGCGATTCTCTTGATAAAACTGCTGCTGGGAACGGCTTAAATTATAATAAGCAGTACTAACGCCAATATATAAAGTTACCCCCAAAGTAACAATCACCACCAGTGCTACAAATTGTCCTCTAGTAGCAGTAATTGTACGCAAGAGTTTACGGGTGAGGATACTCATTACCAGTCAATCCTTTCCGGCGGCAGCGGATATTCATTGACCAGCACTTCTACTATTTGCCCGCTGCGCATACGTACAACCCTATCAGCCATATCCCCTATAGCTGTATTATGAGTAACAATTACTACCGTACTGCCATGCTTTTCCCTAATATTACATAATAGCCGTAAAACCGATTTTCCGGTTTCATAGTCCAAAGCCCCGGTTGGTTCATCACATAACAACAAGCGAGGAGCCTTCACTATAGCCCGGGCAATAGCCACCCGCTGCTGCTCACCACCACTCATTTGGGACGGGAAATGATCAGAACGATCTAAAAGCCCGACATCTTGCAGTACATCATCTATTGCCAAGGGATGGTCAACCAGTTCAGCTGCCAGGGCTATATTCTCAGCTGCGTTCAAATCGGGAATAAGATTATAGAATTGGAAGACAAAACCTACATCCTGCCTACGATAGCGGGTTAATTCCTTTTCACTGGCATTGGTTAAAGATTTTTGTCCCATAAATATCTCTCCGCTGGTAGGCTTATCAAGCCCCCCAATCAGGTTTAACAGGGTACTTTTTCCGGAACCACTAGGGCCAAGGATAACTAGCAATTCCCCTGCAAATATTTCCAGAGATGTTTCCTTTAAGGCTTCTACCTTGATTTCACCCATGGTGTAGGTTTTAGTTATATTTTTAAGGCTCATTAAAACCTTATTGGACAAGCAATCATCTCCCTAAAATGCAACCATAAATTCTATTGCCAAAACCCCTAATTGTATTGAAATAAGTGAAAATTAGTTAAAGTGCTAATGACTGAATTTTTATTCTTAAAATTCCGAATTATGGTAGAAATAATTCGTATTTCTCTTAATTATTAACTGAATTAAAGCCGCGTGTTCCTTGTTGCTCCGCGGGTTCCGCGTCTAATTGTTCAACTTTACATATTTATTACTTTTCGTAGCGTAAGCAGTTACGCAAAACAGGGCAAGCATTTTGTTTAGCTTAACTAAGTAATAGGGTGACGTCAATTAAGTTTTTGAGACACAGATTACACAGTTCCTTTTTGTAAGAAATTCTTTCCTGCTTACGTATATATTATAGACATGTTATCCTATTTTTCAGGATATAGTTTAAAAAAGAAAGGGAAGGAGAGAGTTATTTGCGACACAAAATCAGTATTTTTCTAAGTATTGTCATGGTCTTGCTTATGGCTGCCCCTGCTTTGGCAGCAGTCAACCTGGATGTTAATGGGAGGGCTTATGAACCTGCCAATGAGACTTATCTGGAGAATGGCATAACCACGGTGACCCTCGATGTCATTGCCAATACCGTGGGCTGCGATGTCACTTACGAAGGCAATAATATCAAAATCGTAGAGAATGATAATGTTCTTCAGATGACCCTGGGTAGTACCACAGCACTTCTCAATGGAGCAGAAAAAACTATGCCCAAGGCACCTGAAGTAATTAACGGTAAAACCTATATCCCCCTTCGTTTTGTCTTTGAATCTCTGGGAGCTAAAGTAGACTGGCAAGGACAAAGTAATACCGTGGCAGTCACCTATAATGAAACCCGTGATGGCTTGACTGCCGAAGAAATGATGGCTAAATCTACTGCTGTAATGAACGAAGTCGGACGTTATAAGATGGTAGTAAATATGCAAAATATTATTGATGCCACCGTCAAAGAAACAGGTAAAGATCCCGAGAACATGAAAATGAACATGGATGCAGATATAGAGGCTTGGATACAGATGGATCCGATTGTCATGTACCTGAAACAAAAGGCTACTATGGATGCACCCGAAGCCCCCAATCCTGCACCCCAGGCTATAGAAACGGAAATGCTGATGAATCAGGATGGCATATTTATGACTATGCCTGAAATTGGCTGGGTAAAAATGGACTTGCAAGGCCTTGATTTTGAGGAGCTGATGAAGCAGTCCATGACTCAGGATCCTGCCACTGCTATGCAGCAGATTAAGGATATGGGCATGTCTTTATCCTTTGCCAATGATCAGGAAAAGAACGGTAAACAATACTGGGTTTTAAATTGCACTATGGGTGGCGACATCTTCAAGAGTGATTACTTCAAACAAATTAGCCAGCAGATACCTACATTGGAACCTGGAATGGCAGATATACAAAAGATGTTGGAAGAAATGGATCTTGATTTTACCTATTCTGTTTGGATAGATAAAGAAACCTTCTATAATGACTACATGAATTTAGCTGGCACCATGAAGTTTAATATGGATATACCAGCTACCGAGGTAAGCCCGGGGGGTTCCATGGATATGGCTATGGATATGAAAGCAAGTTACACTATGTCCGATTACGGCCTGGAATTTAGTACGCCAGATGTTACGAATGCTCGGGATTTTGAAGAAGTTATGGCAGAACAGGCAGCACAAATGGCAGAATCCCAAGATATTCAAACTACCCCTTAACCTCTGCCCGAAAAAAGATACTCAGCCAGAAGCACAGTTATTAAAAGAGGCTGTCCCAAAACCGAAAAGGGTTTAAAGGACAGCCTCTTGCATATCAAAAGTAGCTCTGAATAAAAGGAATACTATAATTTCAGTCAGATGAGAACCTGGTAAATAAAAACAATAACCGGCATGGTGATAATACAGAACATTATGGACACGATATTTATAACACTGGCATTGTAAGCATCTTTGTCATAGACCTGCGCTAATTGCGTTATCATGGAAGCAGTGGGGGCAGCACTGGCTAATAAAACAATCAACAGGATTTTTTCAGCCTGGAAATGCCAATTTACCATACCGCTGATACAGAACAGCAAAACAATTATTAGTGGATAGATTATAAGCCTGGCCGCAGATACCAAATAAGCCCGTACATTTTTGAAAACTTTTTTTAAGTCCATATTGGCGATAATAATACCGGTGATGATCATGCTGATCGGTCCAACCATGCCACCGGTGACAGTAATAGCATGTCCTACCACCGACGGCAAGGATGTATTGGTAAGAAATAATAGCATGCCCAGAATCGTTGCTATCATGTTAGGGTTCAGCAGCAGCAGTTTTATGTCGAACTCTTTGGTTTCGCGAATAATCGATTTGCCATGAGTCCAAACAAAAACGGTCTGTACAGCCAGATAGGCACTGCAGTAAAACACCCATTCCGGTCCTAATACATAGGCAACCAATGGGATTATCAAATTCCCGGAATTGGTATAAATCAAGGATGCTTCTTCGATAGAGTTGATGAAAACGGCTTTTTTGACCACATAGCTCAGGGTAATATATACAATATGCACACCGATACTGGCAACAATGGCCAGTAACAGTCCCAGCATCTTCTCCCGAGAGTATTCGATCTGATATGAATCAATTATTACACAGGGGAAAATCAAATAAAGGGTCAACATAGAAAGAGCCTTGCTGTCTTCGAATTTAACTATGTGACACTTTTGTGCAATGTAACCAGATAGTATGATCAAAAACAACGAGCCGATTTGCTTGACTAGTAGAATACTAAGCTCCATCCAGTATGTTCCTCTTTTCTGCTTCTCCTATTACGTATAGTCTTTATAGTATGTTGAGTCTGTTCCAGGGCAAACCCTCTTATCAACAATTATCATAGCATATTTTGCGGATTTATTAACCGGTGAATTAGGCACCAATATACCCAAACGTTGGGCATTTATACCATATACACAATTTGTGGCACACTCCCATAAAATTACCGGCTTAGCAGATTGACTAATAACTCTTACACCCCCTATCTGCGGAATCATTAAATTCAACACCATATACAATCTTAAAAATTTCACGACTTACAAGATATTAACAATCTTTATTTACTTTCTTAGCGCATTAAATAAACATAGCAGAATTTATCCACCGTTACTTGCTACTGTGTTTAACAGTAGCACTTACCATATTTTAATATCTAAGGGGCAGCTCGCATTAGAGCTGCCCCATCGGATCTTGACATTTCTTAGTCTGACGCCCGGGTTTAATCAAAGTATTCAGCAATCTTATTCCTAGCCTGGCCCCTTTCCCATGTGTTTCTAGGCTCCCCAGCCACTTCGTCGGCCAGCTGCTGCTGGATAAGCAGATATTCCTGTAGCTTTTCCTGTAAAGCCTTATCATCGGTTTGTTCATATACCATCAGAGCCGCATCGATACCAGCCGGTCCAGCCCCGTACAGGATTCCCACATCGAAATCCTGGATGGTTCCCGCCAAGTAACGGTCTGCATTATAACGGGCTACCAGGCTGTCGGGATTGGACAGGCACAGCAGACAGAACATCACTATCCCGCTTACAACTGCCAGGCGGGTTATGGAGAAGGACCATTTTTGCAGGGCAATTATTCCCCCGCAGATGATGGCCATGAAGATCATAAAGACACAGGGCAGCAGCCGACGCATAGTCAGTCCGTAGGCATCAATGTACAGGGCCATTTTACTAAAAGCAGTAGCAATAAGGACCAGGGTAACCAGAGCCAGCAATGAGTTGAGTATCTTTAAGGCCATACTATTCCTGCTCGTTTGTTGGCTCATAACATTGGATATTGTCAGTACGATCAGGTTTATAACCGCAATGGCACACAATTCAAAAAATCCGCGGCGGGCATATTCGGAGTAAACCAGCCAACCCTCCGGCAGTTGGCCATTAAAGGCTGCAAAGAAATACGGTACCTGACTTCCGATGAATACTATATATAACATACCTAGCAAGCCCAGCAGAATGTAAACGGTGAGCATGGGGAGTACCCGCCAGGCGGAAATCTTCTGCTCTGTACGGTCCTTATCAAGGAAGTTGATGCCTCTTTTATGAGCACTGCCGGCCACCAGACCGAACATATAAGCAGCAATGGGAATAGCTAAAATAGCATGCCATAATATTTCCCAGAACTCTTCCCCTAACCCGTGAAAGCCAGCCAGTATAGCATCTACTATTCTGGTAAAACCGCCGCTGTCAGCTTTTATCAGCAGGGGTAAAACCATAGCTATTACAATAAACGCTAAAAATAAACCTAATGCTATGGAAAAAAGGTGCCTTCCCCGCACCAGTCTCTTGGTCCTTAGCAGAGCCAGACTTTTATACTGGCAGCCGAAATTGCCAAAAGGTATTACCATCAGGGCATTATAGCCATCCAAGACAAAAAAGTTGCTGGTTTTGCCCATAATAAGCAGCCCGGTAGCCGACAGGATCCAGTACAAGGCACTGCCAAACAACAGCAGACCGCGCAGCGGAGCCAAGCCATTATTGCTCCACAGACCAAAGCTCAGCCCTATCAGCACCACCACCGCCAGCCAGAACCATCCAGTCTTGGTAATATGAACTCCTTTTTTCAGCAGGTACCAGGTTACTGAGCCGCAGAATACTATAGTAAACACGGTGACCCCCCAGCCCTGCCAGGAGAACAGTACCCAGCGGGCAAAAAAGAAGCCCAGCACAAAAGCAAATAAGGCAAAATAGCTGTCCTTGCGATCAGGCACAAAAGGCCCTTTCCCCTTCTGCATCACCAATATGTCCGGCACTTTTTCCCCAGAACCGCCTATAGTTGCTGATTCTTCAGTCAAAGGGGTTTCGTTCTTATCCAGTGAAAGTTCATCCATTGAGGTAACCCTCCTTATTCTCCATCATCCGGTCGGTATTCCAATATATCTCCGGGCTGGCAATCCAGAGTTTTGCAAATGGCCTCCAGGGTAGAGAAACGAATGGCTTTCGCCTTCCCGGTTTTGAGAATGGAAAGATTAGATTGCGTAATGCCGATCTTTTCAGCCAGCTCGCCGGAAGACATTTTCCTTTTAGCCATTACTACATCTAGATTTACTATGATGGGCATAATTCCGTTCTCCTTCCCCTACACGATGTAATCTGCTTCGTTTTTGAGTTCGACAGCCTGGGCAACTACATTTTTTACTACCCGGACAATCAAGCCCATAAACGCGGCAGCTATCGCCACGAAGGCCCACGGGTAATAATAAAACATGGAAATCAGGGCTACCACCGCTCCAGCAAAACAGCTCCAGGAAATCCGCCTTAACAGCTCTACGTTTTCATCGGTAAATACTTGACCGATCTCGATCCGGCGCAACAATTTAAACAAACTATAAAGAAGATAGGCGGCAGGCACAAAACCGACATAGATGGTGGCCATAAAATAGGCTCTATGTTCGTCTTGTCCGGCTTGGGAAAGGTCTAAAAACCAGTCAGTCAGCCAGGGCGCCGAAACTACTACAGCCAGCAGCAAAATCATAAAGAGGACTATACACCACTTGGTCAGAATGACAGATCTCTCTTCATTCCACATACAATACATCCTTTCTCTGTCGGGTGAACTACCCTTGATTATTGGCAGTATAGCAAAAAATTTTATGTTATACAATATATTTTTATTGTTTTTCAATAATTATTATTCGTTTTTCACAAAAAAAAGCTGCCAAATCATAGATTAAAATAGTTTCATCCCTCAAGTCAAAGATCTGGGTTGTTGGAAATGAAGAGCTAGTGAAAATAGTTCAGGTGTGCGTATGAAGCATGGGGACATTTTTTTTGGCTTCCTCATCCTTCTCCTTCTCTTATGGTGAAGAAAAAAAGCGAGAAGGGCGACCCTCTGCACCTTAAGGATGGATAGTGTTATAATGCTATCATATAGTATAGTGCGACAATATACTGGAAGGAAGAATGCCAATGCATATGTATGATAATATTTTAGATACTATCGGTCGTACTCCCCTGGTCAGAATTAATAAATTAAACCCCAAGCCTCATATCCCCCTTTATGCCAAGGTAGAAGGTTTCAATCCCACGGGAAGCATCAAAGACCGTATCGCCATGAAAATGATTGAACAGGCAGAAGAATGCGGAGCACTTTCCAAGGGTAAAACCATAATCGAACCCACCTCAGGCAATACCGGCATCGGTCTCGCCATGATAGGTGCCGTAAAAGGATATGCAGTGGAAATAGTTATGAGTGAAGCAGTTTCTGTAGAACGGCGCAAGATGATCGAAGCCTTTGGAGCTAAAGTTACTCTTACTGACCCCTCCCAGGGAACAGATGGAGCCATTAGAAAAGCCCATGAACTATGCCGCATGTATCCAGATAAATACTTTATGCCCAACCAGTTTTCCAACGAATACAATAAGCTGGCCCATTACGAAACTACTGCCAATGAGATCTGGGAGGACACTGGAGGCAAGGTTACCCATATCGTTTCTGCATTGGGTACCTCAGGAACCCTTATGGGAGTAGGAATGGGGTTAAAAGCCAAAAATCCTGATATTAAGATCATCGAAGCCCATCCGGTTATGGGCCATTACATTCAGGGTCTAAAGAACATGCAAGAAGCCATAGTCCCGGAAATATACGATCCTACCAAGATCGACCGCCGCGTCATGATCGAATCCGAAGAGGCTTTTGCCATGGCTAGAGCCATCGTGGCCCAGGAAGGCATATTTGTAGGCATGAGCAGCGGAGCAGCCATGATTGCAGCTCTGGAGTGCATAAAAAACCTGGAGGAAGGCTTTGTGGTGGTAATCTTCCCCGACCGGGGAGAAAAGTATCTAAGTACAGGTTTATTTCAACTGGACTCTGACAGGTGAGTAATTAGCTCAAACAGTCGGCCCAACGGTATAAAATATCCTTTCGGCCAATCCTTCTAAGGAGTAACGAATAAAAATTCATTCCAGAAACAAAATATAGCCAGGAGGTGTTTTAATCTAATGTTGACTTTAACCCAAAAAGAAAGAATGCTTTTAGAAGACCAGAAAACCCATGAACAGATATGTATCGTCAAGTATACTAATTATGCCAATCAGGCTCAGGATCCCCAATTAAAAAACCTGTTTCAAACTTATGCCGCTCAGGAACAACAACATTTAGATAGTATTAACCAAATGCTTAATGGACAATTACCTGCTACCGGCCAAGGGCAGCAGCAACAGCAAAATCAACCCCCTAGTACTCCTCAAGATGCGCCAATGCAGGGGGCTATGGGCAATCAACTGGATGCGACTCTATGTAATGATATGCTAATGATAGAAAAGTACGTATCCAATGCCTATAACACAGCAATCTTTGAATTTACTGATACTAATGTTCGCCAGGTCTTAAATCATATTCAGAAAGAAGAACAGCAACACGGTGAGGGTATATTTCACTATATGCAGAGTAAAGGTATGTATAATCCACAGTAATGAATTTTGATTCTGCTGCAAAGCATATTCAATGCATAATAGTAAATACCCGGCCAGAAGTAAGTGGGTTTTGAATTAATAATTAATAACTCAACTTTCGTAGCAGAAATTACTAAACAACCTCTGAATATATAGGGGAAGAGCAGCAATCCAGTACTTAACTTGACATAAAACAGTTTTTGCTACTTCCCCGGGAACGTGAT
>Ga0134092_1001559_pt1 | contig 19649 bp, 15 predicted proteins | sample 3_6taG_FD_94454 | JGI IMG/M metagenome (GOLD analysis project Ga0134092, IMG submission 94454) | Switchgrass degrading microbial communities from high solid loading bioreactors in New Hampshire, USA - 3_6_20_6_A3 metaG | ecosystem: Engineered > Bioreactor > Semi-continuous > Anaerobic >... | reverse complement strand
TCTGGAGATGGACAATGACTGAACTGAACGGAAAATTCTAATTGGAAGAAAGAATTGGTTATTTGGAAATATTTGAAGAGGAACCATTTTAGTGTCCCATATACTGCAATGTGGAGAATGTTACATATCTTTTAAACGGCTACTCTATATGCTTGTCACGGATCAAGATACTATAACCTGCCGTTAACTGATTAGTAAATTTACCATAAAATTATAAAGAATCTAATAAAGATATAAAAAAACAGATAATATCAACCGAAATTATAAGCGTTGAGTATTTTATGCATTCGTGTAGGTGGTTTTTATTTGCCTAGTTAATTGAATTTGACTGAAAATTGTGACATTATGCCAAATGAGAGGATTCTAGATCATTATAATTAGGACTAAAAGCTACTGCTATTATATGCTTGTTATGTCAACGTGTAGGCTGTGGCGCGAAAATTAGTTTACGTCAGAGATTTGATTAAGTAAGTTTCACACCATAACCTATAAATTAATTCTACACAATAACCTATGCAAATTACAAGAAGGATAGTATGGTGAAAGAGAAAAATAAGCCGCGCTTAATGTCTTATTCAATGATTTTAGCAATTTTAATATCTATTGTTTTAGGCCCAGGTACTGTAAAAGTTGAAGCAGATCCTTTACCCGGTACTGTTTCTGCCATTTATAACGGCAACGGTGCAGATTTGGGTTCAGTTCCGGTGGACTCAGATACATATACAGAAGGGACTTTAGTGGAGGTTATGCCTAATACAGGTGGATTGGCTAAGGACGGCTTTCAATTCGGAGGCTGGATGACAGACAATATTATTTACCAGCCAGGAGATACCTTCATTATAGGAAACAGCGATGTTGTACTGACTGCAGTCTGGATTCCCGTTTACAGGATTTATTACAGCGGCAATGGCCTGCATAGTGGTAATCCACCTAATGAGCCGGTGGAGTATCCCAGTGGTGCCCATATAACTGTGAAAGGCAATAGTGGCAACCTTAATAGCCCTGGTTATTATGGTTTCAAGTCTTGGAATACAGAGCCAGACGGCAGTGGAATAACTTATTATCCGGGGCAGACGCTTGTTATGGGGAATTCCGACATAACATTGTATGCTCAGTACTCGACTGACTTTCCTCTTATCTCGATAAATTATGGGGTGTCCTATGATGCAAACGGGGCAACCAGTGGCTTTGTTCCGGATGGTATTACCCAGTACTCACCGATAACCATCAGCGAAAACACGGGAAATCTTTTAAGGAAAGGATACGCATTCGCCGGGTGGAATACAAAGTCTGATGGTACCGGCGAAACGTACAAACCAGGGGATTTACACAACCAGTATGGGCATTTAAAACTATATGCCGGGGGATGTAGTGACAATGGATTCAGACTTAACCTTATATCCAATATGGGAAGCAAACCCCGAAGGTGTTGTTATAACCTTTGATGGAAATGGAAATACTGATGGTCTTTTGCCGAGCAAACAAATAATTTCGGCCGGTGAAACATTCTATCTTCCCGGACGTGGCATACTTAATAGGGAAGGATATGCTTTTGGAGGATGGTTTACTGATAATAACCATGAATATGCTGCCGGCGAATCTGTAGTAATAAATAGAGATACAACCTTTTATGCCAGATGGATAAAAGTTTGTAGGATTACATATGATAAAAGCTATAACCTGTGGGCTACAGTTCCGGTGGACAATACAATTTATTTGGAAGGTATGACAGTTACGGTAAAGCCATATCCGGGTGGTAGTTACTTTATTTGTTGGAACACAAAGCCAGACGGAAGCGGAATATCTTACAATCCGGGAGACACCTTTATCATCACTGCTGATATAACATTATATGCTATCTTTTCCGACCTTATTTTTATTGATCCGAATGTACCGCTTGTTTCTATAAGACAGGTAAGCTACAACGGCAATATGGCGGAAGGCGGAAATCCGCCCGAAGTGACTCAAAACGTTGCTGTAGGTTCAACTGTAGTAGTAAAAGATAATACCGGTAACTTCTACAGGGACGGCTATATCTTTGAAGGATGGAATACACGGGCTGATGGAACGGGTATAACCTATCAACCGGGAGATATTATTACTGCGGGATCTGAGGATATAACGCTATATGCAATTTGGAGGGAACTTCTTCCTGACATAGCCTCACAAACTTACACAATAACCTATAAGAGTTATGGCCATATTGTGGGAACAGTTCCTACAGACAGCAATGGATATAAACCGGGACAAACAGTGATTTTGAAAGATAATATCGGAAATCTCAAAAAGGACGGTCACATCTTTTACGGATGGTTAATTGATAATAAGATTTATTTGCCCGGAGATACATTTATAATGAAGAATAATGCGGTTACTGCTTACGCTATCTGGGCGCCTGTTGATATAAGTACTGACGTATTTACTACTATATCTTTCAACGGCAATGGAAATACCGGCGGAACGGTGCCAAACAGTATCAATTATTCTATTAAAAATGGTGCAGTATTACCGCAGAATACAGGTAATCTGACTAGACCAGGCTACGCGTTTGGAGGATGGACTGACAATATTAATGTATATTTACCCGGACAGACATATTACATGGGAAATTTAGCGCAGAATACTACACTTTATGCCGTATGGCTTCCTACAAGAACCATGTCCTATGACGGCAATGGAAATACCGGTGGGGATGTACCGACAGAACCTGTTTCCTATGCAATGGGAGAAAATATTTCCATACTTGATAATGCAAATAATCTGATTAGGGACAAACACCTATTTGTCGGATGGTTTATCAAAGACAGAATTTATCAACCCGGTGAGAGTATTGCTATGGGCTTGGAGAATATTGTAGCATCAGCTGTCTGGGCTCCTTTAAATACCATACCTAACCGTAAGACCGGCGTGGATGAGGCAGTAACTGCTGATGTAACAGTTGGAGATATTTACAGTTTGAATTTATCAGATATTTTTGAGGACGTAGATGGGGATTCATTAACCTATTATGTATCGGTAAACGGGGGAGTATATGAGGTAACAAATACTTTCTATGAATATCAAACAACCGGTATAGGTTCGGTAACACTAGTGTTTAAGGCTAATGACGGAATGGCTGAATCAACAGATACTTATATTGTGAATTTGACAATAAATGAAGTACCTGTGACCAATACTATACTTAATCGTAAGGATGACATAGAGGAAATAGTGATCGCTGATGTGACAGTAGGAGATATCTACAGCTTAAATCTATCCGATATATTTGAGGACACCGATGGAGACTGCTTGATCTACTTTGTATCAGTAAACGGTAGTTCTTATGAAGAAGCAAGTGTTGCATATACATATGCTGCAACTAATGTAGGGAATATAACACTGGTGTTTAAGGCCAATGATGGAATTGCTGATTCTACTGACACATACACAGTAACCTTAAATATTCGAAATAATTCTAGCGAAACAAAACCGAGTAACACAACTCCGAAGAAAGATACTTCCACAGTTACTCCTTCGGCAGACTCCTCCGGTACAGACTCTGAAATGAAGGACAATGTACCTAAGTATCCATCATATCAAGCGGTAATAAATAGTGCTGAGAATGCAGAAATGCAAACTGAAGTAATTGTGCAACATGCACAAGCAACAGTTGAGTTAAGTCCACAGCTAGGTATCGTTATTAAAGATGGAGAAAAAGTAGAAATTGAAATGCCATCTATAGCTGATGTTTCCGAGTATACTGTCAGTGTTCCTGTATCTTATCTAAAGTCAGAACAGGAAAACAGCGGATTGATACTTAAAACTCATTACGGAGATATGGAAATTCCATCAAATATGCTGTCGAACTTAACAGAAGAGGATATGCAGCATGTTCAAATCAGCACTGCTTATGGAGATAAGGCAGAGTTGCCGGATAAAGTAAAAGATGCCATTAGTGATCGTCCATTTGTCCAGCTTACTTTAACCTTGGATGGAGTGAAAACAGAGTGGAATAACCCGGAAGCGCCGGTTAAAATACAGATTCCGTATACGCCAACAGCATCAGAACTAGAGTTTACTGTTGGTAATATTTATACCGTTTCCTGTATTTTTATATATTTCATTTTTTCAATATCACTAGATATAGCTAAAGCTTCAATTCCGCCAAATGAATTTTCTGAAATTTTATTTTTTTCAATTTTATTATAAATTCTGAAAGTTAAATTGCTATTACTTACTGTTGTTATAATACCGAATTCGCCATTATTATTAATATTGTTTTTAGAAATGTAATTAGAGGAATCATATACATAAATACCATATTCCCCATTATTAGAGATTATATTCTTAACGAATTTAGCATCTGAAAAAAAGCCCATAATTCCATGTGAGGTATTATCATAGATTCTATTATTTTTAATATATTCATCAAACGAACCTACAACATAAATGCCTATTCTATTACTATGAATTCTAAATAAAAGGAGAGATATAACTATAATCTAGTCTTTATAGCGAGAATTAATGAACTTTGGTGAGGAAGAATGGATATAATCTTAAAAGCATAGAGCCTTTTAGAGGAGAAAATAGGATATAGTTGCTTGTTTAATGTTGAATATAAAAACTGACCCTCAGAAAGTTAGGTTTTTGAAGGTCAGTTCACTTATAGAATTTGAGTATAATTTTTAGTTGTGTTCTATTCAGTATAGCTGCTGGATGTATCAATGCGAATTGTGTTGGCAGTACCGTCCCAGGTTACTCCAAAGTCAAATGCCTTACCAAGATCGCGGAGCTTAAAATAGTTATTTCTGTTAATTGTGTAGGCAGTCAAATCAGCTCTAACACCGTCAATAAAAATGGTTGCAGTGGAAATATAAGCAGTGGTGTTGTTTTTGTTACTTGTTGCCATTTCGCCGCCGGATACGGTGTAGGATTTACCCGGTACCAGATTTATTGCTTTAATAACTTCGTCCCAAGTTACTTCAAATTGTTTGCCTGTGCCATTTAATGTGTAGGCCAAATCACGAAGCTTAAAGTAGTTGTTGCCATTAATGGAATATGCGTCAAAAGCTACAGGAGAGCCGTTAACAAGTACGGTTGATGATGTGGGATTTGCTTTGTACGGAATAGAAGATTTAGAGATAATTCCTAATTTATCATCTTTTCTAATGACAGCAACTCCATCGTGGAAGTCAGTGGTTCCCTGATAAACAGGGTCAATTACCATATTTCCGTTAGTGTCCATGTATCCCCATTTACCGCCTTCGACTACTTTAACTCTGACGAGGCCCTCACTGAAATTCCATAAATTATAATACTGGAAAGGAATTATAGTTTTGCCTGTGGTATCTATTGCACCCCATTTTCCGTCAATGGCATTGGTAGCATATCCATTCTTGAAATTGTTACAATAATCAAATTTGAAATCAGCAACTACTTTTCCGGTATAGTCAACATAACCCCATTTTCCATTATCGTTACATGCACAGAGAAGTCCATTGCTTGGATACATACTAATATCTGTATAAATTATTGGAACAACAACATTGCCATTTTCATCAATGGCTCCCCATCTACCGTCTTTAAATACTGTTGCAATACCTTCCTGGAAATCATTGACGTAATCATAAACAGGCGCAACAATTTCGTTACCGTTGGTATCTATAAAACCGTATTTACCGTCGTTATAGGAACGAGCCCAATAATACGGACCTCCAATGCCCCAATCTCCATCAACAGCAACAGCCAGCAATCCTTCAGAATATCCGGATAATCTTGCGTAATCATATTTGAAATCAAAGGCAGGATTGCCGGTTTTATCAATGACAAAAATATCAGGGTCTTCAAAATCACCCTTTGTTACAACTGCAAGGTCATTGTGAAAATAAGAATTTTCGTACATTGTAGAAGTATATGAGGGAGGGATAACAACTTTACCGGTTGTATCAACAAAGCTTAAATAGCCGTCTGCATTATCTATACTATCTATACCGCCTACAACAGCAGCAAGTCCTTCACTGAAATTGCTTACTTTGTCATAAATGATTGGGACAACAACTTTACCGGTTGTATCAATAAAGCCCCATTTTCCTTCAACGTATCCTACATATTCGTCCCAAAAACCACCTGTTGAAACGGCGGCAAATCCATTAGAAAAGTCTGTGGCATAATCATATCGTAGATCAACAACAACATTACCTGTTTGGTCAATAAAACCATACTTGTTGTCTTTAACTACTATGGCCATTCCTTCAGAAAAAGAATATACATCATCAAAGTAAATATTTTTGATTGCAGGTTCACCTGCTAATGCTGTAATACTGCTTATTGACAGTAGCATTGTGAATGCCAATAAAGTATATAATAATCGTTTTTTCATAGTATCCTCCTTAGTAAATTGTGATGAATGCTGCGATTAATTCTTTTGATGATTAATGCAAAATGAAGTACTCATATTTAACTGTACTAAAGGGGGAATTAATTAATTGCAACTGGCTGGCATAGCATAATGCTTTAGCCCCTTTAGCTTTGCGCCGCCATCTTTTGATGGGTTTGCCTTTATAAGGTTCTGCTTGAATATTGTATGTAACTATTCTGTTATTTTTAAACTCTCTCCTTTCATGTAAATTCTAATCTTTATTTAGATTGATTTTATCAAACTTTTAAGCTAAATTCTATAGTTTGGTGTAATAAATATTTAGCGAAATTATTGAAAAAGGCACCAGTAAAAACGGTTTTGATGTTTTCGGGAACAATGAATGCTATAACCATGTGGATAGTATAAAATGATAAAAATCTGTTAACTAGACTTATATCCTTGATGAACATATCAAGGATATTTTTTATAGTGAAGATAAGCTTGATCATTGATTTTGCTTACATTTTTTTGAATACTGCATTATAATTCATGTTGATTTTATGTATTAAAAGTAATAGAATATAGGTATAGAATGTTAAAAAAATAACAAACAATCGCGATAGGAGATGTAAATTATGAAACTTAAGGATAAAGCAGTCGTTGTAACTGGTGCTTCTTCCGGTATGGGTAAAGTAATTGTAGAGCTTTTTGTGAAAGAAGGAGCAAATGTTATTGCTGTAGCAAGAAGAGCTGAAAGACTTGCGTCATTGGCTGAGTCTCTTAAAGGGGAAGCTGGAAAATGTGTACCTTTTACTGGTGATGTATCTAAAAGAGCAGACTGTGAAGCTATGATAGACGAATGTGTAAAGCAATTCGGTAAGTTGGATGTACTCATAAACAATGCAGGTGTTATGGATAATATGGCAACTGTTGCTAATTGTACTGATGAAAAGTACGAATACGTGATGGGTATCAACGTATATGGTCCTCTTGCAGCAATGCGTAAGGCTGTAAATGTATTTTTGGAACAGGGAAATGGAGGAAATATTATTACTATATCTTCCTTTGGTGCTTATCATCAGGCAGCAGGTGCAATCTATGGTGCATCTAAAGCAGCTGTAAATGCTATTGCATTACATACAGCATTTGCTTATGCAAAGGAACATATCCGCAGCAATATTATTGCACCGGGTGGAATCAATACAGAAATCGGTACTGCAATGGGACAGCCTGATATGGATGGATTTAATAGAATTAAGGGTGTACATGCACTTATGCCGGCAACAGGGGAATCTATTGATGTTGCAAATTGTGCTCTTTTCTTAGCGAGCGATGATTCATCCTTTATCAATGGACAAATTATTGGCGTTGATGGCGGATGGTCTGCTATGTAATTAATTTAGCAATCGAATCATTATATAAAGTATTCAAAATAAGATGCTAAACATCAATAAAGCTCGTGAATGGAGAGATTGATTATTCTGCTGGCGGTTGGCATTTTAAGCGATAATGAATTTGAAAGCAGCTGGATAAAAATATGGGGCTGTTGCACTAAGAAAATTAGTGTAGCAGCCCTTTTGTGTCTAAAAAGCAAATTCCAGACTTCGAAAAGTCCGGAATTTGGTGTAAAATGTATTTATGCCACTAAATAATTTAACACATAAAGATTATACCATTCGCGGTGATTTCTATCAATTAAAATTGTCGTTAAAATTATAACAGGGGACGGTTCGAAACAACTGGAAAAGTATGCTTTTTTTAAGCCGCTTTTACAGTTTTATACTCCCATGAAAGTAGATTTTATACTTTAAACTTTGAAACTAACTTAATAAGCAATTCAGATTTTTCCATAGCTAGCTTTGAATTTTCTATTGCTTCATTGGATATTTGTGCGATTAATGCTGTACTTTGCGCAATATTAGATGTTCCTTCAGCACCTTCATTAGATGAAATTGCGATCTCATTAATTGCTTTTGCCATGTTTTGCATAGACGAAAGTAGCTCTTCTGACGTAGAGCTGAAATCATGTACAATATCAGTTAAAGTTACAGAACTCTCATTGTATTGTTCACTTGAACTCACTAGTAATTCATAATCATTCATGACTTTTTTATCAATAAAATCCATAACCTCTGAAGAACAATTTGATAGAGCATATACAGCTTCTAGTATTACATTTGTTATTTCTTGAATTTTTGATATAGTTGATTTTGACTCTTCAGCTAATTTTCTAATTTCGTTAGCGACAACTGAAAAGCCTTTCCCTGCTTCGCCTGCACGAGCGGCTTCAATAGCAGCATTTAATGACAGTAAATTTGTCTGGGATGTAATATTGAGTATTGATTCTGAAAGTATATTTATCTGATTTACTGCCTTTGATTTTTCAATTGCATTTTTTAAATCTTCTTTATTTTTTGTGTAAATTTCCATAGCGTCTTTCTTTGATGTAATAGCATTTATTTCCATATACTCGGACATGGTGCGTACATTGGTTGCAGTGTGTTCACCTTCCTGAGCTTTTGCAGCAATAGACGCTATTGCTGATTCTATCTCTTCGACAGTTGCACTCATTTCCTCTGTAGAAGCAGCGGTTTCTTCAGTTCCTGCGGAAAGCTCTTCAGTAGTAGCTGTTATTTCCTCTATACGTTTGTTGAGCTCAGCCATTTCAGAATTAATGTTTATAAGCATTTTACCCACTTCCAATGATTCATTTATAACATCCTGAACTATGCTTCGTATTGATTTTTGCATTGAGTTTACAGAATTAGACAAGACGCCAATTTCATCTACATTTTTAAGATACTTCTCCGGTACTTCGACTGAAAAATCTCCACCTGCTATAATTTTTAGATGATCAGAGGCTGCTTTTATTGGTTTAGTAAACCTTCCGGCAATTAATAAAGTAATAAATAAACTTATTAAAAGAAAAACTGCGGAAACTAACAACATGATTGTTAATAAATCATTGATTTTTGCCATAGCAACAGCTTTTGGCGCGGATATACCTAGCGACCAATCTGTTCCGGCGACAGGCGCATACCCCGTATATTCAGTTTCATTATTAAATGTATATTCACCGATGCCAGTTTTTCCTTCAGTCATTAGTTTCATGACATCGGCCATATCCTTAAGAGATGGATCTTTTTCGAGTTCCTTGAATATGTTATACATTTGCAAAACAAGGTTTTTATCTTGATGGGCAATCATAGTTCCCTCATTATTAATCATAAATGCTGATGAGCCTTCTCCATATTTAATATCTTTGATTACATTACTTAGCTCATTGCCATCACGTACCGAAGCTAAAACTCCTACTATCTTTCCTTCGTTTACAATAGGAACTGAGTATACGACGACTATATCGTTTATTAGCTTACTTTCAAACGGATCAGAAGCGAAATTTTTACCGGAAATGGAATTTTGGAAATACTCTAGATCTTCGACATGTGCAGTACTGCCGGTGGTTGTATAAGCATTGGCATCAGTATCAACTATGAGCATCCATAAATGTCCGTTTCTTTCAGATTCTTTTTTAAGAAATTCAAGTTTTTCTTCTATTGAAACTTGAGTGCTTTTTATAATATCAGTTTGAGCATAAGCTTCTAGAATGCCAAGCTGAGTATCAACTCTGCTGGAAACTATATTTGAAGCCTCAATAGCCATTTGAGTAAGGGCTTCGTCAATATTAGTTGAGAGTGCATTAGATGAGATAAAGTACGCTACGAGACCAAGTCCAGCACACAGTATAAAAATTAAAGTTCCAAAGAGTAGAATTAATTTAGATTTAATACTTTTCAATTTGAGCATTAATTAGATCCTCCCAAGTAATTAGATTGGAAATATAAAATAGTTAACATAATAAATCCTATAATAATCTTACACAAATGGTATCGTCAAGTGATTTTTGCGAAATTTATTATAGCCATTTATTTCTGGAAGCCAACTAATTATGTAAACCATTCCGTTGGCATAATTCATATATTCAAGATACTTCATGTTCATATAGCACTTTACGGCCTATTGTGTAGCAGCTACATGACGAAGTCTAGTGGAAACCAACATAAGGGCCGATTTTTCATCTGGAAATATCCCCACTACATTGGTTCTGCGTCTGATTTCATGATTAAGGTGTTATATCGTATTGTTGGTTAGAATCTTTATCCAGAGCTCATAGGGGAAACTCATATATGTAAGGGGTTTTTCAATTACTATCTTTAAGTTTTTGGCTGCTTCTTTCAGCTTCATGTTTCGAAGTTATTCATCTACCTGCTTGGCTTTTTCCATAGCAGCATTCTTACTTCCTTAGGCATGAATTGCTTTCAGAATCTTCCCTATAAATTTTACCCTTGTAAGTGGTATAACAGAGAAAATGTTCCCATAAAGTTGAAATATAGTGAAATATCGCTTGCTTGGATAATAAATCGGTAAATAATAATATCAATTTGTAGTGGAGAAGAACATAAAAGTGTAATTATAGCATAACAGAGGATTTTTGTATGAAAAAGTGAAAGAATAATCATTGTGCCATTTGAAATGAAATATCTGAAGGATTACTTTATCGGGTTCAATTAAGACATAGCAAAATATCAGTGGTCAGATCATTTTGTAAGAATCGATGATGTATTGGAAGAGTGTCGGATTATTTATTAGAAAACAAAGGGCTATTTGACAAAACAGTATTGGTGTTATTTGACTAAGAAACAAAGTACAGTTATGAAAAAGTAAAAGATAAAATGGCGGATTGATTGCGTTTGCTGCCGTAATAAGCGTTTATTTTATGATATTAGCAATAAGAAACTCCGTGAATTAGGAAAGTCTATTTTCACGGAGTATTATTATATTGTGTAAAAATCAGAGGCTCACACTCTTACTTAAATTCAGCAAATCATCAGCAGTATTATCAATTAAGTTAAATGAGGCTAATATTTCCTGCATTACGGATGACTGAACAGATGTATCTGATGCAATTGATTTTATCTGTTCAAGTGACTTAGATGTAATTGCTTTTGTATTGGAAATAACTTCGGCAATTTCACGTCCATATTTTGAGGTTTGATTACTGCTCATTGTAATCTCCCTAATTTCTTGATTAGAAGTTTCTTGTAGTTTTTTTAATTTTTTAAAAGATTCTCCTACTTTTTTAACCAAATCAATTCCTGATTTAATGGTTGTAGAACTTTGGTCTATCGAATTTACAGCCTTTGTAGTATCTTCTTGTATCTGACTTATGAGATTTGAAATATCTTTTGCTGCAGTTGATGATTTTTCAGCAAGTTTTCTGATTTCATCAGATACTACGGCAAAACCTTTACCATGTTCACCAGCTCTTGCGGATTCAATTGCTGCATTTAATGCTAGAAGATTAGTCTGTTCTGTAATAGCGGTAATAATCTCTATAATCCTACCAATTTCTTCTGATCTAGAGCTTAAACTATTTATAATATTTTTATTTTGTTTTGTAGATAATTCAATTTCTTCCATATAGCGTATTGCTTGGTTAATTATCTTTTCATTTTCTTCTGCTGCTGCGGATGTATCATGCGATATTTCAGATAATTTCAAAGTTTTTGCCGAGATGGATTCAAGAGCATCCGATATATTTGCAACAGTAGTATTGGTATTTTCTATAAATTGTAAATTCTGTTCGCATCCTAAGGATGCACTATCTGCATTTTGATTAATATTTTCATTTGAAGCAGTAGCTTGTTCAATTGCTTTTAAAAGCTGTTTTACAGAAGTGGAAAGTGTTTCTGAAGCATTTTTAGAACTATTCATAACACCTTGCAAATTATCAATATATAATAAAGATTGCTCTTCTGCTTTGGATAAATTATTAAGAATGTTTCTTGTTCTATTGGCTATCCATATGAAAATTACAGATAAAATGATTATTTCTAGGAGAAATCCTGCTGTATCAGCTACATAATGGCCAAACGGGTCATCAGCATAAATGGGATTTGATGTCAGTTTGGGATAATTTGTGATAATAATAATTAAGCACTGAAAAATGGAAGCCATTATAGTAAGCTTTTTATCAAAGTAAATACAACTCATTGCAATAGGTAATACTAAGGCTATATAGATATCTATCTGATTGCTTAAATTGAGTATACCTATAGCCACTCCTGCCATAGCAATTGCATAATATTTTAAAAATTGACTGTTTACACCCATCTTTCTTAATATGAAAGGGGAGATGGTAGCTATAGTCCCAATTAGACAGTATATAATTAGAGTGGCAAGATCATCAATATAAAATACGCCTGACCATCCAAGAAGAATTAAAGCTGGAAAGGCTAAGGTTGAGATAAATAAAATATTGGTTGTGGATTTGTTTGCTACTTCGTCGTTCTTGTGGATAAAATGCTGCGTTGTCATTGGTAATACCTCCTAAGTAATATACGGGCGTGTAAAAAATCTATAAATATTGGTATATTTTGATAATAATGGTATGAAGGCGTAATGAAAAACTTTCAGACCTTATTAATATATAACAGTTAAATGCAATGCATGTCAATAGAAGTCGGACAATCCGCCCGTAAAAATATCATCTCTTAAATAGTTATTGAGGTAGACGTTCTCATACATGATACTGTGTTTACCTAGGTTTGACTGGAGTTTCTAATCGGCAGAATATATTTCTTTGTCGCTTCAAAGGTAAACAAATACCAGCATATGAAAAAATATGTATTGAAGCGTGCGTAATGCTTTTAAAAGAGTAGACAAACTGACGGGGTGTTAGAATTGTGCATATAACAGGGGAAAGTTCTCTGTTCTAATAAAAAATTGAAAACAGTCCAATACATAATTTCAAGAAATATGATTCATGGTATGGCAGTTTAGTAGATTGACAGAAGTAATCAAAGGTATTGAAAAGAAGTACAACATCTGGATTTCATTGGGGCTTGAATTTTATGCTGATATACAGCGGCGGGGAAAAGCAATTGAATGTTTTGAAAAACAATTGATATAATATGAATATCTTTTATGATATCATTTCCAATAAAGAGAGGACGGAGAAGCCTTATGATATTTGTATGTTACCCGAAATGTAGCACCTGCCAGAAGGCCAAGAAATGGCTGGAGGAAAACGGTGTAGTTTTTGAAGAGAGGAATATCAAAGAAAATAATCCTTCAATTGAGGAATTGAAGGATTGGCATAAAATGAGTGGCCTATCGCTAAAGAAGTTTTTTAATACTAGCGGCTTACTGTATAAGGAACTAGAACTGAAGGACAAGCTCCCGAACATGAGTGAGGGTGAACAGTATAGCTTGTTAGCATCGGACGGTATGCTTGTGAAACGTCCTATACTTATCGGTAAGGGCTTTGTTCTGGTAGGCTTTAAGGAAGATGATTGGAGAGCTGTGCTTAGCATAAGTGGTAAATAAAATGGTCTATTCTATCCGGAATAGGAAGAAAAATATCAATGAATTTTTATATTTTAATAAATTTAGTAAAATATTAAGTCTTAGTTAAAATTAAGAAAAGTAATCTGTTGTATGTTATTTTAAGGAGGTTTGACGATGAGAAATATAACAAGAGACGAAGCCTTTGATTTATTAAAAAAGTATAATAAAGATCCTTTTCATATCCGGCATGCACTAACAGTTGAGGCTGTTATGAAGTGGTTTGCCAAAGAATTAGGATATGGAGATGATGTAGAATATTGGGGAATTGTTGGATTACTACATGATATCGACTTTGAACTATACCCGGAGGAACACTGCATTAAGGCACCGGAACTGCTCCGCGAAGCCGGTGTTGGTGAAGATATTATCCATAGTGTCGTTTCTCATGGATATGGAATTGAAGTTGGATGTGGAGTTACAATTGATGTTGCTCCCGAGCATGAGATGGAAAAAGTACTCTTTGCTGTAGATGAGTTGACAGGACTTATCTGGGCAGCAGCTCTTATGCGTCCTTCAAAAAGTACTAAAGATATGGAATTAAAATCTCTTAAAAAGAAATATAAAAGCAAAGGATTTGCAGCTGGTTGCTCAAGAGAAGTAATTGAACGTGGGGCGAATCAGTTGGGATGGGACCTTGATAAATTGCTCGACATGACACTTAAAGCTATGGCTGATAGCGAGGATGATATTAATAAGCAAATGGAAACTGTTTAATGAAGTATATAGCAAATAAAGGAATTATTGCCGCTGGATACGGACAATGAACCCGGTGATATATTTAAATAATGGAGAGGTGCGTTATGGACAAACCATATATAATTTGTCATATGGTAATGTCTCTGGACGGAAAGATAACCGGAGATTTTTTTGCAAAGAGTGAATATGGTAAATTAATTGAGGACTATTTCAGAATACATAGGGAATATAGTGCAGACGGATTTATCTGCGGTAGGATTACAATGGAGAGCAGTTTTCCTCAGCCGCCTGTAGAATATAAGTATTACGACGGTCCTCCTATTAATAGGGAAGATTATGTGGCAGAAAAAACAGAGTTTTATGCTGTTGCAGTGGATCCGAAGGGAAGACTCTGGTGGAATAGTGGTGTTATTTCAGACCCGGACGAAGGCTATGATGGAGCACATATTATTGAGGTGTTGACAGAAAACGTTCCTGACGCCTTTTTGGCGCATTTGCAGGATAAGGGTGTTTCCTATATCTTCGGCGGAAAAAACGAGTTGGATCTTGTACTTGTTTTAAAGAAGCTTAAAGAGTTGTTTGGCATAGAAAAACTTATGTTGGAGGGAGGCGGAATTGTCAACGGTTCTTTTTTAGAGGAGGATTTGATTGATGAGATCAGCCTTGTTGTAATACCTGTGGCTGAGTGCGATGACAGTGCTACGCCACTTTTCAAAACAGGGAAATATGGGGCAATAATTGAGCCGGTAAAATCTTTTAAGTTAAAAGAGGTAAAAAGATTGGATGATAGTGGCCTTTGGATGATCTATACAAGAAATCAAAAAGGATAATATATAAAAAGATTAATATTGATATGTTAAAATATAAAGAATAACTTAGAAACATATATAATTCCTATATGTACAATGTGTCTTGGTTCAACAGGAATACGGCAGCATATACTGAAGGAAATAAAGTATTAACAGCTCTTTAAAAAGCAGTTAAGATACTAAAAAAATGTAGAAGTAATGGAATCGGAAAAAACATAGAAGCATCTGTATAAGAAAAGTAAAGTCAAAGGTTGCTGCATAAATAATTAAAGGCATTACATAGAAAGGCGATAACATTAAGATAAGTTGAAGAGCTGTATATGGTTATTTCTTGTATCTAAAAAGAGTTGTGTAGATATCTTGTCACTTCAGTATATAGAAGGAATTTTTGAAAAACGTTTAGTCTGGATAAATCAATAAAAGATAAGGGGTGTTGTAGATGGAAAGAAGAATAAAAATCAAAAAGCTCGATGACTGTATATGGCTTATGGATGATAACGGTGAGGCGACGGGATACCTTGTTTGCGGCGAGAAAAAAGCTGTTGTCATTGACACAATGAATGGTATTGACGATGTTCATGCAGTAGTCAGAGAAATCACGAATCTTCCGCTTATAGTAGTAAATACACACGGTCATTGTGACCACATTTACGGCAATTTATACTTTGATTGCGATTGCTTTTTACACCCTGATGATATGAAAATTGCTGCCGAGCATGTAGGATTTCCTGATTTTGTGAAGTTGCGTAGTGAAAAAAAGCTTGAAATGCCACCTTTTAAGGCAATTAATGACGGAGATATAATCGACCTCGGTGGACTTACACTTGAAGTTATTGCGATTCCAGGACATACACCTGGAGGAATATGCCTACTTTTAAAAGAAAAGCGCGTATTGTTTACCGGTGATAGTATTAATCATCATCTTTGGATGCAGCTGGAAGAAAGTCTTCCGCTTAGAACATTTCTCGAAAATCTAAATAAAATTTCATGGGTTACAGAAAAAGCGGATAGAATCCTGCACGGTCATGCACAGGATTTTGATGATATTTCATTGTTTGATGAGCTACGGAATGGCATTAAAGAACTCATTGAAACGCAAGGAAAAGGTGATACAAGATACAGCACTGTCTACAAATGGTTTGGCGGCATTGCAAAACAATACCCTTTTGATAGCCAAGGAAGTGTTATTTGCTATATCGATGAAAAGCTGAAATGAACGGATCTTTTAATAATTAATCTTGTTGAGCTTTTGACTTTAGTAACTGCAATCTTATGTTAGAATAGATTCATGGAATGAGTAGGCTGTTCTGATTTTGCATTATAGTAAGGAAGTTTTTTATTTTGCTGTGATTGGCTAGACTATGATGTGATCTATCTTTCAATTTCTTTTATGAGATTAACTATTAAAGATGAGCGAAAAAACTTGCATATCATTTGTAGAGTATTATTTATTGGTTTGTTGTGATAATAACAGAAGTATTTGGCAGGCACTATTTTGGTTTAATGTGGAAAATATAAGAATTGATTTGAACGACATAAACATAGTCAATAGATAAGTGAAATAATAGGCTTTACTAATAAAAGTCGGGAGGGGTCAAAATGAATCCGGATATACTTAAGCGAGCAGGGGAAATTGTTGAAAAAAACACAGGAGTAGGTACATACTGCGTATTGGCTCAGATGGACATGGATGATTATCCAACAGTGTCAACAATTACTGCATCAAAAGCTGATGGAATTAACTGGATTACTTTCTGTACCGGGTTAGGTGCAAACAAAACTAATCGGATTAAAAAATGTAACAGAGCCAGTGTTTGCTTTAATGCTGATGACTACAACATTACATTGGTTGGGGAAATGGAAGTATTGACTGATCCGGAGATAAAAAGGGAAATGTGGTATGAAGGTCTGGCTAATCATTTCAGTGGACCGGAAGATCCTAATTATTGCGTTCTGCGCTTCAAAACAAAACGTTACAATTTATTGGTAGACTGGAAGGAAGCCAGGGGAGAATTATAATAAAGCTAATGATTACAAGCTAGGAAGGGAATGGACTAACTTAAAGTTGGCACATTTACATTTTGTTAAATCAAAGTTTAATTGAAGGATAGTCTTAAAGACTATTTTGACTACATTAAGAATAGGATGAAAAATTAGGGTTTCTAGACACTGAGCTTTTTAGGCAGTTGTATTTATATGAGATTTCAGTGTCATGAAGCCCTTTGTTATATGGCTTAGGATGTTATATCATCTGCCGTGAAATTTATAGTGGAGTTAACAGATTGATGTTACCTCATATTTTTTTGTAAAAAAATGAACCGGATGACCGGTAAAAGACAATATATTAATGGAATAGCTATTCCGGGCAAAATTAGTAGTCTTAGTTAATATTATAAATTTATCTGTATTGCAATACAGTATTGAAAAAACTGTAGCAGAAAGAATTAAAATAGCCTTGCACCGTGCGGAGAGGGGAAACAGATTGGAAAATAGAGATATCGATAGCCTTTTAATGCTTTACGGTAAAGATATTTACGGGTTCTGCCTTAGGCTTGCGAAAAACAAGGATAATGCTGATGACCTTTACCAGGAAACTTTTTTAAAAGCATTGGAACTATCTAATAAAATTGATAAGAGCAAGAATTTGAAAGGATTTCTAGTTTCCATCGCAGTTGGTCTATGGAAGAACAACCGCCGAAAATATGCCAGAAGGCAGAGGATAGCACCTGAGGCAGAACTAAACGAAGAAATGGGCTGCATCACATGTACTAATACGTCAACACCGGAAGAGATTGTTATTTTTAAAGAACGATGCGAACTTATAAGGTCTGCAGCAGATAAACTCAATGACAAGCTTAGAATACCCCTGTATATGTATTATACAGCAGGAATGACAGTTGAAGATATAGCATCAGCCCTTAGGATTCCGCAGGGAACTGTAAAAAGCAGGCTCTACAAGGCTCGCAAAATTCTAAAAAATGTCTTGGAGGGTTAATATGGAAAATGAACAATTAGAACAATTATTGACACAGGCTCTTTCTTCGTCAGTTGAACCCAGTGAAACTTTGAACAAAAAAATTAAGGACAGAATTAAGGAGGATGTAACTATGAAGACAGTACATAAAAAAATGGTAGTTGCCTTTATTGCTGCTGTTATCATTGTAATGTCGGGCTCGGTATTTGCGGCTTGGCAGCTTCTCAGCCCCAAACAGGTTGCTGAAGAATTGGGAGATAAAACACTTGCGGAGGCTTTCAGCGGTGAAAATGCAGTTAATATTAATGAATCTGTAGCTTCTGGAGATTATATCTTCACGCTGTTGGGAATCACCTCAGGCAAAAACTTAAGTGATTTTGGAGACCCTGAACAAAATATCCAGCCTGACAGAACTTATGCGGTAGTTTCCATTGCAAGGAAAGATGGGACTCCAATACCTGAATTGAATGATGAAAGCTATAATGAGCCATCATTTATCGTTTCTCCACTTATAAAGGGTCAAAAACCATGGCAGGTAAACATAGCTACCATGAATGGAGGATATATTGAACGTGTTGTGAATGGAGTTATTTATAGGATAATTGAATGTGATAGTATTGAGATGTTTGCTGACAGAGGAGTCTATCTTTATGTTGGCATTGGAGCTTTCATCAATAATCAAACGGTAAGCTATGATGAAGACACCGGTGAAATTACACTTAATGAAAATAATAAAGAAGCAGGTGCGCTTTTTGATTTGCCCCTTGACGTGAAAAAGGCAGATCATGAAAAAGCTGAAGAGTATCTCCAACAATTATTAAATCCTAAATCGGAATAATTATTGAATCCTTAATCTACATCCGATGATGAATTCAAAGAAGTCACAGCTATACAGTTTTTTATGGATAAAAATGGTGTGATTACAGGCAGGACTATAAAAAGGCGAAATAATTGGACAACATAAAAGACCAGTCATATTCAAGCATAAAGCTAACATGGCTGGTCTTTTTTATCTTCTATATCAACTATCAAAAAGCGGTATGCTTTCTAATATAGCCTTTACTTTCTTTATGCGAACTTTTGCTTTATTAGGACAAGGTAACTACTTTTGTTTTATAGCAGACGATGGAATCTGTGATTGTTAAATGCAGAAATAAAAGGACAAGTCAGATAACAATTGCTTTACAGCGTATTCTTCTGATGCTTAGTATTATTAATTTTATTTAATATGTTTTCATTAAAAGTAGCCAGTTAAGCGGTGAGTTTATACCTAGAGATGAAGCTTGTGTTTTGTATTTCGCTAATTTTGTAATACACACTATTTCTTTGTACCTAATAACTATTTTTTGCTTAAAATTGTTTTTTCTTATGAATACTAATATAATATAAACCAAATAAAATTTTATGAAATTAATTAATATGA
>Ga0134092_1001549_pt1 | contig 19739 bp, 14 predicted proteins | sample 3_6taG_FD_94454 | JGI IMG/M metagenome (GOLD analysis project Ga0134092, IMG submission 94454) | Switchgrass degrading microbial communities from high solid loading bioreactors in New Hampshire, USA - 3_6_20_6_A3 metaG | ecosystem: Engineered > Bioreactor > Semi-continuous > Anaerobic >... | reverse complement strand
TGGCAAAGTAAATCAGTTAACACGAGTGCTTAGAAGCTTAAGAGATGGCGGCTATATTATATGATTTGCCAAATACTGAGGGTTAATATGCTTATTAAAAACCGAGAACAAATTGACACTGCCTTGATAAATTTTCATGTTGCCAATTAATCTTTTTTCTAGTATAATAACATAGTGCGAGCAACAAAAAGCAAACGGAGAGATGGCTGAGTTGGTCGAAGGCGCACGACTGGAAATCGTGTGTACCTACAAAACGGGTACCGAGGGTTCGAATCCCTCTCTCTCCGCCATAATGAAATTAACAGCCCTCAACTTTGTTGGGGGTTTTTAATTTTATAATAAAGAAAAGGGATTCGAAAGCAAATATAGAGGTTCTGCAGGTTATTGCAGAACCTTTTTATATAGCTAAAACGGAATAGTGATTCGCTATTATGTAGATATGGTCATAAAGTTCAGGCAACAGAACGCTGTGGCTTTTTTTTATTTTGCTATGAGAAAGCTAGTTTTAGCTATTGATGATCTGTATATTTGTTAATAACAATGTAATAATATAGCAATAATAATTTTATAGAAAATAAAGGAATATATATGTAGAAGAATATTAGTGGACATATTAGAGGTGTATAAAGTGGGTAAAAATATGTGGCTAGTTAGAGCAGGTGAAGCTGCTTATCTTGTTAATGAATTTCTTAATAAGGGTATTATTGCAATCGGTTGGAATGAAGTAGGAGACTTAACAACCGCTACAACTTCTGAAAAGGTAAAAAGCTTAGTAAAGAAGAACTATCCTGATTATAAAGATGGCAAAGTCAATATAACAGCAGGGCAACTGAATAGATTTAGGTCTACTTTTAATATAGGTGATAGTGTTTTAACATACGATCCTGACCAAAGAATTTATCACATAGGAACAATTAAGTCAGATTATGAATATAATGAATCTCTGACAGATATGTTTCACATTCGAAGGGTAAACTGGTTTGCCCGTGTGTTAAGAGATGATTTATCACCTTCTGCAAGAAATACTTTGGGAGCAATTTCAACTATAATTGAAATACCTTTAGAAGTACAAGAAGAGATAAATAAATTGATAAAGGATAAAGGGAAAATATCCAGTGATGAAGAGGTTATTGAGGAGCAATTTGACAGTATCAAAGAGGATATTTTAAATAAAGCACATGAGTTCATAAAAGATAAGATTCTGAGCATAAGTTGGGATGAAATGCAGGAATTAGTGGCAGGATTATTAAGAGCTATGGGATATAAGACCAGGGTATCTAAAAAAGGGCCAGATAGAGGCAGAGATATTCTTGCTTCTCCTGATGGGCTTGGATTAGAGGAGCCAAGAATTATTGTAGAAGTGAAACATAGATCAGGGCAAATGGGGGCAAATGAAATACGAAGCTTTACAGGTGGCCTCCGCAGCGGCGATAGAGGGTTATATGTATCTACAGGCGGCTTTACTAAAGAAGCTAAATATGAAGCGGAAAGATCAACTATTCCTATATCTATAATTGATTCTGATATTCTTGTAGAGTTAATTATCCAATACTATGATAACTTTGATGCTGAGACAAAAGCCCTTATACCATTAAAGAAGATATATTGGCCAGTATAGATTTTACATTATACATAAGGTTTGAATCCTCTCTCTCCGTTATTACATAGGCAAAAATAGAGGTTCTGCAGATTGATGCAAAACTTTTTTTAATCTATAAAATAAGGTTCAAATTATTTCTTTACAGAAAAATATATTTTTGATTCAGAATCTTGGAGATATATCAGAATAGGCTTTCATCGATTATGATGAAAGTCTGTTTTTTTGGAATAACACAAGAGCATAGTTACTATATAAAAGTATAAGATGTCAATTTTGATTGGGGTTTGTTGTTGGCTTAATATAACATTATATAATTTTTCTTTTTGGAGGGGGATCCAATGGGGTTAAGATTTTCATTAGATGAAAGTAATTTGATTGGACATTTGGTTAATGGAAATTATAAGGTTTTTACAAGGGTTATGTTCGAGAATCGTCAAGCCTTCATATATAACTTTAGCACACTAATTAAACTATTAGGCAATTTTGATGAAAATTACTACTCTGTAAATAGTAATAGAAATAATAAAATTTGGGAGATTTCCCTTATTAAGAAAGATCTATTAGATATAATTAAGACAAAACGATTATTTTCTGTAAGCGGTGATGAACAGCTATATAGATTTGAAGAAGATAAAGATATTGATCAGCAAATAGAACTAGAGGAAGATACAGCTATAATAATATCTGATTGTATTAAAAGATTAAGTGATATTCTCAGTTCTTATGCAATTAAAGCATTGATAATTCCTGGACCTCGTGGTTCCAGAGAAAACGAATATATTGCTTCTGAGGAATTGTTATATGATATTGTACGGTACCATCCAGATGATTCATGTCTAATACTCCAAATAAAAGGAGAACTTTGTGATAGTAATTATATAGATAATGTCGACGCAACTTTTTGCCATATATATGAGAATCCTGATATTTTGCCTGCTATCCTGGTCTGGTCAGGGTCATTCTCGTCATTAATTCCATTGTATGGAGATAAGAAGAATATTAAAAAAACGTTATATGAAGTTTTTGATATTATACATGCATATAGACCTAGGGAAAGAACCATAGGAGAGAGCTATTCTGAATGGAACCGCTATAATGCTAGTATTATAATGAATTTGAATATGTTTAAATCTTCTATAATGGAGAAGAGATTTGCATATTTTTTACACCTAAGTGATTTACATTTTGGTTTTTCACCAAATATTGATTATGATAAAAAGGATCAGTTATTACGGCAAATATATTATATAACTAATAAGCTTAAATGGAGTCAGAGTGCAAAAGTCTATCCTGTAATAACTGGTGATTTAGTTGATTCACCTAAAGATTATTTAAAACCCACTTTCAAAGATTTTAAGAAATTATTGAAGTTAGAAGCAGGTACTGAGGATGCCATATGTGTCCTTGGCAATCATGATGTTAAACCATCAGGTTATTTGCCGGACATGTCAAGTAATGCAATTATTAAAAATATTAGAGAAAGTGTTATTGAAAAAAGTAAAAAAGTGATTCTTATAAAACATCTCAGAATAATGTTAATCAAGATTAATTCTACTAATTACACAAAAACTGAACAAGCTATATCTTTAGCAAAAGGTCGTATTGGCACTGAACAATTAAAAGAATTAGAAGATGAAATGAGTAAAATAAATAATGCATCTGAATATGTAAAATTAGTTCTTTTGCATCATCATCCAGTTGAGTTTGATATATCAGATACAAAAGCGATGTTTTTAAAGAAAGTTAAAGCAAGTTATGTTAAAAATAATCTAAAGCTTGAGGACAGTAAGGAATTTCTGGATTGGGCAGTGAAACACGATATTAAATACATACTTCACGGACATAGACATATTCCATTCATCACTGATTATAATGGAATCAAAATAATTGCTGCTGGTTCATCAACAGCTAAAGATGAATCAAATTTAAAATATAGCAGTTTTAATATATTAAAGTACGATGTTGAAAAAAAGAGATTCACAGCAGTTGTAATATATTATTGCAAAGATGGTATTGCAAAACACTTGGAAGTTCATTTAATATAATGATAAATTAGCGTATAAAAAACAGGCTTTCATCGATTGTGATGAAAGCCTGTTTAAATTTATTTAGTTGCTACATGCCGACTATTGAATCCAGATTATCCATAAAGACTTTAAATATTTCCGGATCAAACTGTCCTTTGAAATTTTTCATCATATTTACTGCTTCATCTATTGCAAAAGCGTTTCTGTATGGTCTGTCGGATGTCAAAGCATCATATACATCACATATGCTTATAATCCTCGCCACAACGGGTATTTCTTCTCCTTTGAGTTTCATTGGGTAGCCCTTCCCGTCCCAGCGTTCATGATGATAGAGCGCCGAATGCTGCATTTCCTTTGGCATAAGATATTTTTTCAGCATTATATATCCCTGCCCTGAATGCTTCTTAATAATGTCGAATTCACTATCCTGCAGTTTGTCTTCTTTGTTCAAAATGCTCAGGTTTATCTTTAATTTGCCTATATCATGGAACAATCCTGAGTAATACATAATTCTGTCATCTATATTGGTGCTCAGAAGTTTATTAAGTCTTGTAGAGTACCTTGCAACATTTTGTGAATGTATATATGTATTATTGTCAAACTTAAGCAGTTCTGTTAGTGTGTCAACTTTCTTGTAAAAAACATCTTTTGGCCACGCGATGCCCTGTACAAAATCCAATAGAATCCTCCTCATATTATATACTAATGATAAAAGCCATGGTGCTATACATGCCATGGCTGAAAAACCTATTTTGATGTCCCGATTATATAGAAAATTCACCTTAAACTCGTACTTTACGTCCCTGCCTTTCAATAGACTTGCCTTTTTCGTATAGCTTAACATTTTTTTTAAAATATATATATTTAATTAGTAATATTGAAATCAATATTGAAAAATTTTATCGGATTATAACTAACAATATCATTATATTTTTCTACATCTTTCCTGTCAATATATTTTTCACATTATTTCATTTAAATTTCGTGTTGTGAAAATAACAATCTTGGAGTTAATAAGCATTATTTTTCATCTTTATTTCTCATTTTTTCTCCCCAATGAGCCAATGCCTTCAGCGCCGGGATAAGCTCTTTGCCATTATCTGTGAGAGAATACTCAACCCGCGGAGGTATCTCCATATATTGCTTGCGATTAACTATTCCGTCTGATTCCAATTCTTTTAGTGATTGAGTTAGCACCATATTTGTTATCCCATCGATATTTCTTTTTAATTCGTTGTATCTCAATATTCCATTCTTATTCAATGCCCAGATGATGGGCAGCTTCCATTTTCCGCCGATAAGGTTCAATGCATAAGTCAGGGGGCAGCCGTCATACTTGTTCTTATATAATCCATGGTCACTCATGAGATCACTCCAATACTCAGATTTTTCTTACTTAATCAGAAAATAATGCATACTTGTCACAATGATACCTGCTGATATAATAATAGCAAAATTGGTTTTTCTATCAAACATATTTTATATATTTATCTGAAAGGGTGGTCGTTGTGAGTATCCATTATGAAGTTATTTCCGAGAAAGACATTGACTGCATCAAGGATTTGTGCAATGAACTGATGGCTTATCAGAAATCTAAAGCATACATACATCCGGAGTTTTTCGATAACATGCGTTTTGAGACGAGAGTTATCCCTTCAGTCAAGAGCGCAAAAGCCAATTATATCATTATAGCAAAAGACGGAGATGAAATAGTGGGGTATGCCTATAGCAATATTTCGCCCAAGAGAACATACTCAGGAGGTTTTGCAACTTTACAGTGTGATGCATTTTTTGACTTCGATTCTGTAGAAACCGAGGATGTAGGCTGTCTGTCACAGTTCTACATAAAAGAGGAATACCGCAATAAGGGTATTGGAACTGTGATGTTTAACAGATCCATGGAATGGCTGAACTCATTTGAGGACATAAAAGATCTTTTCATCTTTGTATCAAATGGCAATGATAACGCATTGAAGTTCTATTTAAACAAAGGCTTTATAATAAGCCATGAGATACTGGACGGGTTTATTACTGTGCTAAGGAATAAGTAATATATAATAAAGTAGCTGAAATTAAGAAAAATATGGTATATTATTTTTAGTACAAAATATATGCTGAAGTGAATAGCGGCATAAGTGGGGATAACGTAAGGGGGATAAGCATGGAAAACAGTAAAAATCTCAAAGAAATTCTTATGGACTTGGACAGACAATTTGACAAAGACACATCTACAGGTGGAATAGACGCATGGGTTTCATATTTTGCTGATGACGGTGTAATGGTTACTAAAGGCGACGATTTAAAAGGCAGAGAAGAAATATATGAATCCATGGGAAATGCCTTTTCACTGCCTGGATTTTCTTTAAGATGGGAACCAGTTGACGCTAAGGTTTCTGATGATGGCAGCCTTGGATATACATATGGTAAGTATGTGAGAAAATATCTTGATGATAAGGGAAATGAGGTCCTTGCCGATGGAAAATATACTACCATATGGAAAAAACAAGACGACGGAAGCTGGAAAATAGTATTGGATATGGGGAACTAGAGGGAATCACATTTTCCAAAATATCATTAACCAAAATAGTACATGCCACATATATAGTAACTGGGGAGTAAATTTCTAATAAAAAGGTGGTGATATTTTGGAAAGATTTTATGATTCCAGAGGAACACTTTACGGATATGTAGATAATGATGTAATCTACGACTACTGTGGAAGAGTGATGGGCTATACAGATGGCTGTAGAATCTATGATGCTAATCGAAGACCTTTGGCCTATATAGACAGGGGTTATGTATACTCATCTAATGGTACACCTTTAGGATACTATAACAGCAGAAATTACAGATTATACGATATGAGTGGAAACTATTTGGGTTATGGCAACAGCGGCTATAGAGGGCTGCTTGGAGCAATACTGCTTCTGCTCCTTTTAAGGCCATTCAACAGATTTTTCTTCTAATCCATATATGATGATAAACAATAAATAAAAGGATAACAAAGTTCTTATTGTTAGCCGATTCAATGATGCACATATTTTTATAGAGTTTGAAAGTGGATATGAGTATATCAATAAGCTGTCTCATATCCACTTATTTTGCTTCTTATAGGACAAACCAATCTTATTCAAAAGCCTCATATATGGCTTTTACAGCCTTTTCAAAATCCTTGTTTTCAATTCCCACTATTATATTCAATTCGCTGGATCCCTGGGTGATCATCCGAATATTTACTCCCTCTTTAGCCAATGCTGTAAATATCTTTGCTGCTATTCCCTTTGTATTTATCATTCCTCTTCCCACTACAGCAACAAGGGCCATGTCAGAATAGCATATTATAGAATCAGGCTCACAGTATATTCTTATTTCCTCCACTACTTTATTCAATTTGGAACTCAATTCAGAAGCAGGCACTATCAATGATATGGAATCTATGCTTGAAGGCATATGTTCTACTGAGATATCATTGGTTTCCATTATGGTCATAAGTTTACGCAAAAAGCTTCTGTCCGAACCCATAAACGTCTTTTCTATGGATATGACAGTGAAATCCTTTTTGCCTGCTATTCCTGTAATGGTTCCAGTGTGGCTTACAGGGGAAATATCGCTGAGGATCATGGTACCAGGGTCCTCAGGAGCATTGGTGTTTTTTATATTAATTGGGATGCCTGCTTCTCTTGTTGGAAAAATGGCTTCTTCATGGAGCACAGAAGCTCCCATATAGGAAAGTTCCCGAAGCTCTTTGTATGTTACCTTTTCCATAGGTTTTGGGTTTTTTACAATTCTGGGATCTGCCATGAGAAAGCCTGATACATCAGTCCAGTTTTCATAAAGCTGAGCCCTTACTCCCTTGGCAATGATTGACCCTGTTATATCAGAGCCTCCTCTTGAGAATGTTTTTATCTCTCCGTTGGGCATTACACCATAAAAGCCTGGAATTACTGCATGAGGCACATCTGCCAGTCTGGAATTAATTCTATCATCAGTTGCCTTGGCATCAAATCTGCCGTTTTCATCAAACAGAATCAATTCTGCCGCGTCTATGAATCGGCAGCCTAGGTAGTGGGATAATATTAGGCCATTCAAGTATTCACCTCGGCTTGCAGCATAATCTCTGGAAGCACCTTGAGCAATCCTTTCTCTTATTTCATCCAATATATCTTCTAATCCAATGCTAAGGCTCAAATCAGAGCATATATCTAAGTACCTCTTTCTGACAATGCTGTAGATATCATCAAAATTGAGGTTGTGGGCTGCAAGCTGCTGGCACATATATAAAAGATCAGTTATTTTATGATCTTTCTTATCTCTTTTACCTGGCGCAGAAGGGACGATATATCTTCTCCTGTCATCAGATTCAATAATCTTTTTAACCTTGGCAAATTGCTGGCTGTCTGCCAGGGAGCTTCCTCCGAATTTTGCGACTATAATGTCATTCATTTTTATTCCCCCTAATATTTATAAAATGTAATAACAAACACGATAAATAATACTCATTATTTTATGATTTTTATGGCAATGTGTCAAGCTACATTTTACAAATGTACGTCATATATATACAAAACATGCGTTGTATTCTTCAAGCATAAAGGATTTGATTTGATAGTCAGGGTATGTTTAAAAGAGAAAATATATGATATAGTAATAATATGGAAGTTAGCTAAGAGGAAGGAGGGAGCCTGTGAAAAGAATTGTTGCATTTACAGGTGCAGGCATATCCAAAGCCAGCGGCATACCAACATTTCAGGATATGGATGGTATAAGGGAAAAGCTGAGCATAGATTATTTCTTGAGTAATACCAGGGATTTCTATGATGTTCTGCTGGGAATGAAGAAAAATATTGATAAGGCTTCACCTAATCCGGCACATAAAGCAATAGCAGAATATGATCTGCCTGTAGTCACAATGAATATTGACGGACTTCACAAAAGGGCAGGAAGCAAACATATTGTTGAAGTACATGGTAATTTTGATTTTGTTTTTTGCACCAGGTGCAATAAGCATTTTGATTTTTCATATGTTAATAAATCTTTATACTGTGATGAATGCAATGGTCTCCTGAAACCCAATATAGTTCTCTATGGAGAAAACATACCAAGGTATTTTGAAGCTATTGATGTCATAACCTCTGCCGATGAATTGCTGGTGGTAGGTACATCATTTTATACTTCCACGGCGACAATGATGGTAGGGGCTGCTCAGAGAGCAGGATTAAAGGTAACCACCATAAATAAAGACGCAGAACATGAAGTTCCTGAGTATTTGCATAAAATACTGGGGAAACAATAGAAAAAATAAAGAAAGGCAGTGATATTATGAAAGAAATTTATACAAGAAGAAGCATAAGAAAATATGAAAACAGACCTGTAACAGATGAACAGATAAACGAGCTGCTGAGGGCTGCAATGTATGCACCTTCTGCAGGCAATGAACAACCTTGGCATTTTGTAGTGATAAAGGATCGAGCTATCCTTGAAGAAATACCCAAGTTCCACGAATATACTCAGATGCTTTATGAAGCTCCCGTGGCTATTGTGCCGTGCTGTGATACCAGCAATCTGAAATATGATGGTGTTTTCTGGATACAGGATATGTCTGCTGCTATACAGAATATTTTGCTTCAGGCTCATTCCATGGGATTGGGAACCTGCTGGTGCGGTGTATATCCAAGAGAGATATTTGTTGAAAAGGTATCAGAATTATTAAATTTGCCGGAGCATGTAATACCTGTAGCAGTTGTTGCAGTGGGATATCCGGCAGAAGAAAGACAAGTGAGAGAAAGATTCAAGCCTGAAAGAGTTCATTATAATAAATGGTAGAGCAAGGGAGAACACTTTATGAAAATCATTATTGCTCCTGATTCCTTCAAGGGAAGCCTGACATCTTACCAGGTTTGTGCTGCCATAAAGAGGGGCATTGAAAAAGTTGATGAAAACATAGAAATTATAAGCATACCAATGGCAGACGGAGGGGAAGGCACAGTAGATGCTCTCATGAATTCCCTGGGGGGTTCAAAAATCCAGGTGTGGGTGAAGGATCCCCTATTCAGAAAAATAAAGGTCCAATACGGAATATTGGAAGACGGAAAGACAGCTGTCATTGAAATGGCCTCAGCATCCGGACTGGCATTGCTGTCTATGGAAGAGAGAAATCCTATGAATACTACTACATATGGGACAGGAGAACTTATAAAGGATGCTTTGGATAGAGGCTGCCGAAAGTTTATCATCGGCATAGGAGGCAGTGCTACCAATGACGGAGGTATTGGAATGGCAGCTGCATTAGGAGCCAGATTCTATGATTCAGAGGGAAATGAGATAGAATTGACGGGAAGCGGATTGACTAAGCTGGATTCCATAGACCTGAGGGAGCTGGACCCAAGGGTGAAAGAAAGCAGCTTCAGGGTATTCTGCGATGTGGAAAATCCTTTATACGGCCCCAGTGGGGCTGCCTATGTATATGGAAGACAAAAGGGTGCAGATGATGACATGATAGAAAAGCTTGATAATGGATTGCGCCGTTTGTCAGAGATAATTGAGAAGGATTTGGGAAAAAGTGTGGCTTCTATTCCCGGAGCAGGTGCTGCAGGAGGATTGGGAGCAGGCTTGATGGCTTTCCTCGATGCCAAGCTGGAAAAGGGTATAGATCTTCTTATGCAAACCATAGGCTTTGAAGACCGAATAAAGGGTGCAGATCTTATCATTACCGGGGAAGGCAGGATGGATGAACAGACTAAGTACGGCAAAACTGTTTTCGGAATAATAAAGGCCGCAAAAAAGCAGGGCATTCCTGTGGTTGGCATCTGCGGTTCCATAGGTGATGGAGTGGAGGAGCTCTACGCCGAAGGGTTAAACAGTGTCTTTTCTATAGTAAACAGACCCATGTCCCTTTCGGAGTCCATAGAGCAGGCTTATGAGCTATTGACCTCCACCGCGGAGAATGTTATACGGCTTTATTTAAAGGGTATTAAAACTCTATGTTGATACTAATGCCACGAGGTAAGGCATTTATGCCCTATCTCGTGGCATTAATTATTAAGACTTCAGCTTTCTATCAAAATCTCCGTGCCGCGTGCCCTGTGCCAGTACCCAAAAGAAATACACTAAATGCACTATTTATTTACCACATTAATAGGATTGCCTGACAGGTAATGCTTCAGGTTATCCTCTGCCATATCCATGATTCTCTTTCTTGCTTCATATGAAGCCCATGAAATATGAGGTGTGATGATGCAATTCTTTGCCTTAAGCAAAGGATTGCTTTCTTTAATGGGCTCCGAAGATACTACATCAAGGGCGGCTCCTGCCACTTTTCCGTTGTTTAGTGCCTCTGCCAGGTCTTCCTCTACAATTAAGGAGCCCCTGGAGTTGTTTATTATTATAACTCCATCCTTCATTTTAGCTATGTTGCTCTTATTTATTATTCCCTTCGTTTGCTCATTGGCAGGGCAGTGGAGGGCTATTACATCAGAGTAAGCCAGCAATTCGTCAAGTTCTGCATATCTCATGGTTTCACTTTCTAAAGATTTATCTTTGCTGGGGTTGTATGCCAGTATTTTCATACCCATGGCTTGTGCTATTCTACCAGTAGTCTGGCCTATTCTTCCGTAACCTATTATACCCATGGTCTTTCCTGCCAGCTCTATTATGGGATGATGCCAGTAGCACCAGTCAGGAGATTTTGCCCAATCACCTCTGTGCACTGACTCATTATGTTCTCCCACATGATGGCATATTTCCAGCAGCAGAGCTATTGCCATTTGGGCTACAGTTGCTGTTCCATAGCTGGGTATGTTGGTTACAGTTATACCTTTTTTGGCTGCAGTTTTTACATCCACCACATCATAACCAGTTGCAAGAACACATATAAACTTCAGCTTCTCAGCTTTTTCCAACACATTGCCAGGTAATGGAGTTTTATTGGTAAAAACTATGTCCGCATCTATTATCCTGCTTAGTATAAGATCATCGTGATTTCTGTCAAAGGCGGTTCTGTCATAGACCACTAACTCTCCGAGCTTTTCAAACTGTTTCCAGGACAAATCTCCCGGGTTCACTGTATATCCATCCAGCACCACTATTTTCATAGGCTATACCCCTTTCTATGTTCAATAGCATTTTATTCTGTGTCTTTACTATATACTACAAACTAAGGCTTTTATTGTCAATGTGAAGGTCTGTCATAATATGATGGATTATATATGTGAAACTAAAAAAATTTTAAGAAGGTAAAAATTCGATTAAGATAGAAATAATAGATAGTAAAAAGTTATGATCATATTAATTTCAAGGATGAAGGTGCATATAGTGAGACAGGTAACAGCTGCAATAATAAAAAAGGATGGCAAATATCTAATATGTCAGAGGAGCGCTGATGATGAATGCGGACTCCTGTGGGAGTTCCCCGGAGGCAAGCTGGAAGAAGGCGAGACACTGGAGGAATGTATAATTCGGGAGATAAAAGAAGAGCTGAATCTGGATATTAGAGTATTGGATGTTTTTACCACCAATGTATATCATATTTTTGACAAGGAAGTGCTTTTTACAGTCTTTAATGCTGAGATAGTGGGAGGAACCATGAAGCTTAATGAGCACAATGATGCAAGGTGGGTAACATTAGAAGAGCTGCCAGACTATGAATTTATGCCGGCAGACATTGTGTTTATTGAGAAATTGTTAAATGAGAAATAATGAGTAGAAAGGCTTATCCTGACCAGGATAAGTCTTTCATTTTGTTGACGAAATGTATCAAATACTATCGATAAAAAAATAGAGGAGTACGCCCATATATGTAGAATAATACATAAAAATACAAATTATTGTAAAAGGCAAACTTATCGAAAGGTAAGGACGCAAAGCCACGGGTCTAAAGATTTTTTCCATGATAGCCGGGTTGCCGAATTTGTATGTAGATGAAATAATCCTACGCTTTTTATGCGTGGGATTTTTTTACCTTATGAAATTTTATCATTTAAAGGAAAGGCAGGTTTAGTACAAATGAGAAAAGACAATAAGCATGCCATACTTCTGCTTGTAATAATGTTCATTTTGGCACTAACCAGCTTTGTATGTGCAGACAGTGGAAATTTTTCATTTAAAGCCAAGCCCGGAGGAGATATCCGCATGGATGGAAATAATATTGTGTGGATGTCCTACGATAGTGGGAACTGGGATATCTACCATATGGACATATCAACAGGGGTAGAAACTCAGATCACTCATGATTCAGGTACACAAGGAAATCCGGATGTATGGCAAAACTACATAGTATGGCAAAGCAACGGAGAAAATGGTTCAAGAAATTTTGACATCTATCTGCACGATATGAATAGCAAACAGGAGAAAAAAATATCAAATATAGAAGGAGATCATCAAGACCCCATTATATCTAATGGCAAAGTAGTCTGGGTAGACACCCAAAACGGTGAAAGAAATATTATGCTTTATGATATTAAGACTGAAACTCTGGATAAAGCTTCATCAGATGGGGCTCAAGCCTTTGGAATATCTTTTGATGGACAAGTTATTGCCTGGATGGATGCTAGAGATGGAGACTTTGATATATATTTGTATGACACTTCACAAAAAACTGAACAGCGAATTACCTATGGTTTAGGAGATGAATTGGATCCACTGGTGTCTGACGGGAAAGTGGTCTGGATGGTTGTCCATAACGGAGTAAGCCAGGTATATATGTATGAAACAGAAAATGGCTATACAACAAAGTTAACTGCAGGAAGAGATAATCATAGACCAATAGCTTTCTCAGGAGACTCAGTGCTGATAATAAAGGATGACAAACTTGTAATAAATGATGTCAACAGGATAGTAGAGCAGCCTATAAAATCACCTTCGGGGACCATACCTGAACAAGCTTTTTTATACGAAAATAAAGTCATATGGTATGACGGAAAAGGAATAGTTGAAGAAAAAGTCAGTGATGCTGTAAAAAGAGGGCTGATTGCTGAAAATGATGGACAAGAACCAGCAAATCCAACTCCTACACCTACCCCATCACCCAATAATAAGCATTCAGCATCAGATAAAGATGACAGGGACAGCAGTGAAAATGATAAGCAAGAAGTGAATGGCAGAATACTTATAAGACATGACAGGGACAACATTATAGGCTCACAAGATGGAAGAATGACAATGAAAATAGCTGCAGGAACCTTTGACAAAGATACATATATTATCATCAATCAAGACAGTCAATTCAAAGGCGATGGCTATCTTTGCCTGACTCCGGTATACAGATGGCATACAGAGGGAAATGTAAAGCCGCAAAAACCTATAGAAATATCCATAAGCTATAAAAATATAACTTTAAACCATAATCCCAAGAAAATATGCCTATATGAAATACAGGACAATGAAATACCAAAGCCTATCACACTGAAAATTGACCACCAAAGCAATATGCTTACTTCCACAGTGAGAGACAATGGAAAGGCAGCTTTAATGATATATAATAAAGAGTTCAATGACACTGAAAAACACTGGGCATCGGACGTACTTGAGATAATAGCAGCCCATCATATTATCAACGGCTATGAAGACGGAAGCTTTAAGCCGGATAAAGATATGACCAGAGCTGAATTCGTAAAAATACTGATAAGCAGCCTTCACATAAACAAAGAAGAGATACAGGCGTATGATATCAATTTTATAGATGTTCCAGAAAACTATTGGGCATCAGAATATATAAACATAGCTTATGAAAAAGGATGGATATCTGGCTACAACGGCAAATTTAATCCCAATGACACCATAACAAGAGAGCAAATGGCATCAATACTCATGAGAGCCTATAAAGACATCGCAGCATATGCTGAGAGTTCTAGTGATGATAAACCCAATCTATCCGGTTATAAAGACAAAGACCAAATCAGTCCATGGGCATTGGAGACAATGAAAGAGGCTGTAGAGCTTGGAATAATCAATGGCTATAACAATGAGCTAAGCCCTGGTAGAAATGCTACGAGAGCTGAAGCTGCTGTTATGCTCTACAGGTATCTTGAAAAATTGGGCAAGATGTAAAAAACCTATTGGAAAGAGGAGGAGAGTATGATAATAAATAAATGCAAAAGGCAAATTGCCTTAATGCTTGTATTTGTAATAATGCTTACCTTGGTATTCCCTATAGGCACCTTTGCAGAAGATGACAGCAACGATTCTGAGGAAAAATATATCAGAGCCATTCCGAAGCTTTTTAATCCCAGCGCAGGGGAAGAAATTACAATAGAGTGGATTTTCCAAATAGATCATGATACCATAATCAAAATATATAGAAACAATATAGATGATAATGATGAAAACTTGGTATATGAAAGTAGCTGCTATTCTCACGGAGACTATACGCCCAACTATTGGACCTGGGATGGAAGAGGAAATGATGGGGAAATTGTACCTCCCGGCAGATATGTCATTATATTTATACCAAATGATGAATTTAGAGATTTTCCTCTAAAAACATCCTTTGGTGTGGGAACAACTGCTGCAGTAGACATGGAAATAGACCCCAATGTGGGAGGAAATAACGAGTTTAGAGTTCATGGATCCATAGAAGAAAATACATCCGAGATAGAATTATTTTTTGGCAATACTTCCAAAGGGCTTATTGAAATAGAAAGAGATGCTGACGGTTCCATAATATCATTTGAATCTTCTGGACAATTTATAGGAGAAATTGATGAGGAAGCAGGTGAGTGGGTCTTTTATGTCAAGCTGCCTGCATACGAAATAGTTAATATTACGGCTACAAAGACAAATATAAACCAAATACCAGTGGTAGATGAGCTTGGAGAACCTATATTGGACGAGAATGGAGAACCTGCATTTGATGAGGAATCGGAAACAGTTGATTTAGGCCCTATAAATGTATTAAGGCACATTATGAGAGCTCATGATACTTTGACTGGTATGGCAGGGCATTATTATAATAACAGCTCCAGATATACAGATATTATTGAAGCCAATGAATTGGAATATCCTTATGTAGCATATATAGGAGATAATCTTTTGATACCCGAACCAGATAAAGGCGGGGAACCTCCTTCTTCAGAAACGCTAGATGACGAAGATATACAAAAACATTGCGGGCTGGTTGATTTAACTACCGGTGAGCTCATAGGGGATCCTGTCAATATCATCAGCGGCAACTACGTATACATCCATAAAGATATAGAAATACCAGGCACCTTTCCTATATACTTTAAAAGATATTATAACTCAAGAGATAACTATGAGGGCAATTTAGGAGCCAATTGGCATCATAACCTGGAGATGAGACTTCAGGATATGAATGACGGTACCATAGAAATAATATTTGATGATGGACATAGAGAAATATTCACAGCGGCAGGTGGTAATAAATATGCATCTGAACCTGGTAAATACTCAGAGTTATGTAGAAATAGTAATGGTACCTATACACTAACTTTGTATGATAAAACAAAATATAATTTTAATGAGAGAGGACAACTTGTACAGAAAATAGACAGCAATGGAAATTCGATAGAATACATCTATGAAGATATGATGCTTTCGGAGATACGAAGCGACAGCGGATACTTATTAATCCAATACTATACCCACGGATATATAAGAAAAATATCAGACCACACAGGTAGATATGTTGAATACAGCTATTCAGGAAGAAATCTTACCAGATTCAGGGATGTTGAAGGAAATATAATAGAATACAAATACGATTCCCAAAATAGAATGACAGAAATAATCAGCCCAAGAAAAGACGGCAATATAAAAAATAAATATGATGAATATGGCAGAGTGGTGGAGCAGACACTGGCAGACGGAAGCACAATGTATTTTGATTATGACGATATAAACAGGACCACTACCCTCACAGAAAGAAATGGCAGCAGAATCATATACAAATACGATGATAAATATAGAATAACTGAAGCAATATATGAGGATGGCGTAGAAAAATATACCTATAATGACAATAACGAAAGAACCTCATTTACAGATAAGAAAGGAAATACCTACTATTACCAATATGACTCCAATGGAAACCTAATATCTATAAAAGACCCGTTGAATCAAATAACAGAATATACCTATGATAAAAACAATAAAATAACATCAATAAAACATCCTGACGGCAGCACATATAGCTTTACCTATGACAGCAAAGGTAACTTGCTGACAAGCACAGACCCTGCCAACAAAACGACAAGATACGAATATAACTCAAAGGGATTGCCTGTGAAGATTATAAAGCCGGATAACAGCATAATGGAGATAACCTACGATAACAAGGGCAATACTTTAGAAGTCAAAAACTCTTTGGGCGGTATAACCAAGTACGAATATGATTCTCTTAACAGGATAAAATCTGTAACAGACCCAAATGGCAATAAAACAATCTATGAATTTACAGATACAGGAGAGTATAAAAAGGTTACTGATGCAGAGGGCAACAGCGCATCATACAAGTACAATGTAAATGGCAAGCTGGAAGAGATAACAGATCCAAACGGCAATACCATAACATATAAATACAATAAAGGCGATCAACTGATTGAAATCATAGACCAGCTAGGAAATAAGATAAGCTATGAATATGATGAACTGGGCAACATTAAGAAAATAACTGACAAAAACGGTGCAGTTACTGAATATGAATACGATTCACTAAGCAGGGTCACATCAATAAAAGACCCAGAATCCAATATTGTATCCTTTAAGTATGATGCTAACGGTAATGTGGTTGAAGTTAAAGACGCAAGAAACAATACGACAAAATATAAGTATGATGAACTCAATAGGCTGATAGCCACCATAGATGCCAATAATGCCAAAACAACCTATGAATACGATTCACTAGGCAGAATAGTAAAAGTGACTAATGCACTAAACCATTCTACTGAGTACCAGTATGACGAAGCAGGAAGAATCAAAGAAATCAGAGACCCATTAGGCAATACAAGCTCCTACACATATAACCAACTAGGACTTTTAGAAACAGTAACAGATGAAGACGGAGCAATAACTCGATACGAATACGATGCTTTAGGAAGGCTTATCAAAACTACAGACCCTGAAGGAGCTATAACCCAATGGGAATATGATGCTAATGGCAATATAATTAAAGTTATTGATGCACTAGGCAATGAAACAAAATACACCTACGACAAGATAAACAGAGTTAAGACCATAACAAATGCCTTAGGCCATAAAAAAACCTATGAATATACAAAAACTGGACAAGTTGCCTCTGTAACAGACGAAAATGGAAACAAAACAAGATATAAATACGATGCATTGGATCAACTCATAGAAGTAATAGATGCCAATGGTAACAATACAAGATATAAATATGATAATATGGGCAACCTTATAGAAGTCCATAAATACAGGAGCATAGAAAGCAGCACCATAAGCTCTTTCACTGCTATGAGTATACAAACAGTAACCGAAGCAGTATACGAAAAAAACAAGCAATCTAAGACTGTGGCAGAAGCAGTCTATGGAAGTGGAGAAAGCTCTGTTGATTTAATAGGCGAAATTTCAATAAATCCTGAAGCTGCAGCTGAGAGCCAAGAGCAGACAGTAACCGATGCGGTATATGGTCAGCAGACATCTACAATCATGGAAAGCTTTGTCTTGATGACCAATATGAATGTAGAACATCAAGTGACAACCTATGAATATGACAGAAGAGGACTTCTGACCAAAGTAAGAGATGCAGCCAATAAAGTGACAATATATGAATATGACGAAAATGGAAACCTCATTTCTGTAAAAGATAGAGATGGTTACACTACAAGATACCAATATGATCCGACAAACTTGCTGACCCAAATAACCTATGACGATGGAAAAGAAATTAAATATGAATACAATGCCATAGGACAACTGGTCAAGATGCAGGACTGGCTGGGAACAACTACTCTGGATCTGGATCCATTAGGCAGAATAATAAAAGTTACTGACTTTGAAAACAGAGTCATCGAATACGGTTGGACACCTACAGGACAAAAGGAATACATCAAATACCCCGATGGAAGTCAGGTATCATATACCTATGACAAAGCAGGAAGACTAATATCCGTAACAGATGCCTACGACAAAGTAACCCAATACAACTACGATGAACTGGGAAATGTTGTAGAACGTATACTCCCAAGCGGTTCAAAAACAGAATATGTATACGATGCGCTATCCCAAATAAAAGAACTAACCCATATAGCCCCATCAGGAAAGATAATAGATAAATACAAATATTCATATGACCCTGCAGGAAACAAAACCAATGTATATAAAGATAAATCAGACCTTGATGAAGAAGCAACAGAAGGTGAAGACAAGGAAAATATAACATACAAATATGACCCTCTAAATAGGCTCATAGAAGTGATGAAAAACAATAAGGAAACAACAAAATACTTCTATGACTCACTAGGCAACAGAATAAGGCTGGAACAATGGGAAAATGGAGAAATAAAAGAAGCAATTAACTACGAATACGACATAATGAACAGACTGATAAAGAAAGCTGATATAAAAGCTATTACCGAAGATGAAATCATAACGACCCTAGATGAAGATGAAGATAAAGAAGATGAAGATGACGATATAAGACAATATAAATATGATAACAGAGGGAACCTGATACAAATAACAAACAGAGGCAAAAAGATATTCAATAAATATGAATTTGATGCGACAAATGCGCTGATAGAAGTAACAAATAAACACAAAGAAGTAACAAAATACACCTATGACGGATTTGGAAACAGAGTACAAACAATAATAGACCTGAAAAAAGGCAACAACGGAAACAATGGTAATAACGGAAATAACGGTAACAATGGAAACGCCTATGGACATGACAAGGATAATCCAGGTAATGCCTATGGGCATGATAAGGACAACCCTGGTAACGCATACGGACATGAAAAAGGCAATAACGGTAATGGAGGCAACCCAAAACCCGGTTGGGGACACCAGCACAAGAGAGACTACATGGAAATAAACTATGTAGTGGACATAACATCACCAATAAACGACATACTGATGATATACGGAGACCACTACCAGATCCAAAGATACACCAACGGTCTGGACAAAATAAGCAT
>Ga0134092_1001548_pt1 | contig 19749 bp, 21 predicted proteins | sample 3_6taG_FD_94454 | JGI IMG/M metagenome (GOLD analysis project Ga0134092, IMG submission 94454) | Switchgrass degrading microbial communities from high solid loading bioreactors in New Hampshire, USA - 3_6_20_6_A3 metaG | ecosystem: Engineered > Bioreactor > Semi-continuous > Anaerobic >... | reverse complement strand
ACTCGAAGTTAATTATCCCGGCAACGTTGCCCGAAGATATTGTGGTTAAAGTTCAGGATTTGGCTGTAAAGGCCTTTAAAGCCGTGGACTGTGCTGGGCTTGCCCGGGTCGATTTCTTTGTCGATGTGGATAATCAACAAATTTATCTGAATGAGATTAATACGATTCCCGGATTTACCCGGATCAGTATGTATCCGAAGCTGTGGGAAGCTACGGGTGTTCCTTATGAGACATTGATCGATCGGTTGATTCAGTTGGCATTTGAACGGTATGACGATAAAAAGAGAAATCGAGTAGGATAAGGAGCCGAAAGGCTTCTTTTTTTGGAATATCTGCAAGGTCGGCAGAGAAGGTCAAACTCACCGTTAAGCTCGGAATTATTGGGGTATGATAAGGTTTGAGAGGTGATTGAGGATGTGGAGGGCATTTGCCGATTATCATACCCATACGAAATATTCCCGGGTTGGCGGAACCATTAAAGAGAACGCGCTGAAAGCTAAAGAGGCCGGTTTGGAGGAAGTGGGGATCGCAGACCATGGCCCGGCCAATTGGGGGCATTGGGGTTGTACCAGTCTGGAGGATTTTGATCAGATTATCGCTGAGACCCGGTTGGTCGAAGCGGAGCTGGATGGGATTAAGGTGTTGGCGGGGGTTGAGGCTAATATTGTCGGATATGACGGATCGCTGGATATTCCAGGGGAGATCCAGCGGAAGCTGGATAAAGTTCTGGCAGGTTTTCATGTAACGGTAAAACCCCGCTCCCTTGAAGAAGGCGTTCGGTTTATGACCGGGCGGCTGCTGGCTCCGGTAAGTGACCGGATTTACCGGAAGGTCCGCAATGAAAATACCAAAGCCATCGTTGAAGCTGTTTATAACAATAAAATCGATGTTATTACCCATCCGGGCCTCAAAATCAGTATCGACACCTATGAATTGGCCAAAGCCTGTGTAAAACGGGGAACAGCACTAGAAATCAACAGTAAACATGGAATCGAGTCGGTGGAATTCGTTAAGGCTGCGGCCCGGGAGGGAGCTTGCTTTGTAATTGGTAGTGATGCCCATTCGCCGGACCGGGTTGGCGATTTGGAACCCGGCCTTCGTGCAGCTAAGCTGGCTGGATTGACAGTTGATCAACTTCTAAATGTGAGGGAAGAATAAAAACGTCGGGTTTGGGTTTCCTGGGATTAGGGTACAGCCATAGTACGCAGTATAAATTTGAGTTTCGTTTTCTAAGCTTTCCCTTTACTCTTTACCCTTTTCATTTATTAACTGTTCACTGGCCCAACTGTCAACCATTTCAACTCCTGTCTCCTCACGTCTGGATCCTGTTTGATAATTACTAGAACTCTGTGCACTGTGCACCATGTACCAAGTACCATAACATTCCCGCCATCCTTTTATGGTAATTGTTGTCCGTGGCAGGAGAACGGGTATTAAAAGCGAATGCTTAAAAATACCGTAAAATGAGGTGTACTGCCATGACAGAAATGATTCGGTTTGTGATCATAACCGGTTTGTCGGGAGCCGGTAAATCGGAGACGATGAAGTGTTTCGAGGATCTTGGCTATTTTTGCGTCGATAATCTTCCGCCGGTGCTTATCCCGAAGTTTGCTGAGCTTTGTGCACAATCGGACGGCCGTATCAATAAAATAGCATTGGTTGTTGATATCCGGGGCGGGGGATTTTTTGATGATATATTTGAAGCTTTGGAAAGCCTTGAACACAACGGCTTCAGCTATGAGATTCTTTTTCTGGAAGCCCGTGAAGAGATTTTGGTCCGTCGTTTTAAAGAGAGCCGCCGGCGTCACCCATTATCGACAACCGGTGGAATTTCGGAAGGAATCCGGGCTGAGATGGAACGGTTGGGGGAAATCCGCGGTAAGGCGAGTATGATTATTGATACCTCTGAACTTACCGCCCGGGCGCTTCGGGAAGTCATCGTCAAACATTATGATCAATTAACTCCCGAGTCTAAGATGTTGATTACTGTGGTTTCTTTTGGATTTAAGAATGGAATTCCGCTGGATGCCGACTTAGTTTTTGATGTTCGGTTTTTGCCTAATCCCCATTATGTAGATTCGTTACGGCATTTGAACGGCAACCGGATTGAAGTCTCCGACTACGTGCTGAAATGGCCGGTGGCGACCCGGTTTTTGACCAAGTTATATGACTTTATGGATTTTCTAGTGCCGCAATATGTCAATGAAGGCAAGTCCAATTTGATTATCGGGATTGGATGTACTGGGGGGCAGCACCGGTCGGTAACCATTGCCAATCAGTTGGGAGAGTTTTTGCGGGCCAAAGGTTACAGGATCGTGGTGGATCACCGGGATGTTCGAACGGTGTAATTTGGGTACAGTATCAGGAGAGGGGACCGATGATTGATGGGCAATGTTAAGTCCCGACCGCATTTGGTCATTATAGGCTGGTTTGTGTGGGCGTTTATTTGCCTGATCATCATGGCTTCCGGTGTGGCCTGGCTAGCCGGTTGGATCCGGGTAAATGTGTCGCTGCCTCTGCGTTATGCCTGCGGATTGCTACAAATTATCCTCGGAGTGCTGGCCGCCTATTACGGTGCATTGAAATTTTTTTGGTATGTTGTGAAATGGTTGTCGCGGGGTAAGACCAAAAATGGCAATTCAACAGGTAGAGGGCCTAAAATCGTGGTGATTGGCGGTGGAACCGGCCTGGGAACCATTTTACGCGGCCTAAAGGAGGTTTCCTCCAATATTACGGCCATCGTGACTGTGGCTGATGATGGAGGGAGTTCAGGACGATTGCGTCGTGAATTCGGTATTTTGCCGCCCGGAGATATCCGCAACTGTCTGGTGGCCATGGCCGATTTGGAACCATTGATGGAGAAATTGATGCAATATCGTTTTGACGGGGATTCGGTTTTTGCCGGCCATAATTTCGGTAATTTATTTTTAACAGCCCTCATCAATGTAACCGGAGATTTTGAGAAGGCCATTAAGGAATCGAGTAAAGTTTTAGCAGTTCGGGGCAGAGTTTTACCTGCTACCTTAGAACACGTGACGTTAAATGCCGAGTTTGCTGACGGAACTGTCATTCGCGGCGAGTCGGCCATTCCATTGGCAGGAAGGCCAATTACCCGAGTTTTTTTAGAACCTAAAAACATTAAACCGGTGGCGGAATCAATTATTGCCATCAAAGAAGCTGATGTGATCTTATTGGGACCCGGCAGTTTGTATACCAGTGTGATTCCCAATCTTTTGGTGGCTGATATCGCGGATGCCATTCGGTCGTCGAATGCGGCGAAAGTCTATGTATGCAATGCGATGACGCAGCCTGGCGAGACGGAGGGTTATAGTGCCAGTCAGCATATTCAGGCGATTATCAATCATGCCGGGACCGGTTTGATCGATTATGCCGTTGTGAACACCGGAGATATTCCTGCCCGAATCTTGGGACGTTATGCTGAAGAAGGCTCGCAACCGGTGGAGGCGGATCTTGAACGTATCAAGGCCTTGGGGATTAATCCGATTGCCATGGATATAATCAAAAAAACCAGCGTGATCCGTCATGATGCCCTTAAGCTGGCTGAATTAATATTGGAGCTGGCACGGCGCAGGAAAATTGAAAATGTATTCGGTAAAGGAATCATGGGTCAACTTTACCGGCTTTTTAAAGGGTTTTGATTCATTTTTCTTTCGTACTATTGAGATTAGGATGACAGGGATTAAATCCCTCCCTCGGGGAGGGTTTTTTCTTTATACTTTACTCTAATCTAAATTAAATTTTATCCGATAATTATAAAGAAAATCTAATTAAATGCAAAAGGAGGTGAACCCATGATCCGAGGAATCTATACGGCAGCTACTGGCATGGTTGCTGAGATTCATCGCCAGGATGTGATCGCTAATAACCTGGCTAATGTGGATACGGTTGGGTTTAAAGCGGATCATACAGTGTCCGTGCCTTTTCATGAAATGTTGTTAAATGCTTACAATCGGCAGGGAGTTCGTCCTATCGGCGGATTGGGTTTAGGAGTTGCGGCAACTTCCGAGTATATCGATGCCAGCGAAGGATCTATGGTGGAGACCGGAAACATGTCTGACCTGATGATTGGCGGGCAAGGATATTTCGTTGTAGAGACGAACGCCGGTGAACGGTATACCCGGGCGGGAAATTTTAAAGTGGACGCTGCTGGTTATCTCACCACCAAAAACGGCTGGCGGGTGCTGGGCGAGAACGGGCCGATTCAAGTGACCGGTAGTTTTGAGGTCAATCAAGACGGAGAAGTTTTCAGCGACGGTGTCATGATTGATCGGTTGCGGATTGTCAATCTGGAGGGAGCCCGGAAAGAAGGCGAGTCATTGTTTACGGCAAACGGGGTTACTCCGGCGACTGGTATTCAAGTTTTTCAAGGAACTCTGGAACGTTCTAATGTTAATGCCATTCGGCAAATGATCGAAATGATCAATGTTACCCGGAGTTATGAAACCAACCAGAGGGCTTTAATTGCACATGATGAAACGTTGGGGAAAGCAGTCAACGATATAGCCCGTTAACAATTACATAGGGACAGGCAGTGAAGTTAAAACCGGACCGCTTTGCGGAGGTTTTCGAAAGATCGATTGACGGAGATCTTTCAGAAATGACTGGAATATAGTGCGGAAAGGGGCGGAGCCCTTGTCCGAATTCGTTTGGTTTTGCCGGATATTGAAACTGCCTGGAGTTTATGGGCAGTTTTCTTTATTAAAACATTACGGAGGGTTAAAATGATCAGAGCGTTATGGACAGCTGGCACAGGAATGAATGCACAGCAATTGAATATTGATACCATCGCCAATAATTTATCCAACGTGAATACCACGGGATTCAAAAAGATGCGGATGGAATTTCAAGATTTGCTTTATCAGACCATTCGTTCGGCAGGAAGTCCGTCATATCAGGGTGGAGTACTGCCTACCGGGTTGCAGGTCGGTTACGGCGTTCGTCCCGGTGCGTCCACCAAGATTTTTACTCAGGGAGACTTTTTACAAACAGATAACAGTTTGGACGTAGTCATTGAGGGAGACGGCTTCTTCCAGGTGCAGATGCCGGATGGGACCATTGCTTACACCCGTAACGGAGCATTTAAAGTCGATGCCGAAGGACGGCTGGTGACTTCCGAAGGGTATTTGTTGCAACCGGAGATTACGATTCCGTCTGGAACTACTGATATCAATATCGGTAGCGACGGGACTATTTCAGTTGTTGTGGCCGGGGAAACCGAAGCCCAACAGGTCGGTAACTTGGAGTTGGCTGTCTTTGTCAATCCAAGTGGTTTAAATAACCTTGGGAAAGGCTTATATCAAATTACGGATGCTTCCGGAGAACCTGTGACAACAACGCCGGGAACTGAGGGAGCGGGAACGGTTATTCAAGGATATTTGGAAATGTCCAATGTGAAAGTTGTCGAAGAAATGGTGAATATGATCGTGGCCCAACGCGCTTATGAGGTCAATTCCAAAGCGATTCAGGCTGCGGATGAAATGTTGCAAACTGCTAATAACCTGAGGAGATAGTGACGGATGAAAGCGGGTGTAATCCGGTTATTGGTGAATAATTGGGTGAATCCGCTTTTGTGGATGGTCGTCCTGCTTATCGTAGCAGGCAGTCCGGTTCAAGCGGAGGCACCGTTTATGGTGGAGATCCCGGATGAGGTCGTTGTTTCCGGTTCCCGGTTCGGACTGAGCGATTTAGGAAAGATCACCGGAGGCACGGAGGCAGATCGTAAATTACTGGAATCCATCTCTTTTGGCACGCCTCCGGCTCCGGGTCAGACTAGGGTGTTTGAGCGGAAGTATTTGCAGTTGATTGTGAGTGGGTACCGTTTTCAGCAAATTCCCGAGCTGAAAATGGGAGAGCGGGTTACTGTTCGCACAGCGGCCGTCCGTATTTCTGGACCCCAGCTGCAGGCGGCGATTGACCGATTGATCGCCAAAGGAAAACCCGGTATTGTCGAACGCTGGGTTGAGCTGCGGAATGTGCCGTCGAACATCTGGCTTGCTCCGGGAAATTGGGATGTTCAAGCAGCCCCGGTGGGAGATCTCCCATTGGTAGGCAGTGCTGTTTTTAAAGTAATTATTACGAATGGGTCGGAGACGAAGACGCTTCATATCAGTGGGCGAATTCGCGCAAAAGCTTTGGTATACCGTTCGAAACGCTTATTGCCTCGCCATACTCTTTTGAATGAGGATGAATTTGAACAAATAACCATGGAGCTTCGCACCGGCAAGGAATTTATCGGTGAATTGCCGAATTATTATCGAAATCTGACGGTGATCCGGGAAGGAGATATTCTTTTAGGGCACCAGATCGAGGAAGCGCCGTTGGTAATGAAGGATCAACCGGTGATCATGGTTGTACGGCATGAAAATTTCGAAATACGGATCATGGGAACGGCATGTGCAGACGGTTGGATGGGGGATGCGATCAAGATTATTAATACATCCAGTAAAAAGATAGTTACCGGACGGGTTATCGATAAAGATACCGTGGAGGTGATTGTTCAATGAAAAAAATTATTAAACTTTCTGTAATCATTGGGTTGGTTTTATCTTTACTTTTGATAAGCGGAGCTGCTTTCGGTGATTCATTATGGACCGAAAACAGCAATTCATTATATAAGAGTCAACCCCGGTCTTTTAAAGTGGGGGACCTGATCACTATTATCATCGTCGAACAGGCAACGGCCAGTCAGAAAGCATCATCTTCCAATGGAAAGGATGGCTCACTGTCGGCAGGCCCGGGAACCGGGGTGCTGAAGGATGTCATACCCGAATTGAAGGGTGACTGGGAATCGAAGTATGAAGGGACGGGTAGTACTACACGGGGTGGAAGTCTCACGGCCAAGCTTACGGTGACCATCAGTGAAATCACTCCGGAAGGGCTTTTGCTTGTTGAAGGAAAGCAAACCATTAAAGTCAATAATGAAAATCAGGTGCTGACAGTTAAGGGTAAAATTCGGCCGGAAGATGTTTCTCAGTCCAATACGGTATATTCCACCTATGTTGCGGACGCAGTTATTGAATATCAAGGCAAGGGAACTCTCGGGGATACCCAGAGACCGGGAATCCTGACCCGTATCTTTAACTGGATCTTCTAAGAAAGGGGAAGGAATGATGAAACGTTGTCTGATCTTGAGTCTGGTTATCGCTTTATTGGTGGGATTGACCAGAGTCGAGGGTCTGGCGGAATCACCGCTGACGCGCGTTAAAGATATTGCCCGGCTTCAAGGAGTCCGCAACAACCAACTGAACGGTATGGGTTTGGTTGTGGGTTTAAACGGAACCGGGGATTCATCGAAGGCCAATATTCAATTGGTGGCAAATGCTTTAGCCAAATGGGGTATTGAAGTCAATCAATACGACCTTAAAGTGAAAAATGTAGCGGCGGTTATTTTAACGGCCACTTTACCTCCATATAAACATCGAGGAGATGCTATTGATGTTCAGGTTTCCTCGCTGGGGGATGCCAAAAGCCTTCAAGGTGGGATCCTTTTGCAAACGCCGCTTTCCGGAGCTGACGGTAGAGTATATGCTGTGGCCCAAGGTCCGGTTTACATCGGTGGATATACTGCCGGAGGTAGGGGTTCATCCGTTCAGAAAAATGTGACCACAGTAGGGATTATACCTTCCGGCGCGATTGTTGAGCGGGAAGTGCCGATGCAATTTGAAACTGACGGTAAATTGCGCTGGGTACTGAATAATCCGGACTTTACCACCGCTTCTAGGTTGGCACGAACCATTAATGAAAATATTGCAGAGGGCGCAGCCCGAGCGGTTGATATGGCTATGGTTGAAGTTTTGATTCCCCAGCAATTGAGTGATGATCCCATTGCTTTAATTGCAGAAATTGAAGCATTACCGGTGACGCCCGATGGTGTGGCGAAAGTAGTGGTTAATGAACGCAATGGGACCGTAGTGATTGGGGAACGGGTCCGTATCGCTCCGGTGGCTGTCACTCATCGTAATATCACCGTGAAAGTCAATACGTCATCTCAGGTGTCTCAGCCTGCTCCTCTTTCCGGTGGCGAGACGGCTACTGTCAACGATACCAGGGTGGATGTGAAGGAAGAAGCCGGCCAGCTGGTGGAACTTCCTGCAGGAACCACCATCGGATCCATTGTTAAGGCTCTTAACGCCGTAGGGTCCACGCCGCAGGATATTATCGCGATATTGGTCGCCATCAAAGAAGCCGGCGCACTGTATGGAGTATTGGAGTTTATTTAAATAAAAAATGGCTAATGGGTTCTGGGTACTGGAAGACTGGGATATAGGAGACGGGAGAGATTAAACGAGTTGACAATTGGGACAGTGGACAGTTAAGTGTAAAAGCGAAGATTAAAGCTGGAACTATAACTATATATGAACTGTGGAACGGTGTACGGTGAACTTTAGTTGGTGGAGGTCTTGAATGGCTGATCGCATTTACAATCCGGTAGGGATAAATTATAATATTCCAAAGAACGTAAAAACTTCAGAGCAAAAGCAGTTGTATCAAGCGTGTGTGGAGTTTGAGGCGTTGCTCACTAAGCAGATATTGGCTACCATGCAAAGTTCCAACGATATCTTTGGGAAAGGTTTTGGCGGAGATTATTTTAAAAGTATGTTCCAAGATGAGCTTGCAAAACAGATCGCAGGTAATGGACTAGGTTTGGCTAAAGTTCTTTATGAACAGATAGTTAAAGCAGAACTTGCGAAAGCAAGCCCCGGCCAATTTTCCAGGAATGGCAGGGAAACGGAGATTGTTGGCGAATAAATAAATGTTTTCCATTTGATAAGAGATTTCCATCGGGCCCATGAATGCAGCAAAAAGAGATAATGCAAAATGGGGGTGTTTTCCGGGAAATCTTTTGATGTTGATATGTAAATTTAAAAGGGGGAAATACATTTGAAGTTAGTGGGGAAGAAAGAGAAACAAAAAATCTCCGAAAAGAAAAGTTTACCCTGGAATATGATTATTGGGACCATCGTCGGATTGGGTATCGGAGTGGGCTTGAGTTTCATTACAGACTGTTACAACGGTAACTGGATTGGATATAGCTCAGCGGTTGTCTTCATTTTATTCGGAGCATGGTTAGGTTATTGGGTCGGGAAGAACAACGGATTAAAGCTGCTCTTTCATGATGATGTGTATTACCGGGTTGGAGGTTATGTTGCATTTGGTCTCATTTTATTCCTTTGTACTTGGGCCCTCTTCTTTTTCGTGGTGAAGAAGTCCGATTTGATGTATGATTCCTTTGTTGTCCAGAAATTGTTCAAGCAAGAGATTAACAACGGGATAGGAACTTGGGGCACAAAAGTTTTCGGTGAAACCTGGAAGATCGCCGGAAAAGAATATAAAGTAGCAGAGGCTGTCGGTATTTGGGGCAATGTATTCTGGTTTACGCTGAAATACTTCCTGAACCATATGGTTTTTGTGATTCCCTTTATTTTCCTGATGAACTATATAAAAATCGGTAAATGGAATCTGAGTGTGATTTATTTTGCCTTGTATACCATCATGTGGGGCGCTGTTGTCGGAACGAACTCTCTGACATTCCCGGTTGGGGAAAATCCCATGGCTGGTCCTTTGGTGGTCTTTGCCCGCTATGGACTGTGGGTTTGGTTCTCATACTTGCTGTTAATGACCTCAACCAGTCAGATGGCCTGTTTGGTAGCACCGAAATGGACCGAATGGGAATGGAAGAAAGAAGGCAAGTTCTGGCCTATCTCCTTCACTCCCGATCAAAAAGAAGTATTCATTTATGGGTTGCTCTTCTTGCTGGCCTCCAGCTTCGCTGAAGCCCGGATCTTTGTTTATTACAACTTCTAATTAGAATCTGTGTGGCGTTAAAACCCAGAGTAATCTGGGTTTTTTCTGTGTCTAGAGGGAAAAATAAAACGTAGCTTTTAGAAAGAAGGGTTTTATATGTCAGAACATTATTATACAGCCCAGCCCCTGTCCAAACATAAACCTGGACAATTCAAAATTACATTGCGTGGCGTGGAACTTGAATTTCACACGGATGCCGGCGTATTTTCCAAAAGCCGAATTGATACAGGGACTAAATTGCTCATCGATGGTTTGCGATTGACTCCGGAGATTCAAACAGTACTAGATCTGGGGTGTGGTTATGGCCCCATCGGCTTGACCGTTGCCAGTTTGCTGCCTAAAGCTACGGTATATATGGGCGATATTAATGAACGTGCGGTAGAATTAGCCCGGATGAATGCCCGTTTAAACGGTTTGACTAATGTGGAAATTCGTGCCGGGGAAGGTTTTACCCCCTTTGCCGGGTTGACCTTTGACTTGATTGTGACCAATCCGCCGATTCGTGCCGGGAAACAGGTGATCTATGGGATGGTGGATGCCGCACCGACCTTTCTCAATGATAACGGCTGGTTTGTGGCGGTTGTTGCCACCAAACAGGGAGCTAAAAGCTTTGAGCGGAAGTTGGAAGAAGTCTTTGGCAATGTGGATGAATGGGAGAAAGGCAGCGGTTTTCGAGTGATTGCGGCCCAGAAAAGGAATTCTTTGAAGGTTTAGAAACGGGAAAATTCGAGAAACTAGTCTTTAAATGAAGAGACTGGTGGAAGGATTGTGGTTTCGATGATGAGGTCAATCACTCAATTGGAACATATAAAAAATGAGCTCTCCGAGAGGGAACATAGCCTATTTAACCGGTATTACCGGGTGGATAAGGCGACGGGACGGTTACAAGTACCGGAAGGGATGCGTTCCTGGATTGCGAATAATTTTGGGGCTCTCGAGGCGGTGGTAGAACAGCAGATTGTGAAAGTGACCAATCTGTTGACCATGGAAGGGGCCCTATTTAATGGTCTTCGGGCCAGTCGTCCGATGACCGTGGCTGACGGGGAATCCATGGAGACCATCATCGAGAAAAGCAGCGGTGATTCATTTTGCCGTCCGGAGACGGATACTCCGGAGGATATCTTTGGACGAATTCGGGGAAAGTATTGCACCACTGCCAGCAATATAGCAAAATATGACGGCTATCACGGGATCGTGATCTTTGATGAGCATCATCCGTTGCGGTTTGATGCTGCCCAAATTGCCGACTATTTTAAGACAGCGTGGGAGTGGGGAAAAACGGCTCATCAGGAAGATCCGGAGAGCCGTTATTTCTTTTTGATGTGGAATTGCTTGTGGAAGAGTGGTGCTTCTATTATCCACGGCCATGCTCAGATGACGTTGAGTCGGGGGATGCATTACGCCAAGGTGGAGGCGCTGCGCCGGGTGTGGGAGCAGTATAAGCGGGAGCATGATGGGGCGTGTTATTTTAAGGATTTGTATGAGGTGCACCGGAGTCTAGGGCTGGCCTGGGAGCGGGAGGGTGTCAAAGGTGTGGCCCATTTGACGCCGGTGAAGGAGAAGGAGGTATTGTTGGTGGCGGCAGAGTGGGGAGAGCCGCTTTACCGGGAGGTGTACCGGGTATTGGATGGGTACCGCCGGATGGGGGTGCGTAGTTTCAATCTGGCGGTGTATGTGCCGCCGTTGGAGGAAGTGGAGGAGGATTGGGAGGGGTTCCCGGTCGTGGTACGGTTAGTGGATCGGGGGGATTTGGAGAGCCGGACGGCGGATGTGGGGGCGATGGAGCTTTATGCAGCCAGTGTGATCTCCAGTGATCCGTTTCGAGTGGTGGAGGCTTTGAAGTGAGGGGATTTGTTTTTGCCAAAATGAGGAAATGCGGCGTGATCTGCGGCGCATAGCTGTGTCGCTCGTCATTCCGGTCCTCAGCGTACATTAGTACGCCTGCGGTCCTCGTTTCTGTCGCTTCTTGCTCTGCTTGCATCTGACGCCCCAAGCGGTTTCAGGGAGTAAGCTCCCTCATTTTGGCAAGGTCCACCCGGCGCGTCCGGGCGGGGCGCCGGATGCATAAGCTGACCTGGGTCTAAAGACTGGGGAGATGGGATTTGCTTACTGCGAGTAAACTCATGGAGTGGCTCTCCCATTTTGGTAAAGGCCGTTTGGAGCAGGGCGCCGGTAGGCAGGGAGATTTAGTCGCAAAGGCTCAGGTTTTTTGCTTAAGATGGAGACTGGTGTGTCAGGGTGGTCTTTGGATGCATAGGTTAATAGGGGTGTAATGATGGTATATTCTTTGGTATAATGAATTCGGGTGAAAGGTAATGCGTGATTTAAGTAATTATCAAACGCATATTGAAGCGCTGGCCAGATATTTTGAATCTGAGCCGGATGTATTAACGGTGTTTGTTTTTGGCTCTTTCGGGACAGAATTACAGACGCCGTTGAGTGATGTAGATATAGCGATTTTGTTCCGCCGGAAGCTTCCGTTGTTGGAAGAGTTGAAATATGCAGCGGAAATTTCGTCATTGTTAAAAACGGAAAAAATCGATGTGATCAATTTAAATACTGCGCCGGTACGGATTCAACATCGAGTGTTACGCCAGGGCCAAAAAATCTATGAACGGGATCTTGAAAAAACCCAGGACTTTGTGGAGCGGGTTTTGGAAATCTACCATGATTACCGGGGTATTTTCCAAAAGTATCAGGAAGATTGTAGGGAAGGCCTGATAGGAGAGTATTTAAATGGTTGATAAAGAGAAGATAGTATCTAAAATCAATGTATTAAAGCAAAGTCTTGACCGGTTGGAGCATCTTCGCAGTTTGTCTCAGGAGGCTTTTTTAAGTAGTTTCTTAAATTTTGATGCGGCGAAATATAATCTTATCATAGCAATCGAAGCCATGATCGATATTGGAAATCATATTATTTCCAGGAAAAATCTGGAAATCCCTGAAACCAGCAGTGATACGATGAAGACCATGGTTAAGCATGGAATCTTACCAGCGGATAAGCAATCCGATTTTGTCGCCATGGTCAGGTTCCGTAATCGTGCCGTCCATCTTTATGACCAAGTGAATAATGAAGAGATCTATCGAATCTTGCAGGAGAATTTATGGGATTTTAAGGTTTTTATACGGGCGATTGTAAAATATCTTTATGGGTAGTCCGAGTTTGATTATGGGTAATAATGGAACTTGAAAAATAGCTCTTGATATGGTAAACTAATTATTGCTTCAAAAGTAAATATGCCGACATGGCTCAGCTGGTAGAGCAGCGCACTTGTAATGCGCAGGTCATCGGTTCGAATCCGATTGTCGGCTCCATAATTTATGAGATGAACCTCCTTAATTCTCTTTTAAAGGGATTAAGGAGGTTATTTTTAAAGATAAAAATATCTTATTTAATTTAAATATATGGATTATAATCCAAGAGTCTATCGTTGATCATGATTTAAGCCTATCAGAAATTTCTGATAGGCTTTTGACAACAATGTATGTTTAATGACATACATTATAAAACATATGGTAGAATGGAGTTAAGTAGTTATTCCTAAATTACATCATCAATTAAGCCATAAGGTAAATTTTTTGTACCGTCGCCATCAAATTCAGCAATTATACAATCTTCCGGTAAAAAATCAGGATAACCATTGTTAACTACAATTAATTGAATTTTATCATTGTTTGATTCGTCTAATTGAATAAAAAATCTAATAATTGAGTTAAATATTTCTTCATCTTTAAAATCTTCTTGGTCGGCTTTCGCACCCAAATTCTTCCGTGGTGAATCAATCATCAGCAGACCTAAGTGATTGTATTTTTCTCCTTCAATAAGGATTGATAAATAATAAGCCATTGTAATTAGGCTAACTCCTGCTAAACTCCCTAATTGCCTATATAGGCGATCTCTAACATATGGGAGATAATTATTTTCTTCAATATATGCTGTTGATAATTTAGGAAACTTAAAAGAGTGTAGAATATCATAGAACCTATGAGATAAATTGTTAATGATAACTTGCTTATTTGACGAATTTGCTTCAAGTGACTTAATATTATTTTTTAAATTAATTAAAGAGTCTTCCTTGCTTTTTAATAATTTTTCCAATCTGACAATTTCATCAAGAAACTTCAGATTTTGTTCTAATTCCATCAAATATCTATTTTTTTTCCCGATCTCATAGTTCAGTTGTTCGATTTGTTCAATATAAGGATTGATATATTCTTTGTGAAGATGTTGTAATTCTTGCTCTATTTCATTTAATTCAATTTTTAAGTGATTTTCTTTTTTCAGAATGTCATTCAATTCAGATTCTTCTTTATCAATAAATTTTTTTAGCTCAGAAATCTTTAATTTTAAAGATCTAATTTCTTTTTTTATAACTAATAATTCTGTAATTTCTTCACCTTTTTCGTTCCCGCAAAGGCAGCAGTATTCGATGGATTTTTGATCTCTAACTGGTTTTAAACAATTTGGACAAACAAAGAATTCATATTTATTTAGGGCACAATACCCTTCTAATGCCATCTCTTTTTTGTTAATTTCACTTTCATATTGGTTAATCAGAAGATGTAGTTTCTGTATATAGTCATTTTGATTATTTTTAATTTCGCCGAGGCGCTTTAGTTGGTGCTTAATTGATACAATTTTATTCGGTAACTCTAGTGATAGATCCGTTTTTGGGCTCTTTGTTGCTTTTAACATAGATAAGTTCATTTGATGTTCAGCAATTTGACTTTCAATTTCCTTTTTATGTTCTTGATATTTCTTTATATCTGTAATATCTGTAGAATCCAAGAAATCTTTTATCCCAATAATTTTTGTGTTTAATTCTTTTAATTCCGCTTCTTTTTGTTTTGCACTTGCTTTCAGATCGGAAAGCATCTCATCATAAATGTCAAATATTATTTCAAGCGTTGCTTTTCTCTTGAGATTTTTTGGCCAATCTTTTTCGCCTAGTATATTTTCGTTATCAATTTCAGTTTGCTTTAAATAAGAGTATTTAAATAGGTCACGAAAGCTAAATGTTTGATTACTTATTATAATGTCAGATAGACCTAATTTCTCAATTAAAAATGCTGATAACGAGTTTTTGTTTTTAGGAGAATCTATTTCAAATCTATTAAAAAACTTATAGTTTTCTTGTTTGCTATCCCATTCTTCAACAATGACAGGGTCAGTAAATTTGAAGAGCTTTCTTCTTATTCTATATTGCTCGGTTCCTATTATTAGTTCAAGTTCAACATCTCTACAGTTTGCTCCGATCTCGATGTAGTCTTTGTGTGACTTTGCTCCTAGTGCATAATCAACCATTTCCAGAATAGAGGTTTTTCCAGTAGAGGTAGGCCCAGAAATATAATTTAATCCGTTTTTAAACTTAATAGTGTAATTCTTCTTAATGCCTATTAGAGTTAATTTTAACAACTTAAATGTTATTTTCATTGTTCACCTCTAATAATCTCTTTACAATATTTGATTTTCTTAAAATTTCTTCTTCGATTTTTGTATCTGACATTTTGGAGATATTTTTTTCTATTAGAAGGGCAGTTTCGTATAGAGTATTTTTATATTTACTTTGCATACTATCTATAAGTTCAATGCCCTTGTCTGTTATGTAATAGCAGCTTTCGTTATCTTGTATTTTTCTTTTTATTAAATCTCTAGCAATAAGATGGTTTATGGTCTTTCTGTATTTTATTATGTCTGGTTTCCAATGGAAGAAAGCATAAAACTCCTCAAGGTTCATTTTGGAATTTAGCTCAATATGGTTTTGGTCAAACATGATTACTGGAAACTTAAGAAAATAATCGTAGAGTTTAATTCTATTAGATGTTAATTTGAAGTTGATTCGATTTCTAAATGCAGCAAGAAGTATTAATATTCGAATTAAATCTATGATGAAGTTATCTAATGCAACATTATTATATATATTCATAATTGTTCACCTTCTTTTTCGATTGCAAGAAATTCTTCAAGTTTTTTTTGATAATCTTTCAGCCAGCCTATGGAACATTCATCAGCCAGTTGATGTAAGATTCCTTTCTTGGCAATAAGGTTAATCTCATCTAGAGATTTTAAAGTTGTAGTGTCTGTATCTTCTATTCTTAAATAAGTGCGAGCTAATAACTCATTTCCATCAGTATCATTAGCGTATAATCTAAACTGGGTATCCCAAATACTGTAGATTTTCATCTTTAGCTGTTGATAAACTTTTAAATCTCTTTCGTCACCTTTACATTTGATTGAGTATTCAGCTATTTCAGCATTAAAAAATTCATTTTTGCAACTGCTAATATTGGTAATATTAGCATTTTCTAGCTTTTTAATAAAAATACAATTATTATAATCAATCTCTTCAAAGTCGTTAATATTATGAATTATTTCGTTGTATATTCTTTGTTTTTCAGAATTTAAATAACTGGCAATTTCATTTAGAGTATTTCTTATGTCTTCATCGAAGACTCTATCATATAAACCTATTTTTATAAGTTCTGAAATTAAATAGCTACCATCATATAGATTGATTAGAATTTTATTAATATTGGACTGCTGTGCTTTCCAATTAGACCACCATTTATGCTCGTTAATTGTTAAAATGCAGGGTAAACATAAAGTCCAGCTATTTAGCTTATAATTATTGGAGTTTATGGCTGTTTTAAATGATTCTCTAATTTGCTTTTGTTGAGATGAACCAATACCATCTATAAAATATTTACATTGATATACATCAATTGATTCGTTATAGTTTCCTACAAAAATATCAATACCATCATCACCTTTAGAAACTTTAACGGGATAAGCATTTGAATATTTTGATTGAAAAAGTTGAGTACAGACTTTTTCAAATATCTCTCTAGCGCCAGCTATCCCATATTTATCGCGAAGATACCTAAAATCTCTTTGCAATAGGTTTCCCTCCTGTCCGAAGCAGCAACCCAAATTATTCCTGACTTGTAAAATATGATATCTTTCTATACTTTTGTGGTATTTCCTTCTGTTAATAGGTTATCCCCAATATAATATCTATTAAATTTTTTGGGTTTAGCATTCTTTATGATTATGTTTTTTATATCCACCGTTTCACTTTTGCAGATTTTAATATCACAAATCTACAATTTTCATCTAATTATAGTGGGTTAATTGATAATACAGAAAACATTAAATATTCCACCCCATCTTGCAGGAATTATCCTCTAAACGTCAAACAGCTTATTGTTCTGAGTTCCTGATGAAAAATTGCGAACAAAAATGGACATAATCTATTCAAGGAGGAAGAAAAATGAAGATTGAATGGACTCCCGATTTGGCTGTGGGCTTGGATGTGATTGATGATCAACATAAGGAGTTGTATCGCCGTATCGATCGGTTGATGGAAGCCTGTCACGAGGGAAAAGGGAAAGAAGTTGTGGGTGACACCTTGAAGTTTTTAGAAGATTATGTCGTCACGCATTTTACCAATGAACAACAGTACATGCAGAGATTTGGCTATCCGGATTACGATGTCCACAAAAGGAATCACGATTATTATGTGAATAATTTGAAGGAGTTAAAAAATATTTTGGCTGAGAAAGGCCCGGGAGTTGAATTGGTCGTTAAAACCAATGTCATGGTTATCGAATGGCTCAATAACCATATCCGTAAGATGGATACCAAAATGGCGGCATTTTTGAAAGATAAAATATGATTTTGGTATTTAGATTAAGTTTTTTGGAAAATTATAAATAAACCCGGAGATTAATAGGTCTCCGGGTTTATTTGCTAGGGTGTTGTAATTATAGTTAGAATTGAATAAGGGATACATTGGATATTAGCCATTTGAAGGACTTCTGAAGAGGTCTGATTATAGCTGTGGTATTCTTTTAGGGCTTTTAAAATTCCTATCATCGTTTCGTAATAACGAATATCGTTTCCAACTGCTGATTTACTAGCTTCTAAAAATCTGTCTGTTATCGTTGTGCCTTTATGGTGATCTTCAAGATAAAGTGCATTTTGCAATCCATTTTTCGTAGTTTTCGCCAGTTAAATATTGACTCATCATTCCTTCTTTGACGCATGTCTGGCGAATTTTTTCGCCTTCCTCGATTAATCTATCTAACATCGTAACACCTCCATCTGATTTTATGGAAATATTCTTTGCGATATTTGGAAATCATTTCAAAATTGTGTTATTTTAGGCAAAATCTCAATGATATGGATACAATATTGCTGTAATAAACTAAAAAAGCTGGAAATGAATCCGGCTTTGCTAAATGAGCCTTCTTCAATTCCAGCTGCAGTTGATGAAAGGGGGGTTATTTAAGGATGACTTGACTCCCGCCAGGAATTTCGATGGGGTGGTCGTCAACGCTGATCCAGACGGACATGGCTGAGGGGTTGTAAACCATGGTGCCGGCGGCGGTGAATTTCAGGTTGCTTAATGCTTTCATATAGTCCACAATTTCGATATTCGTCGCGTACCAGATATCCTCCCGGTTGCCGATGAACTCGCAAAATTCCTCGATAACTTCCCAGTTGTTATCGTTATCAAATTCATAACTGTGGCCCCAGACGTACATCATGTAGAAATATTGAGCTTTGGTCAGGCTGGCAAAGGTTTTTGCCAAATCCATCAGGTTGTGGTTGTGATGGCAGGTAGCTGCCCAGGTGTAGAAATCTTCCGGCATGGTGAACTGGCCGTGTTCATGGACTGTCCGGGCATATTCGATGCCCAGATGGGGCAAGACCTCCCGGATCGCTTTGCTATAAGAGCCGTTAGGGTAGGAGAGGCCCCGGACCGGATAACCCACAATTTCTTCAAGTTGGATTCGGTCATTCAAAATCTCTTGGACAACCTGGTCTATGGGACAGCGGGCAATTGTCGGATGAGTCAATGTGTGGGCTGCCACTTCATGACCTTGGTACAAATTTCGAATTTCGTCCCGGGGGATCCGGATGGATTGCTCCATTAGGCCTGAATTCAGATGAAAGGTAGCTTTTATGCCGTGACGGTTAAAAATGGAAATGAGCCGACGGTCGGCAATTTTTCCATCATCGTAACTGAGAGTCAGTACTTTATGCCGCCCTCCGGGAAAACAATGGTAAATCTTGGGCATCGGGATCACCTCGAAGTAAATGGATTCTTTAACTATTCTTTCATTATACTCCTTTTTAGGAAAGAATCCTATCCGAAGTGAACTGATTCGGCTTGTCGAATTTGTTGGATGAATTGATAAATCTGTGCCAGTTCACTGTGTACTGTCTACTGTGAACTATGAATATGAACTATATTTAAAGTATATTCACCAGCGAAAGTCGTTCGCGTTCGGCAATGTGTTTGATGAAGTGGCGTAAGGTTTCTATCTCTATTTGGGCGTCAGAAAGGCTGCGGCCTTTAATAGCCTCCCGGGTTTTGGTCAATGATTGATCCACGTTGTCGATTTCCTCGTGATGGGTGAGGAGGGCCCACAGTTTACGAGTTCCGGACCAATCCTGCTCAAAGGTTTTCATGAGCCGTGCAGCTTCTTCCCAATGGTTTTCGGAAAGGGCCGATTGGACCGAAAGTAACTGGTGGTTTAATCGTTGGCTGCTGGTATTGAGATAGGTTTGGGTTGAATAACCAAAGAGGATAAACAAGCCGACGCCGAGGATGATGATATACCATGGCTTCATGAGTTTCGGTTTCCTTTCGAGGGGACCTTTGCTTGGATAAACAGTTTTCCGGATGCATCGTGGTTGACTAAAAACGCCTCTTCAGTTCCAGAGAGGCCTTTTTTGCGAAGTTCTTTCAATAACCATTCTTCGGAGATGCCGGCTTTTTTTAAGTTATTCCGTTTAAGGACGCCGTCTTCGACGAGAGTGACTGGCAGTCCTTCATAATCAGGTTTCAATGCCAAATCACCCGGTGTGATCGGACGTTTGTCAGTTTTGGGAATGACGGACAACTTACCGCTGGT
>Ga0134092_1001547_pt1 | contig 19772 bp, 20 predicted proteins | sample 3_6taG_FD_94454 | JGI IMG/M metagenome (GOLD analysis project Ga0134092, IMG submission 94454) | Switchgrass degrading microbial communities from high solid loading bioreactors in New Hampshire, USA - 3_6_20_6_A3 metaG | ecosystem: Engineered > Bioreactor > Semi-continuous > Anaerobic >... | reverse complement strand
TATAGTAATATTAAACTGAGCCATGGTTCATCCTCCTCGGTTTGGTATTTGTTAGCAACTATATTTTAACCGAGGTATGAGCTTTGGCTCAACTTCTTTTTACACCATTATATAGACTTAAACTTTCTGTGCTTAAAATATCATGAGCCGCAAGGGACATGCGCCTTTTGTCTATATACTCTTTGATGCTTCGATGCAGGGCAAAGCGAAAAAGCTTCTGCAGGCTTGAGAGTGATACATAGCAGTAATCCGCTATCATCTGAGGGGTAAGCTGATTGCAAATATTGTCTTCGATAAAGTTTATAGCATCCGCAAGCACAAAAAAGTTCCTCACATGTTTACCTCCCCGCTGTGAAAAAAGCTGAGAATCAAACATTCGGCGTTTAGTCTTATACTTCGACTTTCAGATACAGTATAACAGGTTTATTAATATTTTTCTTGACTTTTTGAGCACAAATATGGTTTCCTTATACTAACAGCCATATCACTATAACAGATTTTTTCGCTATGATCAGATGCTCAAAAAGATGGTCCAAGTCTATGATCAGGGACTCAAACAACATGCGATCATGATTACAGCCGGTATATTAAGAGAGAATTATACATTTTGTCAATAAACAAGGATCCGGAATTCTTATTTTGACAAGACTGTCTCATAGGTAATGCTGCTAACCAATACTGAGATAGAACAAGAGTGAGCTTGTTGCATGAAAGGGATGATATGCCATGATTTCACTTAGAAAAATCACTGAAGATAATTTTGAGGAATGCATCAGTCTTGCTGTAACTGAGCAGCAAAGAGAATTTATAGCTTCAAACGCGTACAGCCTTTGCGAAGCATATGCCCTGACAAACCATGAACTGTATGTTCCAATGCCATATGCGATATATAATGACGACACTATGGTTGGCTTCGCAATGGCCGTCTACCAACCGATGGATCCGGATGATCCTGACGACGATGAAAATGTATATTATCTGTCGCGGATAATGATAGATAAGAAGTATCAGGGTTTGGAATACGGAAAAGCAGCCTTGAGGGAAGTTGTAGAAATGATCAAAGCATTTCCCTGCGGTGAGGCAACGGCGATCGTCCTGGCAAGCAATCCCGCCAACCTGCCCGCTTATCAGATGTTCCGGGCATTTGGTTTCAGAGAAATGGGAATAACGAATTCGGAAGGGGATAATTACCTCAGAATGGATATATAATGCTGTACATAAAATAACTCGCCGGCTATCCGCCTAAGATATTGATTGACAGCATTATGTACATTTCATATGATCGTGATCATTTTTCCTGTTGTCTTCAGGGGATTCGGTGTGGGCAGGGATTGACCTCTTGCCAGATTCATCAATATTAATTATATAAGCAGGCGATTAGTAATGGGTGGGATGAAGATGAAAACGCTATACATTTCGGACCTTGACGGGACGTTGCTCAACAGCCGGGCAGAGCTGTCAAACTACACGGTTGAAACACTTAACAGGCTGATCGAAAGCGGCGGTTACTTTTCGGTGGCAACAGCAAGGACTGCCGCCACAGCTTTATATATTCTGAAGGATGTCAAAATCAATGTGCCGATCATACTGATGAACGGTGTACTCGTTTACGACATACATGCCGGGCAGTATATCAAGAAAGAAGTACTCAGCAAACAACTTGCAAAGCAAATTACCGCGGCCATAAAGAAAACCGGACAAACCGGATTGATGTATGCCCTTTCCGGCAATGAACTCCGCACCTATTATGAGAGGCTTGACAACGAACCGATAAATGCGTTTATAGAAGAGAGAAGACGGAAATATAACAAGCCGTTCGAACGGATAAGTGATTTTGATGACGTCGACGGGGACATTATTTATTTTTGCTTCCTGGATGATCATAAGAGCATTTGGCGGTTATATGACGAGGTAAAGGACATCGGCGGGATCAGGATAGAGATGTATAAAGATATTTACTCCGAAGACTTGTGGTACCTGGAGATTTTCAGGGAAACAGCATCCAAGAATAATGCGGCACAGTTCCTTAGGCAAAAATACGGATTTGAAAAGCTCGTGTGCTTCGGAGACAATCTGAACGACCTTCCGATGTTCGCCGGCTGCGATGAATGCTATGCGGTAGCGAATGCCAAGCCGGAGTTGAAGGAAAGGGCAACTGCTGTGATAGGCAGCAATGATGAGGACGGTGTGGCACGCTTTATTGAAGAGAATTTATTGATATGAATGTTATGAAAACAGCTCTTGTTCATAAAAATAATACCATATTTGACCCTGAGGGCAGCTTTATGTGCAGATTACAATTACCATAGCTGCTGTCATATATGATGCTAATTGACTATTTGTGTAGTGGTGCAGTTCCTATTTGCATTTACGAATTTGTGATTGGAGGACGGCTAAAGTTATGGATATCAGCATCGATACATCTAAAATCGTTATTGAGACCGAAAGGCTGTTGCTGCGTCCGTTTAATGAATCTGATTTGACCGACTTCTATAACTACGCTTCTGTCCCGGGCGTCGGAGAGATGGCGGGATGGCCGCACCACGATTCGATCGAAACCTCGAAACGCATTTTGAAATCATTTATTGACGAAAAAGAAGTTCTGGCGATTTTTCACAAGGCCGACAAAAAGGTCATAGGCTCGCTTGGACTCCATTGGTCGTGGGCAAATAGTGACGACAGGTATAGAGATCTGAAGGTCAAGGAAATAGGGTATGTACTCTCGAAGGATTATTGGGGTCAGGGTTTGATGCCCGAAGCCGTTAAAGCCGTAATTGACTATGGATTCAACACACTCGGACTTGATGCTTTCAGCTGCGGTCACTTTATAGAAAACGATCAGTCACGCAGAGTCATAGAGAAGTGCGGATTCACATTTGTCAAGCGCGGAGAGGTATATTCAAAGCAGCTTCAGCGCAGCTTTGAAGATATGAGATACATATTATTGCGCTCATCATGGAATACCGATCCCCTGGCTGATTATTATGCAAACTATGATGAGAACGGTCGCCTGGAATCAAAGCATGGCCAGGTGGAATTTCTTACGACGATGCGATACATCAGGAGGTACCTTGCGCCTGGTGCCAGGGTCATCGAAATCGGTGCGGGGACAGGACGATATAGCAGGGCAATTGCCGATATGGGCCATGAAGTCGAAGCGGTCGAACTGTTTCAACATAACATCGATATATTCAACAAACTGCGCAGACCTGAGCAGAAAATAAATATATACAAGGGTAATGCTCTTGATTTGTCTGTTTTTTCAGACGGTGAATTTGACATCACATTGCTCCTGGGCCCGCTGTACCATCTCTATACCGGGACTGATAAGAAAAAGGCGATCGAAGAAGCCCTTAGAGTCACGAAAACCGGCGGAGTGGTTTTTGCGGCATACTGTATCAGCGACGGCAGCATCGTAAGAAGCGGTTTTCAGAGAAAAGCTTTCGACATATCCGAATACATCAGGAGGGGGAAGATCGACCCTGAAACGTTCGCCACACGCTCCGAGCAGGAGGATATATTTGAGCTCGTCCGCAAGGAGGACATCGATCGCCTGATGAGCGGCTTCAACGTGGAGCGCCTTCATTATGTGGCGACAGATCTTTTCACGAATTATATGCGGGATGTAGTCGATACGATGACCGACGATGAGTTCGCGCTATACCTGCGGTATCATTTCGCTGTATGTGAGCGGGCGGATATGGTGGGCATCACTCATCATAGTTTGGATATTTTCAGGAAGAAGGAATAATCAGGTACATCAGAATGTAAGTAAAATTCGCTTATTAGTGTGATTTCGAGCAGAGTGAGTACAGGAAGTAGAGGTGGATCGGATGAGAGACTTTACCTATCATGCTCCCACAGAGGTGATCTTCGGGCGTGGAGCGGAGCTTCAAACCGGTCAGGTCGCAAGGAAATATGGCGCAAACCGAGTTTTGGTGGTATATGGTCAGGGAAGCGTAGTCCGCAGCGGGCTTCTGGACAGGGTATGCAAGACCTTCGAAGAAGCAGGGATCTCATATAGACTGTTAGGAGGAGTTGAGCCTAATCCCCGCCTTGGATTTGCCCGGGATGGAGTGAAGACGGCTATAGATATGAAAGCCGATATGGTAGTCGGTGTAGGGGGCGGAAGCGTCATAGACACCGCCAAAGCGATCGCCCATGGAGCGGCAAACCCCGATATCGACATATGGGATTTTTGGCTCAGGAAACAGACGGTCATGAAGAGCATCCCTGTCGGAGCGGTTTTGACCATACCCGCCGCGGGAAGCGAAATGAGCGATTCTGCGGTATTGACAGATGAAGAAACACAAGAAAAAAGGGGACTGAGCACCCGGTTTAACAGGCCGGCTTTTGCCATCATGAATCCGGAGCTTGCCGCAACGCTGCCGGTATTTCAGGTAGCCTGCGGTGTAACAGATATCTATATGCACACCTTGGAAAGATACTTTTCTCCGGTGACCGGCAATGACTTTACGGATGAAGTGGCGGAAGCGCTTATGCGGGTCGTTATTCGAAACGGAATACGCGCTGTAAAGGATCCAACCGATTATGATGCCATGAGTGAGATCATGTGGTGCTCAAGCGTCTCCCATAACGGGATCACAGGCCTGGGAGGGGAGAAGGACTTTTCCGCCCACCAGCTAGGGCAGGCTATCGGCGGGATATATGACAAGGCCCACGGAGCGACACTTTCCGCCGTTTGGGGGAGCTGGGCGTGGTATGTATATAAAACTGACCCGGCCAGGTTCGGGGAATACGCAAGAAACGTATTCGGAGTGGGTACTGCGGAAGCCGGTATAGAGAAGACGGTAGAGTTCTTCAAAGAGTTGGGTATGCCTGTGTGCTTCAGCGAGCTTGGTATCGGCGTCTTGTCTGATGCGGAGCTGGAAGCGCTCGCTGTCAAATGCACATACGGCAAGACGAGAACGATTGGATGTTTCAGGGTTCTTGACTATGATGATATACTCAACATTTATAAGGCGGCTAACAGGTAAACCGCTCATGTGCCGATATTTTTCGATGGGGTATATAATATCACTGCCTATTATCGATATTACCGAGGCCATCAGGCAATGTGTTCCAAGGAAACCGCAAACGAAATCGCCGTTTCGAACGGCGATTTTTTGTAAGCGACAATGCTATCAGCGGTTTGGTTGTCAGCGTATCTTTTGATCCATTTATGTCCGTTGGGATATTCAGCTTTCATAGCTTCCATAAACCAATCATATCTTTCTCTTCCAAGAGTGTTATTATCAGATCATAATCATGTTGGTGATCACTGTTTTCACAGTTTCGTGATTTGCACAGCAAATTCGTCCAATAATCTCATTTTTCCTCCACGGAACACTAAATCACTTGCCAAGGCTGGAAAGGCTATGCTGTTATCAATCGGTAACTTATCTTAAATATGAATTTGCCTGCCAGATATTTAGAATCAGCCAAGTTATATTGGAAATCGATCTGATCGGGTTTGCCTTGTTTCAATGATTTAAGTATAATTTATTACATAGAGTGACATAGTTTTGGTTTTGAGACCGGAAGCAAGGTGCGATTGGGGCTTCTATAGATATAAGTTTATTGATATAAGTATATAGCGACAGGGGTTAAAATGATATGATAAAATTCAGCAGACTGGGTTCATGCGGCATCATCACAAACTATTTTTGCTCATCCAAATGCAAACACTGTATGTATGCGAGTTCGCCGAAGTGGCCGAAGGATTATATGGAAGCCGATCTGGCGGATGAAGTGTTCAAAACATTAGCTGGACATGGGTGCGGCAGTGTTCATATAGGCGGCGGTGAACCCCTGCTCCGGCCTGATAAGCTTTTTCCCGTTTTGGCGGCGGCCGCAGGAAACGATATCTACATAGAGTACATCGAAACGAACGCATCATGGTACAAAGATGACGAACATGCAAAAGAAGTGATCGGCAAGCTAAAACAGCATCGGGTACATACTCTCCTGATATCCATTGACCCGTATCACAATGAATATGTCCCGTTTCGCAAGGTAAAGCAGCTGATTGCCGCATGCCGCCGTTACAATATGGAAGTCTTTCCATGGCAGATGGAGTTTTGGGACGATCTTGCGGCCGTGGGTGATGATGCGGTCGTCCATTCCCTTGATGAATATGAAGAGGTCTTTGATGAAGGATATAAGCTAGGGTTGGCGAGAAGGTATGGCCTTAACCTGCGGGGAAGGGCGCTGCAGACATATAAGCACTACCTTGATGACCAGCCTGTAAGGGAAATCCTTGACCGCTCGTCCCCCTGCAGGGAGTTGTTGGGGATCCATCATTTCCATATCGATCTGTACGGCAATTTTGTCCCGCCGGCCTGTTCGGGGTTGGCTCTGGACTTCAGGGACGCGGTAAACGGTGCGGCTCCCGAAAAATATCCGGTTTACTACGCCCTGGCTACGAAGGGGATCAAGGGTCTGTATGAATATGCGGTAGAGCATCATGGATATACACCGAAGGATCATTGCAAAGGGAAATGCGACCTCTGCTACGATATCCGTGAGTATCTCGTGATGCAAAGAAATCTCGTGTTGCCTGACCTTCAGCCCACATGGCATTACATGTATATGTGATCCGAAACGGGAGCGAATATACTCACAGTCTATTACGGTAAGATTTCAATCCTTCGATTCAATAAAGCCGCTATTCCGGTTAGATTTCATCCTTAGATACAATAAGACCTCCTTTTGCTGATATAGGCGCAGGTTCCCCAACTGCGCAAAGCAAAAGGGGGTCATGTCATAAATGACAAGCAGGGTTTGACGCATATCAATTGGTCCCGTGCAAAAACGCAGTATAACAAACATTTGACCGATCCAAAAAGAAGGCATATAATTGAATTGCTTCATAAATCGTAGAAAAAAGGCAGTTCATAGTACATTAAGAGGTATTTTGCAAGTCGGGTAATCAAAGTTGAAAGGTTATATATACTGCGATTGCTTGTAATTAATATCCATATAACAAAGGTCAGTGAGAGGCTTGAACATCATACTTATCGGGATGCCGGGAGCGGGAAAAAGTACTATAGGAGTTTTACTGGCAAAGGCGTTGGGCATGAGATTTATCGATACGGATATAGTCCTGCAGGAACAGGAAAACAGATTGCTGCATGAAATTATCAGCACGGACGGGATCGAACGATTCCTGGAAACTGAAGAAGCTGTCGTATCAAGCCTTAAAACAGAAAACTCCGTTATTGCAACCGGGGGCAGTGTCGTCTATTCCTCGAAAGCCATGAACGCCTTGAGGGGAGCGGGCATTTCCGTTTTCCTCTATGTACCGTTTGAAGAGATCGAAAGAAGATTGAAAAATATCAAAACACGCGGCGTCGTGATCCCTGAAGGGAAAAGCTTAAAAGATGTTTATGAGGAGAGAATGCCGCTTTATATGGCTCATAGCGATATAAGGCTTGACTGTACCGGTAAAGATATTGAAACAGTCGTTGCTGAAGCAATAGAAGCGCTTCAAAAATACTCTTACGCTCATTATCCCGTAATCATAGAATGATAACAAGTAAATCATACTATCACTATTTTTGTGAAGTAAGTCAGGAGGAAAATACGTGAAAAAGCCAATAGTATTAGTTGTTATGGACGGGATCGGAAAAGGGAAAGGCGATCGGGGAGATGCGGTGAAGCTGGCTCATACCCCTACTTTGGATATGCTGCTCAACAGTTGCCCGCATACATTTTTGAAAGCACACGGAACTGCTGTGGGACTTCCATCGGATGCCGATATGGGCAACAGCGAAGTAGGTCATAATGCTCTCGGCTGCGGGCAGATTTACTCGCAGGGAGCAAAGCTTGTGGATGAGTGCATAAAGAGCGGCGATTTGTATAAATCACAAGTTTGGCAGGACATTGTATCAAACAGTGTTTCACACGATTCTGCTCTGCATTTTATCGGCCTTCTTTCTGACGGAAACGTCCATTCAAACTACAATCATCTGAAGGCATTGATCATCAAAGCGAAAGAAAGCGGAGTCAAAAGGGTAAGGATACACGTTTTGCTTGACGGCCGCGATGTTCCGCCTACTTCGGCGACCGGATATGTAGACGATCTTGAAAAGCTCCTGGCTGAGCTGAACGGCGACGGTTTTGATGCCCAGATAGCGTCCGGCGGCGGCAGGATGAAGGTAACGATGGACAGGTACCAGGCAAATTGGGACATGGTCAGACTCGGATGGGAGACACACGTTTTGGGAGAAGGAAGGCAGTTTTCTTCGGCCAATGAAGCGATAAGGACATATCGGGATGAACTGAACGTCATCGATCAGGATCTTCCTCCGTTCGTTATCGCAAAGGATGGACGTCCAGTCGGGACAATAAATGATGGGGACAGCGTGGTGCTGTTCAATTTCCGCGGAGACAGGGCGATTGAAATAAGTATGGCGTTTGAGGACGCAGACTTCAATAAATTCGACCGCAAACGCGTACCGAATGTTATATATGCAGGCATGCTCGAGTACGACGGAGATCTGAAAATACCAAAGAGATATCTTGTCAGTCCGCCAAATATCCGGAACACCTTGTCCGAGCTGTTGATAGAACATGGCATAAAGCAATATGCCGTGTCTGAGACGCAAAAGTACGGTCATATGACATATTTCTGGAACGGGAACAGGCTCCAGAAATTCAGTGAAAGCCTTGAAGTGTTCCATGAAGTTCCGTCGGATAAAGTACCTTTTGATGAACGCCCCTGGATGAAATCTGCCGAAATAACCGATAAGGTGATCGAAGCGATAAATTCAGGCGAATATGGCTTTATTCGGTGCAACTATCCAAACGGTGATATGGTTGGGCATACCGGAAATCTGGATGCAACTATTCTTGCCGTAGGGGCTGTTGATTTAGGAATCTCAAGGATATTGAATGCCGTTAAGGAAAGAGACGCTTTGCTGATAATAACTGCTGACCACGGCAATGCCGACGATATGATAGAGATAGGGAAGTCCGGTGAAGTCCAGGTCAAGACAGCGCACTCACTGAACCCTGTGCCGTTTATTATTTATGACAGGACTACGGAGTATAAAATAAAGAGCGGCAATTTTGGGCTTGCAAATGTCGCGCCAACGATTGCACGGCTCTTGGGTCTTGATGTCCCGAAGGTTTGGGAAGAAAGCATGATATAGCTTCGCTTTTCAGGGGGCGGCAAGCACAGGCAAACTTTTTTGACGATGCATCATCGTTGTTGAACCTCTCCGATTTTTGCGATTAATAAATTAAGAAAGGCTATACTGTTTGCAGTATAGCCTTTCTATTATGGAGTGAACTAAACACGCTTTCTTAAGTTGGCTTTTGCAGGTTCGCGGGAGCGCCTGTCCTGCAGTATGCATTGCACCGTAACGGCTGATATGACGATTATCCCGCCGATTATGGAGAAAATGCCGGGATTTTCTCCGTTGAAGAGGAAAACCCAAAAGGGGTTGAGAAGAGGTTCAACGGCAGCGATCAGGCTGCATGCCAGCGGCGGACAATTTACCGATGCCAGGGCGTAAAGGATATATGGGATACCCAGCTGTACGATGCCAAGGACGAGAATTGCAATTATCGAGGTCCCCGTATATGTATTATCGGTGAAGAAGCAGAACGGGATCCCGATCAATGCGGTGAGCAGATGGCCAAACAGTATGCCGCTCATCTTTTCTTCATCCCTGGTTTTTCCGACTGCGATGTACATGCTTCCCATGAACGCGCCTGAAAGGACGGCGACTATATCTCCCGCAACCTTTGGTTTTCCCAGGCTGCCGACAAAGAAAACTGCGATTCCGGCAAAAGTTGCGATAACTGTCATGATGTCAGAGGTGAGGAATTTCTGGTGAAATATCAACGCTGAGAAAATCATGAGGAAGATAGGAGACGTATATTGAAGGACTATCGCGTTGGCGGAGTATGTAAGTTTATTGGCGCTTACAAAACATATAAAAGTCGCGGCCAGGAAGAACATGCTTATCAAAACGTTCTTTGTTATGTATATCCGTTGTTTTGTGATCAGCATGTACACAAAAACGGCTGCGGCTGCGATAAGACTGCGGAACCCGGCTATCACAAACGGGTTCCAGTCTATCATCTTGAAGAAAATGCCCGCGATGCTCCAAAGCGTCGAGCAAATGATCATTTGGACGATTGCGATCCGTTGTTTTTTATTCACGATATTGAGTTCTCCTGCCTGATAAAATCCGACTCATTATAGCACGGGCATGATAAAAAATCCATATATTATCAGGCAGAGAAATTGGTTATATTTTGCTGTTGAAATACTCCTGAGTCATTTGCAGCCGCTTTCTTGGTATCTCTTTCCAAAATGACCGTGGATCTCTCCACTGAACTTTGAAACCTTTGCTTTCGGATGTTCCCGTTTGCATCTATCTTCCGGTAGTAATAAAGTTCAGTGTCTCTATTAAGCTCCCAACCGTCACGTTCGCGTCAAGTAGATCCACCAGCCCAAACAGGCCAGTATAGCACCGATGATATTCGAAATGGCATCGCTCATAGTGTCCACCAGTCCGGGTGGTTGCATTGCCCTGCCGGGCTGATGGTTTATGACGGAGCTTTTCTTTTGCCAGCGCTGATGGTCGGTGCGAAATAAGCTGTCAGAAAGGAACTCAAAGACCTCCCATATTTCGTGGAAGGCCAATGATGTGGCAAAACTGAATATAAGAGAGCCGGTAAGTCCGACACCGGGTTCTTTTTCCGAAAGCGCCATTCCGAATCCGAAGAAAAACACACCGGATAGGAAATGGACAAACCTGTCAAGCCATGGGAGCAAATCATAATATTTATAACCCAGCCCCAGAAATACAGCCAGGAATACATCGGTTTGAAACAAAAAAACCGTAAATCCATTCAGCCGGATATCGATAAGGCTGAGCAGCCAGGGTATAAAGGTTAGAGCTATTGTGATAACACCGTTAAAGATTTTATTATATTTGCGCTTAAATATTTGTACTAAAGTCGTAACCACTACTGCTGCCCGTATCAGGTTTGTATAGTAGAATAGAAACTCCATATAAACACTTCCATACTGCTTTTCTGGCGTTAATGATCACACAGCCGTGCATATATTATGCCCGTTTCTTTCCAAAGGATTTATATTATAAGACGATTCGGCTGTCAAAATGTATGGTTCGGACAGAAGATATTGTGAAGTTACGGTTATTAGTCATAATTTGTCTTAAGATAGCCCATGGAGTAGATGGATCATATGGAGTATGTCCTCGAGACAATCAATCTGACCAAGAAGTACAGGGAAACAACTGCATTGAAAAATGTGAACCTGCAGCTGATAAAGGGGACCTGCGATCATAGGGCATTTGCCTTGATGAGGAATAGATCAAGATAGCTTCTCTCCGGAGAGGAGCTTCTTTCTGTCGCTTCCCTGTTTTAGAACTTGCATGAGTTCCTGTTTGCTTTTTGTCTGTATGAGTTCGTTCAGATATTTAAGGCGCTCTATCAGGCCTTCTATTTCGCCGGAGAGATATTCGGCATTCTCGATAAAGAGCTCGGACCACATATATTCATTAAGCCGGGCGACCCTCGTCATATCCATAAAACTGCCTGCTGAAAAACCTTTATGTTCCATAGCCGTATCACTCATGATGTAAGCGCTAGAGACCACATGCGCAAGCTGTGAAGTGAAGGCTATCATCTTATCGTGGTACTCAGGTGTTGCGTACTGGACATGCCCGAAACCGAGCTCCAAACAGAACTTCCTTATATTGTCCACAACTTCAACTGTTGTGCCGTTTACGGGTGTCAGTATCATCGACGCGCCCCGGAAAAGGTCGAGCTTGGAATATTCGAAACCGGAGTACTCTATACCCGCCATCGGATGCCCGCCTATGAAGTAAAAGCCCGACTGCGCAGCGACAGGTTCAATTGCGGACACCACTTTGGACTTCACTCCGCAGCAGTCCATGACCACGGAGCCCTTCCTGAAAAGATCTGCTCTTTTGAGGACATAATCGATCGTGTCGCCGGGATACAACGCGATGATAACTATGTCGCAGCTTCCGAGACGATCGTCGGTCAGGCGGTCGTCAATAGCTTTCAGCATCAACGCTTTCAGGGTAACAGGCTCCGATATGTCGTAGCCCCAAACAGTGTAGCCGGTGTTTTTCTTGATCGCCTTGGCAAATGAACCTCCGATAAGTCCCAATCCAACTATTCCGATATTCATGGACATCCTACCTCCGTCTGAATATAAGTATACGATATTGAAAAAGGCCCCGCAGCGTTAGCTGCGGAGCCTGTCCGGACTGAGTAAAGTCTATCAGTTGCAGTCTATGCAACTACTCTATCCCCTGCCTGCAGCATAACGCGAAAAGCCTTATCATAATAATAGTAATAATAGACAAGGCTGAGATAATAATATGCTGCTGACAGACGAGTTACCATGTCGATCTCCGTATTATCGTAATTATGATGATCGCAACTTAAAGTTTTGATATCGCAATCAGGAAAGCCGCCAGTTATATTTGGAAAATAATATAGCACAGAAGATCGGATTTGTAAACACTTTATTTAACTACATTGTTGAAATATTTGATCATGGAAGATCATAAGATCCTTCGCTATCGAAGTGGTTCATCAATCGCACAGATCAAGCATGAGCTTCATGTTGTCCCTCATTACAGGACAGTGGATGTCGATATTCTTTTTGTAAACAGGATGATGGAACATGAGCCTTCCGGCATGGAGCAGTTGCCCGTGAATGTTGAGTCTTTCTGATATTTCCTTTGATTTATCATTATGATATATCTGGTCTCCTATGATAGGATGTCCCAGAGACATGCAATGTACCCGAAGCTGGTGTGTCCTGCCGGTTTCGGGTTCAAGTTTCAGTATTGATAAGTTGCAGTCTTCGTATCGTACTGTGTCAAGCACTTGGAAGTGTGTTATTGCTTTTGCTCCGTCTGCTGAAATACCCCGCTGTATATTTTCTTTTTGCAAACGGACTATGGGAAGGTTGATAGTTCCGCAGCCGGCAACGACCTTTCCGTAAACGATCGCCATATAAGTCTTCCTGGCTTTTTTGAGCGATTGGGAAAACAGCGCTTTCGCATAGGAACTTTTTGCAAAAAGGACGATCCCGGAAGTGTACCTGTCGAGCCTGTTCAATGCATGGCAGGTCGTACTGCCGCTCTGCGACAGGTAGCCCAGTACATAACCCATCAAAGTGTCAGTGAACTGTGTACGGGAGGGGTGTGTTATCATCCCTTCCGGCTTGTATACGGCGAGCAAAAAGTCGTCTTCATAAAGCACCGTCAGATCCCCATATTCGGCGGGTACTTCCTGAGGAGCCTCTGCCAAAGCGACATTTGCGGTCACAAGATCGCCTTCACGGCAGATATAGTTTGTAAAGACAGGGATCCCGTTGACACAAATCCCTTCAACGGTTTTTAACCGGCTAACCATCCTGCCCGAAAGCCCCATTTTGTGTCTCAATATGGTCGTGATTTTTTTGCCGTCATCATCCGGACCGATCAGCTCTTTTAGTATCATTATTGCAAATGCTCCTATGTGCCACTAAGTAATGTGACATAATTTCAATACATAGTCTATATCACACTATGGTGTTTATTGCAACATAAACAGTAGTAAAAACACCCACGGACTGTTAATCTGTCCGATGGGTGCTTTTGATCATATAATCTTTAGCTTTTGGTATTGTCTTAGATGTCGTTGCTCATGAGAACTTAGCATGTCTCAATTCTTACTCAGGTGGTTTATCCCTGACGGAACCGGGCAAGGAAGTCTTTTGTCTCCTGCTTCTGCGGGTTGCCGAATATTTGCTCGGGCGTACCTTCCTCGAATATGACGCCGTTGTGCATGAAAACCACGCGGCTGGAGACATCGCGGGCAAACGCCATTTCGTGGGTCACGATAAGCATCGTGAGCCCTTCTTTCGCCAGGTCACGCATTACAGAGAGCACCTCGCCGACCATCTGCGGATCGAGTGCGGATGTCGGCTCATCGAACAGAAGGATTTCCGGCTCCATGGCAAGCGCACGCGCTATAGCCACACGCTGCTTCTGCCCGCCGGATATCTGGCGCGGTTTCGCATTGATGAACGGCGACATGCCTACCTTGTCAAGGTAGCTCAAAGCTTTCTGCATTGCGGTTTCCTTGTCGATCTTCAGGACCTTTCGCATGCCCACCATGCAATTTTGCAGGACGGTCATGTTGTTGAAGAGGTTGAAGCTTTGAAATACCATGCCCACTTTCGCTCTATAGGCGGGGACATTGAAATTCCTCCCGGTGATGTCCGTCCCGTGGAACAGTACTTCTCCGGATGTTGGGGTCTCGAGCAGGTTGATGCACCTGAGGAGCGTGGACTTGCCGGAACCTGAAGCGCCTATGATGCAGGTCACGTCCCCGGGATAAACGGAGAAGTCGATATCGCGAAGTACAGTATTGTCACCGAACTTCTTGCTGAGATGCTTCACTTCAAGAATGGGACCACTCACTTGCGTTCACCCCATTTCCTGCCGGGGAATCTGATCATACCGCTGGTGTGAGCCAGCGTATCTTTCGTGGCGAGATCATAGCTTTTAGGACCGTCCATCCGTTTTTCCATGACTCTCAGAAGCCAGGCGAAGAATATCGTCATGATTAAGTACATTGCCATCGTGACGGTGTATGTTTCAAAGAAGGTGTAATATGTTCCCGCGACCGACTTTGATGCAAAGAACAGTTCTACTGTTCCGATCGTTGACAGCACGCACGTGTCTTTGATATTGATGATCAGGTTATTGCCTATCTGCGGCATGATGTTTCGCAGCGCCTGCGGAAGGATCACGCTTGTCATCGTCTGGTAATGGTTCATGCCGATGGCTTTTGCACCCTCGGTCTGACCGATGTCGATGGAAAGGATACCTCCGCGGACGGTCTCGGCCATGTAGGCGCCGGTATTGATGGATACGATGAAGAATGCCGCAAACCACATGCTCATATTGATGCCGAAAACTGTCAGCGAACCATAATAAATGAATACCGCCTGCACCATCATCGGGGTCCCGCGGAATACTTCAACATATATGTTGAGGATCAGTCTCACGACCCATAGTACTGCTTTTTTGATTATGCTATCGTTCTTTTCGACAGGTATTGTCTGGATTATACCGACGATGAAGCCTATGATACAACCGATAAACGTACCCACAACAGCTATTATAAGGGTGGTAAGCGCCCCGTTGAGCAGCGACGGGCCGTATTTTTGCAGGATAAACAGTATTCTGCCGCCGAAATCTGCAGGCAGTGAGCCCATGTCTCAGACTCCTTTCGATTAATTATTCTGAAAGAGGCTGCACGGAGATAGCTTCGTTCATCATTCTTTCGAAGTCCTCGACTGTCAGCTCGGCAAGTGCCGCATTGAGCTTGTCGAGAAGCTCCTTGTTGCCTTTCTTGACCGATATTCCGATATTGATTTCTTCTTCCGAGACTTCAAAGTTATCTTCGGTTCCGGTGAAATCGAGGATCTTCATATCCGGATAAACCATTACGGCGGCCATCGCCGTCGGTGCGTCTGTTACTACAAGATCCACCTTGCCGGAGTTGAGGGCGACAAGCATTGTCGGAGCTGTCTCCTGGGCAGGCTGGATGTCAGCATCGGGGATCTGGGGCAGGCAAACATCATACCATACGGTGTTGAGCTGTGACGTGCAGGTAGCACCGGCAAGGTCGGAAACGCCTTTGGCATTGGCATACTTGGAATCTTTCATTGTAAGGACAACTATGGATGCGTAATAGTAGGGCGTTGTAAAGTCAACGGTTTCAAGCCTCTCAGCCGTGATGGACTGCCCGGCGATCACGCAGTCGACTGTTCCGGCCTGAACCGCTACAGGCAGGCTGTCCCAGTCTATCTTGTGGATCTCAAGCTCGTAGCCCAGTTTTTCGGCAAGGAACTTGGCGATCATTACGTCATACCCGTATGCATAGTCATTGCTTCCCTTGATCGGGACAGCGCCGTTTGAATCGTCCGGCTGGGCCCAGTTATAAGGAGCATAACCGCATTCCATACCGACGCGCAGTACTGGTTTTCCGTTTTTCTGGCTGCCGGAATTGGATCCGGAACATGCCGCAACGCTGAGGATGATCGCAAAAACCAGCAGGATGGGGATCAGTTTTCTCATTTTCATTACCTTCCTTTTACCTGTTTATTATGCTCGGATCGAAAAAAACCATGAATATCTCACACATGTGAAACATTCATGGTTCAGAATACTAAGCAGGTAATAATTTTCAAAATCAGTACCAATCAAACCAATGATAGCGCTCCACATACGTGACAGTCCACCGCATATTCTACGGTGGCCCAGCGCCGCCCGTCCAGGCAACGGACGACACTTCGGCGACGACCCCTTTCGACCGCGGCAGGTGCCTGCCTTATACCGCGATTTACTCTTGATCGGTCGCTCCTCTATCTTTGTCCTTGGTAAAAACCAAACACAATATTAAATTGTTATCGACAACTTATCACATATGCCCCCTGTTGTCAAGTGAATTTTCCACATAATTTGCAGCGGCATGATTTGGCGGAAGTTTATATCCTGCGTTGCATCCGGTGCGTACGGGACCCTTTATTACCGCCTGGTAAATCTATTGCCGAAGTATTACGAGACGGAATCATCTTTATATTCTTCTGAAACTGTATATCTTCCGCTTCCGAATCTATATTCCTTTCCGCTCGGCATGAAAACCTGACAACTCGTTGATACGGGGGCTTCAAACTCCAGCGTAAAAGTGTTGTTTTTTATTTTCCAATTTACCGAAATCATACCATAAGGTGTCTTGTGATGAGCCCGGACCCATTCGATCCCTCCGCCTATTACAGGTCGGATCTTAAAGGTCCTGTATCCCGCTGAAGTCGCCTCAATGCCTGCGATCCTGCGATATAGAAAGTCTCCGACAGCTCCATAAGCATAGTGGTTTAGTGAGCATATGTTAATACCTCCGTCCGGTTTGACCGCATCCCAGCGCTCCCAAAACGTGGTTGCGCCGCATTTCACCTGATAGATCCAACCGGGACAAGTATCCTGCAGCAGCAATTTATATGCCTCTTCCGTTTTGCCTGAATCACTCAAGGCAAACAGTAAAAACGGAGTCCCCGGGAACCCTGTGTTCAAATGCCAGTCACTGTCGGCGATCAGGCGGACAAGGTTGCTTGCCATGGATTCACGCTCTTTGGCGCTGACCATATTAAAGGCAAGAGGTAAAACATAAGCAGTTTGGAACTCATTTTTCAGATTCCCGTTACCGTCCGTAAAGACCTTTCGATAGGCATTATTGATCTTCTCATGGAGTCTTTGATAATATTCGCTGTCGTCCCGGTATCCAAGTTCATCGGCGACCCTTGACATAATAGAAGCGGTATATGAGTAATAAGCTGTGGCTATCCATTTCCCCTTTTTCATCCACTCTTTGACATAACCCTCGGGGGCACACCAATCGCCAAACTGGAACAGCCATTTCCAGATATGGCGGCGTTGCCCCAGGCTAAACAGGCCGGACCAAAACCTGACGGCTTTCATATATTTTTTCATAGCGGGGTAGTGCTTCCTCAGCAACTCCCTGTTCCCTCTCGCCATGTACTCTGTCCATGGCACGATTATACAACTATCTCCCCAGCACGCCGTCGGGACCATGGGATCGAAAGTTCCCTGCCTTGGGATCACAAAGGGAATGCCGCCGCTTTTTCGCTGCTCCGCACGCATATCCGACAGCCATTTATCCAGGAAACGGCTTAAATCGAAGTTAAAGCAAGCGGTCCCCGCAAACACGGCAATATCACCTGTCCATCCCTGACGCTCGTCACGCTGGGGGCAATCGGTGGGGATATCCACAAAGTTTGACTTTGCGCTCCAAACCACATTGCTTTGCAGCCTGTTCAGATCATCGTTTGAACAGATAAATCCGCCAACGGTTTCTATGTCGGAATAAACAGCGCGGGCAAATACATGGATTTTATCTTCCTCGATCCCGGAAACCCCGGCATAACGGAAACCCATATATGTAAGTTTTGGAGAATAACTCTGCATTCCGTCTTTGCAGATATAAGTAACTGTGGTTTTTGCCGTGCGGAGGTTTTCAACGAACAATTCGCCATCTTGCAGCAATTCCGCATGGCGCACGGTGATGATTTGGCCTGCCTTTCCGATGATATCAAGGCAGATCACGCCGGCAAAGTTTTGCCCGAAGTCGTAGATGAGTTCTCCGTTTTTTGATCTGAAAACAGCCTTTGGCATCATCGTTTCGTGAGCCATTACCTGGCAGCCATACCGGGCGAGGATACAGGGTGTAAATGGGAGCCTGGTCTCGTCCGCATTTTCCCACAATATATCATTCAGATCGACCCTTGCATCATATACTTCGCCGTCATAGAAATCCCCAAATCTGTAATTGCCGTCAAGTGTTACCTGCCATGATCGGTCTGTGATTATGATTTCACTGGTCCCGTCCTCATACTCCAGGAAAAGCTCCATCATAAAGGCCTGCCTATCAGTCGTGATCCTGCTCTTGCTCGAATATGTATACCTTCCGACGGCCCACCCGCCGCCTACAACAGCTATTATTTCGTTTTTCTGCCTTATATAGTTCGTTACATCATAATAGTTGTATTGCAGGTTGTGTTTGTAGCTCGTAAATCCAGGGGAAAAGTATTCCCCGGCTATACGTTCCTGACCAAGGAACAGCTCGTAAATGCCCATGGCTGTTGCGGTCAAACAGGCACTTTTTATCGGCTTGCTGATATTGAAAGTTTTCCTGAAAGTCATGGGAAGGGGGGACTGTCCCCTCTGAGGCGTATATGATTTTTTGGTTATCCACCTGGCTCTCCAGGGTGTGTCGAGTCTTCCTGTACGGAAAGAAGCGCTTGCGGTCGCGCAATTTCCATGGTTATCATAGGCTTTTATTATAACATTATAAGCAGAAAACGGTTCCAGCGGCCCGTCGTAAGCGATTCCGACCTGATCGGTCACTTCTTTCTCCCAATCCCCCACGCTAATGAACGCTTTTTGCAGCCTGGTATCGGGAGTCCCGGATGACAGCGCAAAGGAAATCACAGGTGCTTTGTCGGTAACACAATCTGACTTGAGGTTTTCCACTCTGATTTCGTCGATTTTCAGCTTTCCGCAGTCATTTGGATTACAACGAATTTCAGACATTTTGCAACTATCCTTTCGTTGCTTATCGGGTTGCGTTTTTTCAAAGATGTGTACCGGTTTTAAGTAAGGCTCATTTGGTCAGGCATCCTGACCCATAAACTATTTCAATATAGTATTTTAATACATTTCACAGTTCCGGTATTACAATATCGGATAAATTATTATAATATTATGAAAATGAAATCAGGCTATTGGCCTTGCGCCAGTAGCCTTTTTGCTATGCCGTCGATGTAACGATCAGATCTGCCGCCTGGTGCGGTTCGTTTGCCGGAAGTTTTTGAATTATCAGCAGGATTTGCAAAAATATAGGGTCAAACAGGATCTTACAATTATATGACGATTTTTACAATACCGAAGGGGGATATTTTGATATATTTCAGTTGACTTTACAATTATATATTGCTGGATCATCTTCGCTGCGACTCTTTGCGAAACTGCAAGGGGGTAACCCCGAACTCTTTTTTGAACACATTCTGGAAGTAGGATTGACTTGAAAATCCTAAGAAGCAGCTGATCTCCGCAAGGGACTTGTCGCTGTGGGTCAGAAGTTCTTTAGCAATGTCCAGTTTGTATCTCATGATATAT
>Ga0134092_1001543_pt1 | contig 19799 bp, 18 predicted proteins | sample 3_6taG_FD_94454 | JGI IMG/M metagenome (GOLD analysis project Ga0134092, IMG submission 94454) | Switchgrass degrading microbial communities from high solid loading bioreactors in New Hampshire, USA - 3_6_20_6_A3 metaG | ecosystem: Engineered > Bioreactor > Semi-continuous > Anaerobic >... | reverse complement strand
TTCTAAACTATATTTATGGTTAACATAATACAGTATTTTTGAGTATTTGGCTTGTGGTAATTGTTGGTTTAGTTTATAAGTGCCATATTATGCCTTGTAATAGGTTAATTGCAACTTATATAGCGAAAAAAGTGAATGACATAGCGTATAACATGAAGCTTAACAGCAAACGAGTGGAAAAAAGGCTGTATAAGGGCAAACAAAAGCTTCGGAAATTGCTTATCAACAAGGGTATTAATATATGAAAGGAATGATAGTATGGCAGATGGTTACATAAATGACGGGATGGACTTCTATGAAGAACCGATAAATGATTTTGAAGCAAAGCGCATTAAAAGGCTTATCATAAAAAAGATTATTAGGAAGCAGAGAAGCCAAAAGAAAGGCTTCGCCGCAATCTTGGTGGCATGCTGCCTGGTATTGACCAGTGTAACCGCATTTGCCTTTACCGATCTTCATGTCTTGGATATGTTCCGGGCTATTTTCGGTAACGAGGCATCTTATCTGGACAATTTGTATCCTATAGAAAAAAGTGATTCAGATGCAGGCCTTACCGTTACGGTTCGGGGATTGGCCGGATATGAGAAAAATGCTTTTATATTGATGGATGTCACCCGCGATGACGGCAAGCCCTTTGTTGGTGATAATTTTAATCCAAACCTTATTCATATTCATGTTGACGATATTCAAAATTATGGTTTCAATTTTCCTGGAGCCAGCGTTGTTGACGGTAAGATATCATTTGCATTCCATATCAGTTCAACAGAAGGGTTACAAGGAAAAAAAGCATCAGTAACCATGGGAAACATCGATTACAGAGACTTAAAGTTTGAAAAGGCATCCCTGGATATACCGAGCAACTTGATACCGGAACAGATAAGGGATGAGAATCTTGTGGAAAACAGAAGCGCAATTGCGGCCTATAAGGAAACGTATAAGCCCAGGAGCATTCATGAGCCCGTCTTTTCGGAATATGTGCAGGACCCTGCCTTGCTACCGAAAAAAATAGCGGTAAGCCAGGGATTGAATCTGCCTCTGCTGGAAGCGAAACCGGATCTGCGGCTGGATACAATAGGCTTTGTTGATCATAAGCTCCATATGCGTATCATAAATGAAACAAATGAGGATGACGATGGGGTTATCCTGTATATGATGAATCCCCGGACGGGCGAGATAGCTCCCATGCTGCTTTGGACAGAGTCATATGAAGCCGGAGAAACATATTATGTTTTCGACATCGCAGATGCAAAACAGCTTGAAAAGTACGATCTGATGGTAGAATACTATGGGGAGAAGCAGACATTTGCAGGAAACTGGAATATTGAATTCGACTTGAATTATGAGACTACTGATATCGATTTCCAGCCCAAGGTTGATATGCAGGGCTTTGATGATCATTTTATTATCGAAGAAATTCAAGTGACGCCCATTGCCACGAACATAAAGTTTGTTCCTAAGGATGGGTATGAGTTGGAAGGAGACTACTTCCTTGCAGCTGATATAAAGATGAAAGACGGCAGCTATATCCATTACATCGGCGGGGGAGCTGAGAATCATAACCGGGAATACCTGGATTATGAATGTTTCTATAACCCGATTGATATAGGCGATATTGATACAATAGTCATTAAGACTTGGAAGCAGCAAGTGGAAGATCAGGCCAACAGGTGGATGTATGATACAATAAAGTATATTACCAATGATTCGCAAAATTAGCGAGTTGACATATCAAATCTCTTTCATACAACGAAAAAATACAGCATAAGCTGTATTTTTTTTTATTATTTGGCAAAAATCTAAGTGGAGGTGGATTGGATGAAATTGAATAAAATAAAGGAATTCCTTGGAAAGAAACTGGATAAGGAAAAAATGGTTCGTTTTTTGGATAAACAAGGCTTTTATATTCTTTTATTTCTTTGCATCATCGTGATTTGGTTAACGGCCCTCTGGACATCGGATTTTCATCTCGGAGGGGAGCAGCCGCCAAAGGAGAGCATGGAGCAGGAGGAACCGGAAGACGAAGCGGTAGTCCTGGATGACTGGGAGGATAATCTGGTGGATATTGAAATCCAGGATGTGATCAACGTGCCGGAGAGCCAGAAATCCGATTCCACAGAGGAAGTGGAAGAGGGCTTTAGTGCAGAGGCTGAAGGACCGGATATCGTTGAAAATGCGGCTCAGCAGGAGGACGGCCAAAAATCATCGCCGGCCCCTGAACTGGAGATCGTTCTTACAAAACCCGTCATGGGAGAGATTTTGGTGGATTATGCCGTAGATGAACTGGTCTATTCCCGAACCCTGAGAGAGTACTGCACCCATCCGGGAATCGATATTGAGTGCCCCATCGGCAGCGAGGTCAAGGCGGCCATGGCAGGTACCATTGAAAGCATCGAGGAAGATCCGCTGATGGGCATTGTCATTACCATGGATCATGGAAATGGCCTGAAAACCCTCTATGCGAACCTTTCGACAAAGGATATGGTGCAGGAAGGACAGCAAATCGCGGAAGGTCAGACCATCAGCGGAGTAGGAAGAACGGCAATTTGCGAAATCGCCGATGCCCCCCATCTGCATTTTGAAGTGATAAAAGACGGAGAGAACAAAGACCCCAAAGAGTTTTTTGCGGATTGATTTTCTCAAAGGGGACAACAAGAGTTTAAGGGAAAGCTCCTTAAGCTCTTTTTTTTGTCTAATCTCTTCTATTTTGAGCCTTTCCCGCATATTTATCTATAGGCTGAAAAATTTCTTTGAGATTGAGCCAGTTCTCCGGCTTTAGGACTGTGTAAGGGGGGTTTTCCGTTGAAGGATTATATTGAAGAGAGAGCAATAGAGATAGCCAAATATATCGCTGAGACAAAGGCCACGGTGCGGGAAGCGGCTAAGGTTTTTAAGGTGAGCAAAAGCACAGTGCACAAGGACGTATCTGAAAGACTTCCAAAGATCAATCCCGGCTTATATGAGGAAGTGAAAGCGGTAATGGATCAGAATAAGGCGGAAAGGCACATAAGAGGCGGCAGAGCAACAAAGATGAAATATAAGTCACTGGAGGAAGCATAAGGATACAATTTACATAGACGGACATAAATTTACCAGAGGATGGCTGAAATTGAAAGAACACCCTCCGAAAGGCGAAAAATTTTCCAATAAAAAGAGGATTTTTGCAAAATACATAGAATAGATATGAGAATATGGAGAACAGCAATTCTTTGCAAAGGATGCGGAGATTCATAAACGGAGCATAAACGAAAGAACGGCTCATTTTCTATACCAAAGCAGAGAAAGGATCGATCGGAGTGTTAGGGTTCAGGGATGTTGGGATAGATTTGGGAACGGCCAGCGTGCTTATTTATGTCAGAGGAAAGGGGGTTACTCTGCAGGAGCCGTCGGTGGTCGCCATCGACAGCAATACCGGAAGAATACTGGCCGTCGGAGAAGAAGCCCGTAGAATGCTGGGAAGGACCCCCGGTAATATTGTTGCCATTCGGCCTTTAAAGGATGGGGTAATCTCTGATTATCAAATCACCGAGAAAATGCTTCGATATTTTTTGAATAAGGCAATCGGAAGGCATATGCTTTTCAAACCGCGGGTCGTTGTGTGCGTTCCCAGCGGAGTAACAGAAGTGGAAAAAAGGGCTGTCCTGGATGCTACTTACGAAGCCGGAGCACGCCATACCTATCTCATTGAGGAGCCAATTGCCGCTGCCATCGGTGCAGGGCTGGATATCGGCAAACCCTGTGGAAACATGGTGATAGATATCGGCGGCGGGACAACGGATATTGCCGTGATATCCTTAGGCGGTGCAGTGGTCACCGATTCCATTAAGACCGCAGGAGATAATTTTGATGAGGCTATCATTCGATATATGAGGAAGAAGCATAACCTTTTGATAGGGGAAAGAACGGCAGAAAATATGAAGATCCATATCGGAGCTGTGATTCCCAAGCAGGAGAATAATGTGATGGAGGTAAAGGGCCGACATCTCATTTCGGGATTACCGCGAACGGTCATGGTCACATCGGATGAGATGATGGAAGCCCTGGAGGAGCCTGTGCAGGCCATCGTTGAGCAGGTCATTTCGGTTTTGGAGAGGACGCCGCCGGAGCTGGCATCAGACATCAGCGAGAACGGGATTGTTATGACAGGCGGCGGTTCATTGCTCTATGGATTGGATACTTTAATCCAGGAGCGGACCAAGATCGATATACATGTTGCAGAAAATGCCGTCTCGTGCGTAGCCATCGGAACGGGAAAAGCCCTTGAAGAGATAGACGTTTATTCACAGACTTCAGTAAGGGAATATCGCAGAAGTGCAGCCGGCTATGGAAATTAGGAAGCTTACGAACAGGATTTAAAAATGGATCATAGCGATGATTTTGAAAGGCGGGAGTTCTCCCGCTTTTTCGTTTTGGTACAAAGAGGTAGGGAAAATCGATCCACAAATCTGAAGGATATATGAAGATGCAATGAAATCCATCGCTGGATAAGAAATGCAAAAAGTTGTCATTTCTATGAACATTTTGTAACAAAAAGTGGATATGGGTTGACATTGCTCTGAAAAGTTGTATAGTAGAATTGTCATGGTTTTTGACTTAAGACATCAAGGAGGGCATTATGGATATCAAAGAGATAATGGACAGGCTTCCGCACCGATATCCTTTTCTTCTGGTAGATAGGGTTCTGGAGCTGGAGAAAGGGAAGAGAGCCGTAGGCCTAAAAAATGTCTCTGCAAATGAACCGTTTTTTCAAGGACATTTTCCGGGCACCCCTATTATGCCCGGTGTTTTGATTATAGAGGCCCTGGCCCAGCTGGGTGCTGTGGTTGTGCTGGATGATGAAGCAAACAGGGGCAGGCTTGCACTTTTTGCAGGTATTGATAATTGTAGGTTTCGAAAACAGGTTGTACCTGGAGATCAGCTTCGCCTTGAAATCGAAATTGTAAAAATGCGGGGCTCTGTTGGTAAAGGAATAGGCAAGGCAACGGTAGACGGCCAAATCGCAGCCGAGGCTGAAATCTTATTTGCCCTTGGACCTAAAGAGTAATGGAACGGGGGATTGTTTGTGAGGAAAAAAATCAAGTTAGGGGCACTGTCTCTGAAGAAAAAAATCATATTGGGAGCCCTGTCTGTGCTGTTGGTGCTGCTGATAGGGGCTACAGGGCTGACCGGATATGTGTATTATACCTATAAAAATGCGATTGAAGGCAACCATGAAAACGCCTTTGAGAAACCCAAAGACGTGATCTTCAAACCGCCCATAACGGATGAAACGGACACCGAAGAAAAGGGAACAGAAGGTGAGCAGCAAATCGAGCCCGAAGAAAACCCCTATATCTATAACAAAGATATATTAAATATTCTGGTTTTAGGATATGATGATTATGAACTAAGGCAGAAGGAACGCGGATCCGCTTCCTATCGAAGCGACGTCATCATCCTGGCGTCCATCAACATGAAAACCAAGGAAGCCTTCATGGTATCCGTTCCCCGTGATACACGGACCCTGGTGAAAAAACGGGATAAGAACGGCGGGGTAAAGGAGGAAACTTTTGATAAGATCGGGCATGCCTCTGCATACAACGGGGGAAAACGCCAAAGGGGCTTTGAGAATGCCTGCGATGCTGTCAGCAATCTGATGGGAGGAATTCCCGTTGATTATTACGTAGCCATGAATCTGGATGACTTTATCAGAATTGTGGATGCGATTGGCGGTGTGCCCCTCAATGTTGAGGTGGATATTCCTCTGGTCGGTCTGACCAAAGGTCAGCAGGTATTAAAGGGCAAAAAAGCCCTTGGTTATGTTCGTGAACGAAAAATCCCGGGACAGGGCGGCGGAGATATTGAAAGGACCAAAAGGCAGAAAAAGTTTGTTCTGGCTTTTCTCCAAAAGGTCAAAAGTATGGGAGCCGTGGATATCGCAACAAAGCTATTTCCCTCCGCTGTCACCTATATCGATACCAATTTGAACTTTGAACAGGTCATTACTCTGGCAACCATGCTCATGGACATGGATTTGTCGAAGATAGAGACCTATACGATTCCAGGAGAATCAAAAATGCTTGATTTGTCCTACTGGATTGTGGACAAAGAAAAATTAAAAGAACTGCTGTACGATAAGTATTTTTTATTAAAAGAAGAGGAGAGCAAGCAGAATTAAAAAATATAGCTCCCGACACTTTAGGTTCGTTGTCGGGAGCTTTTTCATTCTAATCCCAGAGGTTTCTGTTATTCCTGTTTTTGAGGGCGGTCAGGATCTGATCCTTTACATTTGGAATTTCAGATGCTATGGAACTGATGATCCTTTTCATATGGGCCCTTTCTGTACAACCGTTGGCGGGACAGGGGTTCTCGACCACCGGTATCTGATGCCTTTTGACTGCACCCTTGATATCCGCTTCGGTAGCATAAACAAGCGGCCGAATCAGAGTGATGTCCTTGCGGTCCAAATAGGTAACCGGAGAAAAGGTGTTGAAGCGGCCTTCAAAAAAGAGGCTGAGAAACAATGTCTCGATCACATCGTCCCGGTGATGGCCAAGGGCGACTTTGTTGCATCCCAGCTCCTTGGCTGTGTTGTGAAGGGCACCCCTTCGCAGTTTTGCACATAAGGAGCAGGGGTTTTTTTCATGCCGTACATCAAAAACGATTTTTCCGATCAGTGTTTCCCGGACGGTGTAGCGAACCCCCAATTCTTCGCAGAATTCCCGGATCTTTGTCAGATCGAAACCGTCAAAACCCATCGTCAGGGTAATGGCTTCCAATTCGTAGGAGACCGGAGAGAAATATTGGTAGAGCCGTAAGGCCTTGAGCAGGGTGAGGCTGTCCTTGCCTCCTGACACTCCTACCGCTATTCGATCTCCTTCTTGTATCATGTTAAAATCTTCGACAGCACGGCGAAGACATCCGAGTACTTTTTTCATAAAACCCTCCTATCCGTTCAGTCAGTAAAAAGGCCCGAAGGCCTGTGCTGCTTGTGATAGACTCCATTATATAAAAAAATGACGGTTTTGTACATAAAAAAGATCAGGCTGCCGGGCTTGCATGAGGGCGAAAGGAATAAAAATCACAAAAAGATAAGAAATGTTCGGATATTTGAAAAAAATTATGGTATAATGTAAAAGATATGTTGCGCTTGGGTAAGCGAAAGGCGTATGATTCGGATTAGAATGAACTGCCGGAATTTATAGGCGGAGGAGTAACAAAATGGAGAAAACGAAGCGAAATGAACGAATTGGAGCGATGGTAAAGATCTTGACGAATCGGCCCAACCATATTTATACATTGCAGTATTTCTGTGAGCTCTTTTCAGCGGCCAAATCGACAATTAGTGAAGATATCGTGATTATCAATGACATCTTTGAAAAATTCGGCTTAGGGCATTTGGAAACCGTTGCCGGAGCGGCCGGTGGAGTTCGCTATCTTGCCAGCCCTCCTGGAGAGAAAACCCTGGAATTCATACAGGAGCTTTGCCGGGAGCTGTCCCATCCCGATCGGGTTTTACCGGGAGGATTTATCTATATGACGGATCTTTTATACAATCCAAATATCGTACAGGGGATAGGGGAGATACTGGCATCCCAGTTTGTTGACCGCAAACCGGATTTTGTCATCACGGTGGAGACGAAGGGAATTCCCATAGCCATGATGACAGCCCGTTCGTTGGACTGCCCCGTTATCATCGCCAGGAGAGATAACAAGGTGACGGAAGGGCCTGTGGTCACCATCAATTATATCTCTGCCTCATCAAAGCGGATACAGACCATGTCCCTGTCGAAACGGGCGGTGAAGGAGGGCCAGCGAGGCCTCATTATCGATGATTTTATGAAGGGGGGAGGAACCGCCAGAGGAATGGTGGACTTGCTCCGGGAGTTTAACGCAGATGTGGTGGGCGTCGGTGTGGCAATCGCCACGGAGCAGCCTGCTGAGAAAATGATCGATGATTATAAAGCCCTTATGACCCTTAAGCAGATCAATGATATCGAAAAGAAGGTTTGCATTGAGCCATCGGAATGGTTCTGGGAAAATAGATGAATTTTAGAAAATTTTAATTTTTTAGAAGGAGAATGGTTTTTTTTGGCGAATAGATATATATCATCTATGTTTTTGGAACTGGAAGGTGGTGAATTCGAATGAACGTAACAGATGTTCGAATTAGGAAGGTCAATAGTGAAGGCAAGATGAAAGCAGTTGCCTCTCTCACTTTTGATGATGCCTTTGTAGTTCATGACATCAAAGTTATTGAGGGACAAAATGGATTGTTCATCGCTATGCCGAGCCGGAAAACTCCTGACGGAGAATACCGGGATATTGCCCATCCCATCAATTCAGACACTCGTAACATGCTGCAAAATCTGATATTGGAAAAATACAATCAGATGGAGGATAAATAAGCTTTAAAGGAGATTCACCTCTCCTTTAAAGCTTATTTTTTTGATTGAATAAATTTATGAAAAAGGCTCACATTTTGAATAATATATTGTATAATGTTATGTGTTGATCACAGGGAAGGATAAGGAGAGTATGTATGAAGGAAAATGTGATAACCGTCATAATGGCTGCAGGAGAGGGCACACGGATGAAATCCAAACTGCCCAAGGTCCTGCACCAGTTGTGTAAAAAGCCCATCATTGATTACGTAGTGGATGTATCCTTCGAGATAACGAAAGTAACCCCTGTGGTGGTGGTAGGCCATGGGGCTGAGCAGATTAAGGAGCATTTGGGGGATAAGGTAAGGTATGCTTACCAGTACGAACGATTGGGAACAGGGCATGCAGTGATGATGGCACAGCCGTATTTGGACGGTTTTGACGGATATGCTCTTATTTTGGCCGGAGATACGCCCCTTATTCAAGCCGAAACTTTGGATGGGATGATCGATTATGCGGTCAAAGGAAATTACAGCGCTGTAGCATTGTCTGCTATTATGGAAAATTCTGATGGATATGGAAGAATTATCCGAGATAAAAACGGGGACTTTGACAGGATTGTGGAGCACAAGGATGCATCAAGGGAGGAAAGAAAGGTCAAGGAGATCAACGCTTCCATGTATTGCTTTGAGGTCCCAAGCCTTTTGGATGCACTGAAAAAAATCAATAATGATAATGCCCAAAAAGAATATTATCTTACGGACGTCCTGGAAATCATGAAAAGAGAAGGAAAAAAAGTGGGGATTTATGCGGTTTCCGATGCAGACGAAGTTTTGGGCATCAATACAAGGGTTCAATTGGCTGAGGCGGAGAAGATTTTAAGGCAGCGGATTAACCAATATCATATGCTCAACGGTGTAACCTTGATTGATCCGGACAATACCTATATCGGCCCGGATGTTGAGATCGGACGGGATACCGTGGTATATCCGGGCAATATGCTGGAGGGAAAAACAAAAATCGGGGAGGAATGTACCCTCTACCCCAACAGCCGGATCGTAAACGCCGTCATAGGCAACCATGTGGATATTCAGGCTTCGGTGCTCCTGGACTGCCAAATCGGTGACTACACCACCGTAGGCCCCTTTGCTTATATTCGTCCGGGCACAGTCATAGGAAAGCATGTCCGAATCGGAGACTTTGTAGAGGTGAAAAATTCTACCATCGGCGATGGGACCAAAGTATCCCATCTGACCTATGTGGGAGACGGAACCATCGGTGAAAAGGTGAATGTGGGATGCGGGGTTGTTTTTTCCAACTATGACGGAGAGAAGAAGCATCGCACGATCGTCGGAAACAATGCATTTATCGGATGCAATGTCAATCTGGTGGCACCGGTGGAGGTCGAGGACGGAGCCTATATTGCTGCAGGTTCCACCATTACTGAAAGGGTGCCCGCCGATTCCCTGGCCATTGCCAGGGCAAGGCAGGTCAATAAAGAGGATTGGGTGAAAAAGAGAAGAGCAAGAGAGGAATAATACAGCGAGGTCAACCGAAAGCGAGTGCCGATTGCAGATGAGCCTATGGGGATCTCGCTGATAATAAGTTTACTTAGGAGGAAGAAAAAATGATCACTCACGGGACAAGTATCAAGATTTTTGCTGGAAATTCTAACAGACCGCTGGCAGAGGAGATCGCAAAGCATGTGGGAGTGCCTGTCGGAAATGCCGAAGTCACCACCTTCAGCGACGGTGAGATCTCGGTCAACATCCATGAGACGGTCAGAGGCTCGGATGTTTTCGTCATCCAGTCAACCTGCTCCCCTGTAAACGATCATCTGATGGAGCTGCTCATTATGATCGATGCCTTTAAGCGGGCCTCTGCAGGCAGAATCACAGCGGTAATGCCGTACTATGGCTATGCCAGACAGGATCGAAAGGCGAAGGCACGGGATCCGATTACGGCCAAATTGGTTGCAGATCTCATCACAAGCGCCGGAGCTGACAGGCTGCTCACTTTGGATTTGCATGCAGCCCAGATCCAAGGCTTCTTCAATATCCCCATGGACCATTTGGTTGGGGTACCTATTCTGGCCCAGCATTTCCTGGAAAGGGGCTTTGAAGGAGACGATCTTGTCGTAGTGTCCCCGGATCTGGGAAGCGTTACAAGGGCAAGGAATTTTGCAAGTCGTTTAAACGCTCCCCTGGCCATCGTGGACAAAAGAAGGCCCAAGGCCAATGTAGCAGAGGTGATGAATATCATCGGAGAAGTAGATGGAAAAAGAGCCATTCTCATCGATGATATGATCGATACCGCGGGTACCATTACCCAGGGCGCCAAAGCGCTTATTGAGCACGGAGCCAAGGAGGTTTATGCCTGCTGTACCCATGGTGTGCTCTCCGGTCCGGCGATTCAGAGAATCAACGAATCCCCGATCAAAGAGCTGGTCATCACCAACAGCATCCCCCTGACACCGGAAAAGCAGAGCGACAAGATCCATGTCCTTTCCGTTGCCCCGTTATTTGGAGAAGCCATTGAGCGAATCTACGAAGATTTGCCGGTCAGCACTTTGTTCGAATAAGAAGGAGGTTTCATGTATATCATAGCAGGATTGGGAAATCCGGGGCCCCAATATCAAGCTACCCGTCATAATGTGGGATTTGTTGTAATTGATATGCTGTCTGAAAGCTTTGGCATTCCTCTCAACAAGATCAAGCACAAGGCACTTTTGGGAGAAGGCTATATCGGCAATGAGAAGGTGGTATTGGCCAAACCGCAAACCTACATGAATGCCAGCGGTGAGAGCATTTTGGATCTGAAAAATTGGTATAAGGTAGAAAATTCTCACATTATCGTCGTGTATGATGATATCGATCTGAACGTAGGAGTGCTGCGGATCCGCCCTTCGGGAAGCGCGGGCACCCACAACGGGATGCGCTCTGTGATTTTCCAGCTCCAGGCGGACGACTTTCCCCGGGTACGAATCGGGATAGGGAAACCGCCGGCGGGTTGGGATTTGGCTGCCTATGTATTATCGCCCTTTCGGCAGGAGGAAATAGAGGACATTTTCAATGCATGCAAGCGTGCGGTAAAGGGGATTGAGCTCATCATTTCTCGTGGGGTAGCAGAGGCCATGAATCAATGCAACGGTTAGAGGAAGGCGATTATGGAGCTTTTTTTCATCGGGCTGTCAGCACTCTTGTTGTCTTACCTTTTGAATAAAGCGTTCCTTGGCTGGCTGGGGGATAAGGCCATTTATTTGGCCGCTCCGGCCATTGAGGAAATCTTAAAAAGTATTCCGGCCTATTGTCTCAATAGGCCTATTTGGCCTGTCCATCTTTTCTTTGGGATAGGCGAAGCCCTTTATGATTACTTGAGCAGCCGCAAAAGAATCGGGAAATGGGCTGCGGTTTTCAGCATCCTGAGCCATGGAATTTTTGGGGCAATAACGGCAGGTATGCTGTACTTTTTTGACAATCTGACCGTTGGACTCTTTGCGGCAGTGCTGGTGCACGGCGCCTGGAACTACTTTATCATGCGTCCCGGGCGACAGTCGACAGGTTGTTAAGCGGCAGGGCTATAAAGTGCGGGGGTAGATGCGGCCGGGGGAGACCCTTTGTGTCTGCCCAATTCAAAGGAGCGACCCCGGGCTTTGATCTGTCGACCGCAAGTTGTCCTAGGGGACATTTTTCGATCAAGATGCAAGCGGGGATATATTCAATATTTCGGAAACTGGTTTGATAGACTGGAGTGAAAATGATCTTTCTGATACTCCTCTCCAGCCTCTGGTTCTGTTTTCTGGTTTTCGGTACCAAATATCCCCATACCTTCAAATGTTAGGTTGGTGAAAGAATGATTCCAATATGGTTGGACCCTATGACAAGATGGGGAGAATTTAACAAGTTAAAGGAAAGCGTCCGTATTCATCGAGACCCTTCCATCGTTTTCGGTTTATCCGAGTCACAGAAATCCCATCTGGTATCCAGCCTTGTGTACCCATTGGAAGGACAATGCCTGTATATAGCCTATAACGATGCCTATGCCGCCAGGATCTATGAAGATTTGGTTCTCTTCTACCCGGACAAAGTGGTGCTGTTTCCTCCGAGGGAGAACTTTTTTTACCGCGTAGAAGCTCATAGCCTTGAGAATGCCGGTCTTCGCCTCCATGTGATGGAGCAGCTGGCCTTGGGCAAGGAGTTGATTGTTGTAGCTTCCATTGATGCCCTTCTTTCGTCCTTAACTCCCTTTGAGATTTTTAAGGAAAACATGTTTACCCTGAAGGTAGGGGATGAGATTCCCTTGAACGAGCTTTCTGCCCGGCTGGTAGCCATGGGCTATGAACGGGTGGCTGTAGTGGAGGGGAAAGGCCAATTCTCCGTCAGGGGAGCCATATTTGACGTGTTCCCTTTGGGATCCGAAAATCCGGTCCGCATAGAATTTTTTGATGAAGAGGTGGATTCTATTCGGACCTTTGATCCCTTATCCCAGAGATCCATCGAAAAGATCATGGAGATTTCGGTTTCTCCCGCCCGGGAGCTGATTCTGACGGAGGATGTTGCCCTCTCGGGGAAAAAAGCCATCGAAAAAAGCTTAAGCGCCTTGCTTAGGAAAAACAAAGGGAAGGAAAGCTGGGACGGAGATAAACTAAAGGAAAAGATCGACGGCATTTTGGAAAAGCTGGATCAAGGAACCACCGATGGGCTGGAAAGCTTCTTCCCCTTTTTCTATCCCCAGGCTGTCTCCCTTTTGGAATACCTGGATCCCTCGGCTTTGATTGTGATGGATGAACCGGCCAGGATCCGGGACCGCTGGGAGAGCCTTCGTTTTGAATTTGAGGAGTATTTCAAAGGTCTCTTAAGCCAGGCTGAGGTATTGCCCGAGCAGGCCAATGTTTTAATCTCCTATGATGACTTTTTGGAAAGGCTGCAGGCTCTAGGCCGCCTGGCCCTTCAAACCCTGCCCAAGTCGATTCCTGATTTTTCTCCCCGGGCCACATTCCATTTTATTACCAGGGGCATACCGTCCTATCAGGGGAAGATGAATATGCTGGCCGAAGATATTGCCTATTGGAGGCAGAAGAAGTATTCCGTTATCCTGCTGATAGGGAGCCGAAGCGGAGGAGGCAAAGGGCTGATAAAGTCCCTTGAGGAGTATCAGATCCCGGCTATCTACCGGGATACGGCGGAGGGGGAGATCTTGCCCGGCCAGGTTATCGTGATGCCCGGGACCCTCAGCAAGGGCTTCGAGTATCCCGATGTCCGCTTTGCCCTGGTGAGCGATAAGGAGATTTATGGGGTACAGAAGCGAAAGACCCAGACCAAAAAGAGAGGCAAGAAGCTGGACCCCTTTACGGATTTGAAGCCCGGCGATTATGTGGTCCATGAAAGCCATGGAATAGGGAGATATTTAGGAATAGAGCAGCTTGTTGTAAACGGGCAAAAAAGGGATTACCTGAACATCCAGTACGCCGGTACGGATAAACTGTATATTCCAACCGATCAAATGGATTTGATTCAAGCCTATATCGGGATGGACGATAAACCTCCCAGGCTCTCAAAGCTGGGCGGCAGTGAGTGGAAAAAAACCAAGAGCAAGGTTCAGGCATCCATCCGCGAACTGGCCGAAGATCTTCTCAAGCTGTATGCTGCAAGGGAAACCATCAAAGGCTACCCTTTTTCACCGGATACGGAATGGCAGAGAATATTTGAAGACCAGTTCCCCTATGAGGAAACACCGGATCAGCTCCAGTCCATTGAGGAGATAAAAAAGGATATGGAATCCACCAAGGTGATGGATCGCTTGCTGTGCGGCGATGTCGGTTACGGCAAAACGGAAGTGGCAATCCGGGCTGCCTTCAAGGCCGTGGTGGACGGAAAGCAGGTGGCGGTCCTGGCCCCCACCACTGTTTTGGCCCAGCAGCACTACAATACCTTTTCCAGGCGATTTGCGGACTTTCCCTTTACGGTCCAGGTCCTCAGCCGCTTCAAGACCCCTGCTGAGCAAAAGGCCATTATCAAGGCCGTCAAGGAAGGAAATGTGGACGTTCTGATAGGAACCCACAGGATCCTGGGAAAGGACGTAAAATTTAAGGATCTGGGCCTGCTGATCATTGACGAAGAGCAGAGGTTTGGGGTGGCCCATAAAGAAGCCATCAAACAGCTCAAGAAAAACGTGGATGTTTTAACCCTGACTGCCACTCCAATCCCCAGGACCCTTCATATGTCCCTGATTGGAATACGGGATATCAGCATTATTGAGACGCCCCCCGAGGACAGAAGGCCTGTCCAAACCTATGTTGTGGAATACTCGGATTCTTTGATTCGGGATGCCATCCTCCGGGAAATTCAAAGGGGCGGGCAGGTGTACTTTGTCTACAATCGGGTGAAGACCATGGACAGGATGGCGGAAAGGCTCCAGGAGCTGGTCCCGGAAGCCAGGATAGCCAAAGCCCATGGGCAGATGAGTGAGCGGTACCTGGAAAAGGTCATGATCGATTTTTATGATCAGCAGTATGATATTCTGCTGTGTTCCACCATTATCGAGAGCGGACTGGATATACCCAATGTCAATACCTTGATTGTATATGATGCCGACTGCTTTGGGCTGTCCCAGCTCTATCAGCTGCGGGGAAGGGTGGGGCGCTCCAACAGGCAGGCTTATGCGTATTTTACCTATAAAAAGGATAAAGTTCTCAATGAGATGGCGGAGAAGCGCTTGCAAGCGATCAAGGAGTTTACGGAGTTTGGTTCCGGTTTTCGGATCGCCATGAGGGATATGGAGATCAGGGGAACGGGAAACCTTCTCGGCCCGGAACAGCACGGCCACATGGCCGCTGTCGGGTATGACCTGTACTGCAAGCTGCTGGAGAAGACCATACGGGAGATGAAGGGAGAGGTTATCCATCCGGAACAGGAAATGGAAACCATGGTGGATATGAAGCTGGATGCCTATATCGATGGATCCTACATTGAGCAGGAGAGCCAGCGAATTGAGGTCTATAAAAAGATTGCAGCCATTGAGAATTTGCAGGATAAATATGACGTAGAAGAAGAGCTGGAGGATCGCTTCGGAGATTTGCCGGAGCCGGTCCGAAATCTTATTGATATTGCCTATATCAAGGCCCTGGCCAAGGGCTTGCTCATAACGGAAGTTGTCCACAGGGACAGGGAAGTGAAGCTCAAGCTCCTGCATGAAAAGGCAGTGGATCCCAAAGTGGTATCGGCGGTTCTTAATGAGAACAGGAGGAAATTGAACTTCACCACCACCCATTCTCCGGGCTTTGTGATAAAGCTTCAGGATTCATCGCCCAGGGCAGCCCTTCAGGAAACAAAGGAGATAATGGAGAAAATTAAGCATTTACAAACCGGTGAATAGTTCGATATAATAGTTGTTGATTTACAATTTGGTACAAGCGCATGTTTGCGTCGAAAGGAAGAGGATAAAATGAAGTACATGAGAAAATTGTGCGTATTGATGGCTTTGGCGCTTCTCATCACAGCTGTTGCCGGCTGCGGATTGGTGAAGGTGGATCCGGAGAAGGACAGACAGCAGGTGATCGCTGAAGTAAACGGAGAACAAATTCTAAAAGGGGAACTGTTAGACATATACGCTCAATACGGAATTACAGAGGAGCAAGAGAAGGACGCTTCATTGAAGGACCAGATCAAAAACCTGAAATTATCTATATTGGAGCAGCTGATTATACAAGAGCTTCTGGAGCAAAAAGCCAAGGAAGCCGGTTATACCATGTCCGATGAATACCGCAAGGAGGCCCAGGCGATCATTGATGATTTTCTAAAAGGCCAGGAAGAGCTGTTGAAGCTCCAGGATGAAGAAGAGGATCCAGATCGGGACTATGCAAAGGAAGCCCGGGAAGATCTGCTGGAGCAGCTGGAAGCAATGGGAGTCACGGAAGAAGAGTTTATTGAAAAGGCTGCCAAGGATATTATGATTGATGCTTTCCTGAAAGAGATTACCAAGGAAGTGGAAGCTTCGGAGGAAGAGATTCAAAAATACTATAATGAAACCCTTTCAGCACAAAAGGAAGATCCTGCTTCGATAAGCCCGTATGACATCGTCCTTTATAGACCGGAAAGGGCCAGAGTAAAGCATATTTTAATCAGACTGCCGGATGATCAGATCAAAGAATATCAATCCCTGGTGTCCCAAGGCAAGGAAGATGAAGCCAAGGAATACCTGGATGAGAAATTGGAGGCCATCAAGCCAAAGGCCATGGAAGTTTTGGAAAAGGCAAAGGCCGGTGAAGATTTTGACGCCCTGATTGAGGAATACGGAGAAGACCCGGGAATGGTGGATAATGAGGAAGGATACGAGGTCTTCGAAGACAGCGGAATGATCGAAGAATTTGAACAGGCCTCCTTGAGCCTCAAGGACGGAGAAATTTCGGATCTGGTTGGAGGCATGTACGGCTACCATATCATCAAGCGTTACGAAACCCTGGCTGAAGAAACGGTGACTTTGGATGAAGTAAGGGACGAAATCAAGGAAATGCTGGATACGGAAAAGAAGAATCAGGAAATTTCAGCCAAGATTGAGGCTTGGCAGAAAGAAGCCAATATCAAGAGGTATGAAAAGAGAATATAAATAATAAAAAGCCGTCGGATTGTTCAAAATAAAGACAATCCGACGGCTTTTTATTATTTATTCCAAATCAGGGTCCATTTCCCAAATTGTTCTTTTCCAATTCAATGCATAAAAGCCAATCATCAGTAAAATACTATGGATGCAAGGATGTTTCTGTAACATTTGCAGACGAAGGAGGTATGTATGTGAAAGCAACTGGGATTGTAAGACGGATTGATGATTTGGGGAGAGTAGTTATTCCTAAAGAAATCCGACGCACCTTGCGAATTAGGGAAGGAGATCCGTTGGAGATTTTCACCGATCGGGAAGGTGAAGTGATATTGAAGAAATACTCCCCGATTGGAGAATTGGGCGATTTTGCCAAGGAATATGCGGAATCCCTACATCAAAGTCTCGGACACATCGCTTGTGTTGCCGATAAAGATGCGATTGTCGCAGTAGCAGGGGCTGCCAAGAAGGAATTCATGGATAAACCCATTAGTCCGGATGTGGAACGGATTATGGAAGAAAAGAAAACCGTGGTGGCGAACAAAAGCGAGGGCAGCAAGTTCTACAGCATTTTTGCCAATGAAGAAGATGCAGCAAACAAGTATTCAGCCCAAGTCATTGCGCCCATTATTTCAGAAGGCGATTCTATCGGTGCTGTGATCCTGCTCTCCAAAGAAGCCAACATAACGATGGGTGATATGGAGGTCAAGGTAGCCGAAACTGCTGCTGGTTTTTTAGGTAAACAGATGGAACAATAAGTATGAAATGATCTTTATATAGTTCGATGATGTGAAAGGCATTGACGCGGTTCAATGCCTTTTTTTAAGTTTATGCTTTGAAAGCATTCAATAAATGGTATAATAGGGAAAGAAGCTTTCTATTGATGGATGGGTATCTTCTCCGGAGGGAGGTTTTTCATGAGCAAAAAATCCTTTGTGAAAGGGGCTGCGATCCTGGGCATAGCCGGCTTGCTGGCAAAATTCATCGGAGCCTTTTTTCGAATTCCCCTTATGAACATCGTTCATGAAGAAGGCATGGGGCTTTATCAAATGGCTTATCCCATCTATGCCTTTTTATTGACCATATCGACTTCCGGATTGCCTACTGCCATATCCAAACTGGTTTCTGAAAAGATAGCCCTTCAGGATTATCGCTCTGCCCACCGCATCTTTACCGCTTCCCTGCAGCTTTTGACCTGGGTAGGAATGATCTCATCCCTCATCTTGCTGGCCGGAAGCGGGCTGTTTGCGCGGATTCTGGGGGACGTCAAATCCTTTTACTCTCTTTTGGCTATAGCTCCGGCTCTTTTTTTTGTGTCGGTATTATCGGCCTTTAGAGGTTATTTTCAAGGAATGCAGATCATGACTCCGACGGCTGTATCCCAGCTGGTGGAACAGTTTGGAAAGGCACTGATGGGGCTTAGCCTGGCTGCTTTGTGGATCCCCAAAGGGGTGGAATACGGAGCAGCGGGGGCGGTGCTGGGAGTGACTTTGAGTGAAGTGGCGGCACTGGTCTTTATGCTGGGGGTATACAGGAGAGAAAGGGATGAGATCTGGAATCGCGTTCGGAGAGTGAAGAGAAGCAGCTACATAGAATCCAATAGAACCATCATTGGGCGAGTTTTAACCATTGCGATCCCTGTGACCATCGGAGCCTCGATTATGCCCCTGGTAAATCTGGCGGATGCGGCAATCGTTGTCAATCGCCTGAAGCAGATCGGTTTCTCCCAGACGGAGTCAACCGGCCTTTATGGCCTCTTGACCGGAGGGGCCAATCCCCTTATCAATTTTCCGGCCATCCTGACGATTGCTTTGGCCATGAGCCTGGTGCCGGCGATTTCCGAATCCTTCGCAGTGAAGGATGCAAAGGGAGTCAAGCAAAAAACCAATACAGGAATCAGGCTAACCCTGCTCATGGGACTCCCCGCAGCGGCCGGTATGGCCGTTCTGGCGGTTCCCATCTGCCAATTGCTCTATGGCAGCCTGGGGGATCAGGATATCAGGATCATGGGAAGCATCCTGGCTATTCTATCGATAGGAGTTGTTTTCCTCACCCTGGTCCAAACCTTAACCGGTATTCTTCAAGGCATAGGGCAGGTGTCCGTTCCTGTTCGGAACCTTTTCATTGGTGCATTATTTAAGGTGATTATCAGCTATATATTGGTGGGAATCCCGGAAGTGAATGTGGCAGGGGCGGCAATTGGCACCGTTGTTTGCTATGGAGTCGCTGCGGTCCTGGACTTTATTGCGGTTGCCCGCTATACCGGAGTTTCCGTCCCCTTTGACGACTTTTTTATAAGACCGGCTGTTGCAGTGGGGGTCATGGGCCTCTTGGTCCGATTCTCCTACGATCGATTGATGGGACTGCTAGGCAGCAACTCAAAAGCCGTACTGATAGCCATCGTGGCGGGAGTTCTGGTTTACGGAGTGATGCTTTTACTAACCGGAGCTGTTCGCAAGCAGGACTTTGAGCTAATGCCCAGGGCTAAAAAGCTTGGGTATATACTGGAGCGTATGGGAATGCTGAGGAGGTAAAAAATATGAAGCAAAAGATAACAATTGTAGGCCTGGGTCCGGGGAGTGAAGATGAACTAACCTTAGGCGCAATCAAGGCGTTAAAGCAGGGGGAGAAGATCCTTTTAAGGACGGGCAGGCACGGCGTTGCTTCCTATCTTCAGGAGCAGGGAATAAAATATGAAACCCTGGATGATTACTATGAACAATACAAAGATTTTGATGAGCTTTATTCTGCGATGGTGAAAAGGATTGCGGAGGAAGCGGAAGAAGGGGGGCTTGTGCTGGGGGTACCGGGCCATCCCCTTGTGGGAGAACGGCTGGTATATGAGCT
>Ga0134092_1001542_pt1 | contig 19805 bp, 18 predicted proteins | sample 3_6taG_FD_94454 | JGI IMG/M metagenome (GOLD analysis project Ga0134092, IMG submission 94454) | Switchgrass degrading microbial communities from high solid loading bioreactors in New Hampshire, USA - 3_6_20_6_A3 metaG | ecosystem: Engineered > Bioreactor > Semi-continuous > Anaerobic >... | reverse complement strand
TCCGATGATGATTTAGATGTGGTAGGAGTTGTATTGGTAGGAACTCCTCAAGATAATGACGATAAGATGTTTGTTGGAAAGAGAACGGCTGTATGGTTAGAAGCTATGCGTGTGGATGGAGCTATATTATCTTGTGATGGATGGGGAAATAGTCACGTAGATTTTGCTAATACCGTAAAAGAGATTGAAATGAGAAATATACCAGTTGTAGGTGTTACTTTTAATGGAGTACAGGCACAATTTGTAGTAACTAACAAGTACATGGATACTATTGTTGATATAAACAAATCGGAAGAAGGTATTGAAACGGAAGTTTTGGGAGAGAATAGCGCCGATTATATTGACGCTAAAAAAGCAGTGGCTTTACTAAAATTAAAAATGCGAAGGGGTGTATAGTATGAAGTTTTCAAGATACATTCATGCAATTGATTCTCACACAATGGGAGAACCAACTAGAGTTGTAGTTGGAGGAGTTCCTAACATTCCTGGTAAAACATTGCCTGAGAAAAAAGCGTATTTGGAAGAAAATTTGGATTATTTAAGAAGAGCTATAATGCATGAACCGAGAGGTCATAACGATATGTTTGGCTCAATTCTTGTTCAACCTGTAAGTGATGAAGCTGATATCGGAATCATATTCATGGATGGCGGCGGATATTTAAATATGTGCGGTCATGGAACTATAGGAGCATCAACAATAGCTGTAGAATCAGGAATGGTACCGAAGGTGGAGCCATTTACTGAATTGACTTTAGAAGCTCCAGCAGGACTTGTTAGAGTTAAAGCAGCTATTGAAAACGGAAAAGTAAAAGAGGTATCTTTCAGAAATGTTCCTGCTTTTCTTTATAAACCAGACGTAAAAATCAATGTTCCTGAAATAGGAGAAATTACATTAGATATATCCTTCGGAGGAAGCTTCTTCGCAATAGTTGATGCTAAACAATTAGGCATCAAAATCATCCCAGAAAACGCTACAAAATTAAAAGATATAGGATTAAAGATTCGTGATATTGTCAACAAGGAAGTAGAAATTCAGCATCCCACTTTAGAGCATATAAAAACTGTTGACCTTGTAGAAATTTATGATGAACCAACCAATCCAGAAGCTACATTAAAGAATGTAGTAATCTTTGGAGAAGGACAAGTAGACCGTTCTCCATGTGGTACAGGAACTTCAGCAAAGATGGCAACCTTATTTGCTAAAGGAAAGTTAAAAGAAGGACAACCATTTGTTTACGAAAGCATCATAGGAACTATGTTCAAAGGGAGAGTAGTTGGAACTACTAAAGTAGGTGACTTTGACGCAGTAATACCAGAAATAACAGGATCAGCATATATTACAGGATTCAATACTTTTGTAATAGATGATGATGATCCTATGAAATTTGGATTTACATTGAAGTAAATTATTGAAGGAAATTGCTTATTGCAATTTCCTTCAATAAAACAAATTTATAAATTAAGAATAATTTGAAATCTAGCATAAAAACCATATTAAAATTCAAAAAAGAGGGGGATGTAAGTATGGTAACTAGCATTATGTTAGGTATTTTGGGGCTGTTTACAGCTGGATTTGCGGTTGTATTTGGTAGAGATGTTGTTAAACATAAGGATCAACTAGAAGAGGAAACTAGCACTGTTATAACAGGAATTATAGGATTCGTTGTAAACTTCTTTGATACATTAGGAATAGGTAGTTTTGCACCAACAACTGCTGCATTTAGAGCATTTAAGCAAGTTAAGGACAGAGTTATACCAGGAACATTAAACGTTTCATGTACAATACCTGTTGTAATTGAAGCATTCATTTTCATAGCAGCCATAGAAGTTGAACCATTAACATTGGCTTCCATGATAGCTGCTTCAGTTGTAGGATCAATAGTAGGTGCAGGTATCGTTTCTAAACTTCCAGAAAAGAAGATACAACTTGTAATGGGTGTAGCTTTATTAGCAACTGCATTATTGATGCTTTCAGGTCAAATGGGATGGATTGCTAACTTAGGAACTGGTGAAGCTATTGGACTATCAGGAATTAAGTTGATTACAGCTGTTATAGGTAACTTCATATTGGGAGCTCTTATGACAGCAGGTATAGGACTTTATGCTCCATGTATGGCATTTGTATACATGTTAGGAATGTCCCCTCGTGTTGCTTTCCCAATAATGATGGGTTCTTGTGCATTCCTAATGCCAGCAGCTTCCACTAAGTTCGTACAAGAGGGAGCTTATAACAGAAAAGCAGCATTAATTATCAATATTACAGGTACTATAGGAGTATTCATAGCTGCTTTCCTAGTTAAATCATTGCCTTTAGAGATATTAACTTGGTTAGTTATACTAGTAATTTCTTATACTGCAGTAACTCTATTAAGAGACGCAAGAAAGCCAGCAGTTGCTGCTGAATAAAATGCCTATTTAAGGAAAAATTCGTTGAGGCCTTAAATTATAAAAAGCTCATTTCTGGTAGATGCACTTTTGGGAGGAATCTGAAAAAAATACCAGAAAGAGCTTTTTTACATGTTTATATTTTATCCTAAAAAGGCTTGTACGCAACAGAAAGTTAAAAAATAGAAGGGGTAAGTACTACTAAAAATCTCAATGTACTCTTAAGGGGATTCCTCCAAAGATGACTAACAGTAGAAGGAAAATGGAAGGAATCTCCTTGCTTTACTGAATAAGTTACATCATCTAATACTATTTCCAAAGTGCCATCTAAAACATATATAAATTCTTCTCCGGGATGACTGAACAAATCACCATGTTGTTCTTTTGGTGGTATGGTTACAATCATAGCCTCCATACATTTATTTGGAAAATCACCACTTAGTTTTACAAATTCAGCTTTAGAAGTTTCAATTTTAAAAGGCTCTTGATCTTCATACTTTACGTGATAACTTTTTACTTCAGGGCTTTTAAAAAAGTAGCTTATATCTTTTCCTAAAGCATCTGCAATCTTCTTTAAAGAGGTTATAGCAAGAGATGAAGTGTTATTCTCAACCTGAGATAGGAAACTTACAGAGAGCCCTGTTTGTTCGCTTAGTTCCTTTAAAGTCATGTTTTTCTCTTTTCTCAGTTGTCGTATCTTCTTAGATATTTCCTCAATCATGTCAAATCCTCCAATATAACTTAGTCAATTAAAAGGCTCTTAAATAAGTTATGATAGGTCTTTAATAGGATACCATATTATGAATTTATAATCAAGTTAACGTTCACTAAAATATATCTGTAAAATATTCAATAAAAATGAAATTTTTAATGATGAATTTTGAAAAAGTAAAATTTGTTGAAAAATTCTTACCTTTAAATTGTCAATATTGATAAAATAAGGAGTAGTATTGATAGATATTGAATAAGTAATTCAATATTCTCTATTGAATGGAACTTGATTTAACAATATTTTGAGAATAGTTAAAAAATTAAGCAAATTATAGTTAATTTATGTAATAGAGGAATTTTTTATATACTAAAACATTTAATCAAATATTCTAGTTATACTGAAAATTTCATTGACACTCACTATTAGTTGTGCTAGTATTGAAATGTAAAACACAAAATTAACAAAGTCCTTATGAGGCTTTGATTTGGCTAGTTAAAAGCTATTTACATCCCCTTAGAAATGTAAGGCTATAAACATGTGGAAGAACCTTATATTTGAAACTCTACTAATAGAGAATATTGTAAAATTATCAATATAAATAGACTCACATGTTGTAATAATATTAGCAGAACAATATTAAAGATACAAGCTAGAGAGTGAAAAATATAAGGTAGATTTGCAAAAATATCAAAATCTTAAAGCTTTTTGTGTAGGATTTAAAAAAGGAGGAATTGTTGTGAAAGAGCAGCGATTAAAAAGATTAGTAAAAGCTATGGAAGAAGCTAATGTAAAGCAGTTATTAGTAACAGATCCTACGTCTATATTCTACTTAACAGGCAAATGGATACATCCAGGAGAGAGAATGTTAGCTTTATACATTAATGTGGATGGAAACAACAAATTGTTTATTAATGAACTATTCCCTGTAGAAGAAGATTTAGGTGTAGAAAAGGTTTGGTTTAAAGATACTGATGATCCAATAAAACTACTTGTACCATGTTTGGACAAGAATGCTACTTTAGGAATTGATAAAAATTGGCCAGCTAGATTCTTATTAAGGCTTATGGAATTTAAAGCAGTTCCTGAATATGTAAATGGATCCAATATTGTTGACAGATTGAGAATGATCAAGGATGAAGAAGAAATTGAACTTTTAAGAAGATCATCTCAAATTAACGACCAAGCAATTGAAAGATTGATAAATGAATTATCTCCAGAATTCAGCGAAAAAGATATGAAGGAAAAGTTGTTGGCAATATATAAAGAACTAGGTGCTGAAGGATTATCTTTTGAACCAATAATAAGCTACGGTCCAAACTGTGCTGATCCTCATCATGATTGTGATGATTCCATGTTAAAAGAAGGAGACAGCATAGTTGTAGATATTGGATGTATCAAGGATTCTTACTGTTCAGATATGACAAGAACTTTATTCTATAAGAATGTTTCAGAAAAGCATAAGGAAATTTACAATATAGTACTTGAAGCGAATAGAAAGGCTATAGAAATAGTAAAACCTGGTGTAAGATTCTGTGATGTGGATTTAACAGCTAGAAAGATCATAGAAGATGCAGGATATGGAAAATACTTTACTCATAGAACAGGCCACTCTATAGGAATTGAAGACCATGAAACTGGAGATGTATCATCTACTAACACAGACATATTAAAACCAGGAATGGTATTCTCAGTAGAGCCTGGTATATATCTACCTGGAGAAATGGGAGTTAGAATTGAAGATCTAGTAGTAGTAACAGAAGATGGCTATGAAAATCTAAATAGCTATGATAAGAGCTTAAAAATTATTGAGTAATCTAAAATGGAGATGATGAGATGAAAAGGACTGAAAGACTTCTTAAAAAAATGGAAGAGCTTGGTCTAGAGAGCTTATTTTTAAACAATGTTTCAAATATAAGGTATATAAGTGGATACACAGGTGCAGATTCTTATATACTCATTTCACCAAAGGGCAAGTGGTTTATTACTGATTATAGATATACAGAACAAGCTAAAAAAGAGTGCGTAGAATTTGAAGTTATACAACGCAACAGACAAACTACTACATTAGGACAGTGCGTAAATCAGTTACTTAAAGAGAATAACATATCAAATATGGGATTTGAAAGGGACCATATTAGCTTTGGCATGATTGAAGATATAAAAAATGATATAGAGAAGGCTGAGGTTATTCCAACTTCTGGAATAGTAGAAGGCCTTAGATATGTTAAAGATGAAGAAGAAATTGAATGTATAAGAAAAGCCTGTGAGATTGCAGACAAGGCTTTTGCAGAACTCTTAAAGGTTATTAAGGTTGGAATGACTGAAGCTGAAGCAACATTGGAACTTGAGTATTTTATGAAAAAATTAGGTTCTGAAGATGTTGCTTTTGATACTATTTTAATTTCAGGCAAAAAGACTTCTATGCCTCATGGAATACCATCAGATAAGAAGATTGAACATGGAGACTTTGTTACAGTAGATTTTGGTGCAGTATATAAAGGCTATCGTTCAGATATGACACGTACCTTTGTCATGGGAGAAGCTAATGAAGAACAGATAAAGGTATACAATTCAGTTCTTGAAGCACAAAAAGCTGCAGTAGCTGGCATTAAAGCTGGTATTACAGGAAAAGAAGCTGATGATAAATCAACAGAAATACTTGTACGTGACGGCTATTACGAAGTATCAGGAAAGAGCTTAGGCCATGGATTAGGTTTGGATATTCATGAAAAGCCTTTCATGAACCCAATCTGTAATGATGTATTAGAAGAAGGATGTGTTGTAACTGTAGAACCTGGTGTATATATTCCAGGATGGGGAGGAGTTAGAATTGAAGATACTGTAGTGGTTACTAAAGAAGGCTGTGAAATTCTAACTCATACATCAAAGGAATTGTTAATAATAAAATAAGCATAAAAGCCCTTAAGTTTATATTATAAACACAAACAAGCTGGCTTTTAGATAAACTTCACAAAAAATAATTTAGGAGGAATGAAACATGGAAAAAACAAAGAGAAGGCCATTTGGCTTTTATGTGTGCTCACTTGCTTTCACATTTGAAAGATTTGCATTCTATTCAGCTAAATGGCTACTTGCAGTATTTGTTGTTGCAGCTGTTGCTGATGGAGGGCTTGGCCTAACACCTGCAGATGGTGCAAAGATGTCCGCTAACTTGGTTGCATTCACTTATCTTGCTCCATTATTTGGTTCAGTGCTATCTGACCGCTATATTGGTGCTAGATACCTTGTCCCAATAGGAATGGTTTTAATGGGAGCAGGTTACTTTGTAGGTGCAAATGCTACAAGTGCTTCTATGATCAACCTAATGATTATATTAGTTTCAATTGGTACAGGATTATTTAAGCCTCAAACAAATGCTATCACAGGTAAACTTTTTGATAATCCAGATGAATTAGACGGTGCATTTTCAACTCAATATTCATTTGTTAATATTGGTTCTTTCATTGGAACAACAATTATTGGTCTTATTACAGCAGCAAAGGGATATTCATTCAGCTTTACAATTTGTGCAATTATGATGTTCTTTAATGCTATTTTCTTTACTTTTGGATGGAGATTCCTAGGTGAAGCAGGTAAAAGACCATTTAAGGCTGATGACTTTACAGAAAAAGATAACAAAAAACAACAAGTAGAAGAGAAGAAACCACTTACAACTATAGAAAAGAAAAGAGTTGCAGCTATCGTTTTAGTATCCCTATTCTCCGTAATATTCTGGGTATTCTGGTACCTAGCATACATGCCAGTATACTACTACTGGGGTGGAGAAAATGGATTTGCTAACTGGACAATAGGTAGCTTTGAAGTTCCAACTTCTTGGTTTGATTCACTAAACGCATTAGGTTGTATTTCATTAGGACCAATTCTTGGTGCTCTATGGGCAAAATTAGCTAAGAGACCAAAAGGCGACCTAAGCATGTTCAAGAAAACTGCTCTAGGAATGATATTATTAGGCTTATCCTATGTAGTATTTGCATTAGCAGATGTTGTAAGAGGGGAAAACCTTGCATCCCTTTGGTGGATAATTGCATTTGGAATTTTACTAACTCTAGGTGAAATGGTATTCTCACCACTAGGAAATTCATTTATTAGTAAATTTGCTCCAAATAGACTATTATCAGCTATGATGGCTGTTTGGACACTTGCTGTATTCTTTGCAGGAAAATCTTATGGATACCTATATGAATTAACATTAAAGTTCCCATTTGCACCAACATACTTCGTAATTGCAGCTATTGCAATTGGATCAGGTATTATTCTTTGGGCAATGGATGGAAACTTAAATAGCTTAGTTATAAAAGATGAAGAAGTTGAGGATAAAGTAGCTTAGAAGGAAAAAGCGTTTAATAATAAGTGTCTATAGAAAACAAAAAACACCAGGAATTTAGCTTAAAGCTAATTTTCTGGTGTTTTTTGTGCGGTTTAAGCCGTGTTATTTTTTTGTCAAGTTATTTTTATTAAAATTTGGGTACTAATAATTTATTGATAATCTATTTATATTTATAATTGAATACATAATTTTCGGCTAATTTATAATAGATAAAATCAGCTGGAATTTCTAATATATCTATAGAAAGGGGATTTTTTAGTGGATTATATTAACAAAATTAATCAATTTGTTGATTATTTTGTAAAGCATGAGAAAAATCCGAAAGAATTTAAGGTAGGAATAGAAATTGAACATTTTGTAGTAGACAAGGATACATTGGAGACTATTTCATACTATGGTAAGGATGGAGTTAGCCAAACATTAAAAGACATGGAAAGAAGAGGTTGGGTTGGAAGCTATGAAGGGGAAAATATATTGGGACTTAATACTAAGAATAAGTACATAACTTTAGAGCCGGGCAGTCAACTAGAATTGAGTATAGCTCCTAAAGAGTCCATTGAAGACTTGGAAAAGGAATATTTGGATTTCTTGCATGAAATAATTCCGGTATTAGAAAGAAAAAATCAAGCACTTATTACTGTAGCTTATCATCCCGTATCGAAGATTAAGGACATTAGGATGATTCCTAAAAAGAGATATGATTATATGTACGAATATTTTAAAACAAAAGGAACCCATGCTCATAATATGATGAAAGGAACTGCATCTTTTCAAGTATCCATAGATTATAGTTCTGAAGAAGATTATGTGAAGAAATTTAAAGTTGCTAATGCTCTTTCTCCAGTAATGTATGCAATCTTTGACAGTGGATATTACTTTGAAGGAAGAACATGGGGTAAGCACAGTTTAAGGTCTGTTATATGGGAAAACTGTGATAAAGATAGATGCGGAATTATACCTGGAGTATTTGATGATGACTTTGGATACAAAAAGTATGGGGAATATATATTAAATGTTCCTCCCATATTTATACATGATGGAAAGAATACGTATCCTACAGGTGAAAAATTAGTTAAGGAAATATTTACTGGAGAAAGTCTTTCTACTGAAGAGCTAGAACATGTATTGACTATGGTATTTCCTGATGTAAGAACAAAGAAGTACATAGAGATCAGGATGATGGATGCTATTCCATATCCATTAAATCTTTCTGCTGCAGCTTTTATAAAAGGGCTGATGTATAATCAGGAAAACTTAAATACAATATACAAATATGTTAAGGACTTGGATGAAAATGATATACATCTAGCTAAGAAAAGCGTAGTGGAGAAGGGATTGGAGGGAAGGATAAGGGAGGAAAGTATATTTGAAATAGGCCAAAATCTTATAGATTTAGCTAAGAGAGGCCTAAAAGTAAAAGAGCTTAAATATATTGATCCTCTAGAAAATATGTTAAAGGATAAGAAAAATCCCTATGAATTAATTAAGGAAAGGGGACAGTTAAGCAAAAAAGAATCGTTAAATTGGTGTATACTGAATAATATATTAAAGGATGTGTTGTAGGATAGAATGTAAGCTTTAGCTTTATTTCACAAAGATGCTAAAAGAGCGAATTGTTGACAAACAAATAAAAATATCTTATTATTTATATTAAAATTGAATATTTTCTGTAAAAATACCAAGCTTATATCATCTAACCAATTTACAAAGAAAATCGTTAATGAAATGGATTATGAAACACAAGGCAGCATAAAATCAGCTGTCTTTTTTTGTAATGTTAAATATAAGCTTACTTATGAGGAAATAAAAGGAGGCTATAGCATGGAGTTTAAATTTAATTGGGAAGGAAACCGAGATAAAATCCAAAAGCTAACTGATTTTATCAAAGAGAATAAGGATAAAAAAGGAAACCTTATGATGGCACTTCATGAAACCCAGGACTTATTTGGATATATTCCCTTAGAAATTATGAACCTCATTTCAAAGGAAATAAAAGTTCCCCTATCGGAAATATATGGGGTAGCAACTTTCTACTCTCAATTTTCACTGGTTCCAAAAGGAGAAAATGTCATTGGTGTTTGTTTAGGTACGGCTTGTTACGTAAAAGGTGGACAAGATATACTAGCTAAACTTGAAGAGCTATTGGGTATAAGTTCAGGACAGACTACTCCAGATGGCAAGTTTTCCATTGATACAACCAGGTGTTTAGGTTCTTGTGGTCTTGCACCTGTAATGATGATTAATGGCCAAATATATGGAAGGCTTACTTTAGATAAAGTGGAAGAGATAATAAATAGTTATAGATAGAATTGGGGGGAAGCAAATGATAACAATTGAAGAGTTGAAGGAAATCAGACAAAATACTCTGGAAAAAATGGCTTTAAAACTACAAAAACAGAGGGAAGAAGTATTAGATAATTTAGGAGAAAAGCTGGTTTTAATATGCGGAGGACCAGGTTGCCATTCTTCCAATGTGGAGGATATCAAAGCTAGATTTGAACAGAAGATATCTGAAAAAGGTTTGAATAATGTAAAAGTAAGTCTTGCTGGATGTTTTGGATTGTGCCAATCAGGACCAAATGTTGAAATATACCCTGAATCTACATTTTATTGTGGAGTAAAGGTTGAAGATGTAGATGAAATTGTGGATAAACATCTATGTGAAAATGTAATTGTGGATAGATTGCTTTATGAAGGGGCTATTGAAGAAGGTGGAGTTAAACCTGTATCACAGGTGAATTTCTATAGAAAACAGAAAAAGATAGCTTTAAGAAACTGTGGGATCATAGACTACAATGATATAAATGAATACATAGCATTTGACGGTTATCAAGCTTTAGCTAAGGTCTTAACTGAGATGACTCAAGAGGATGTCATAAAGGTCATGAAGGAATCCAATTTAAGAGGAAGAGGAGGAGCAGGATTTCCAACAGGCCGTAAGTGGGAGACTGCATTTAAATATGATGCAGATGAAAAATATGTAATATGCAATGCAGACGAAGGAGATCCAGGAGCCTTCATGGACAGGAGCATACTTGAAGGGGATCCCCATTCTGTGCTAGAAGGAATGGCTATATGTGGGTATGCTATAGGAGCAGGTCAAGGATACATATATGTTAGAGCAGAATATCCTGTGGCAGTAGAAAGGCTTAAAATAGCGATAAAACAAGCTAGAGAAATGGGGCTATTGGGGAAGAACATATTTGGTACAGATTTTAGCTTTGATATAGAACTGAGGTTGGGAGCAGGGGCTTTTGTATGTGGAGAAGGAACTGCCCTTATGGAATCCATAGAAGGCCGACGTGGTATGCCAAGGCCTAAAGTAGAAAGAACTGCTCATAAAGGACTTTGGGGTAAGCCTACGATAATCAACAACGTGGAAACACTAGCAAACGTTCCTCCAATTATATTAAATGGGGCTGAGTGGTTTAAGAGCATAGGTACAGAAGATTCTTCTGGAACTAAAGTATTTGCGTTAGGTGGCAAGGTGAAGAATACAGGATTGGTTGAAGTGCCTATGGGAACCACATTAAGAGAAATAATATTTGATATTGGCGGCGGAATTGCCAATGGAAAGAAATTTAAGGCTGTTCAAACTGGAGGACCATCAGGAGGATGTATTCCTGAAGAGTATTTGGATACTCCAGTAGATTTTGGTTCCCTAAGCAAGATTGGTTCAATAATGGGCTCTGGAGGAATGATAGTATTAGATGAATCTGATTGTATGGTAGATATAGCAAGGTTTTTCTTGGACTTTACCGTAGATGAGTCCTGTGGCAAGTGCGTTCCATGTAGGGAAGGAACTAAGAGAATGTTGGAAATATTAGAAAGGATAACTGCTGGAGAAGGAACCCCTGAAGATCTGGAAAGATTGGAAACTCTAGCGGAAGTCATAACCAACAGCTCCTTGTGTGGATTGGGACAAACTGCAGCAAATCCAGTAAAATCAACTTTGAAATACTTCAGGGATGAATATGAAGCTCACGTATATGAGAAGAGATGTCCTGCAGGAGTTTGTCAAGCCCTATTACAGTTTTTCATTACTGATAAGTGTATAGGATGTACTAAGTGTGCTAGAAACTGTCCTGTTTCAGCTATAAGTGGAAAGGTAAAGGAAAGACATGTGATTGATACAGAAAAATGTATTAAATGCGGTACTTGTATGGAAGTATGTCCAACAGGAGCAGTAATAAAGAGATAAAGCTTAGGAGGAATATTATGAGGGAAGTAACTCTTATTATAGATGGCAGAAAGGTTACAGTGCCAGATAATTTCTTTATCATTCAAGCAGCTAGAGAAGTAGACATCCATATACCAGCTCTATGTTATGATCCAAGTTTGGAAGTGGTAGGAGCATGTAGATTGTGCCTTGTGGAAATTGAAGGCAGTAGAAAATTACAAGCTGCTTGTTCTACCAGAGTTCGAGAGGGAATGGTTGTTCATACTGAATCAGATAGAGTCGTCAATATGAGAAAGGAAATACTTAGACTGCTTTTAGATAACCATCCCAATGATTGTTTAACCTGTCAAAAAGCAGGAGAGTGTCTACTTCAACAATACGCCTATAGGTATGATGTGAAATTTAGAGAGCATTCTGGAGCAAAAAGACCATCCTATGTGGATACATCAAGTCCATATATATTAAAGGATGACAGCAAATGTATACTCTGTGGAAAATGCGTTAGAACGTGCAGTCAAGTTCAAGATAGAAAGGTACTTTCCTTTGCAGGAAGGGGTTTTAACACGAGAATAGTTTTAGATGCTGATTTCACTTTGGAAGAATCCAGCTGTGTATCCTGTAACAGATGTGTTACCTTATGTCCAGTAGGTGCTCTAGTTGACAAGAGATTGCTTGGCAAAGGGAGACTTTGGGAATACGAAATAAAGGAAGTTAAATGTAAGGTATGCGAATATGGATGTGATTTTGAAGTATTAGTAAAAAAAGGGAAAAATATTGCAGTTAGAGCTAAAGAGCCTGGCAAAGGCAGACCTTTGTGCTTAAAGGGAAGGCTAACTACTGAATTCATGTATCTTGATAATCCTGAAAGACCATATATTAAGGAAAATAGGCAGTTTATAGAGACTACATGGAAGGAAGCCTTGGGGCTTAAGGACATGTTGGATAAGCTATTAAACTATGAAGATGAAGAAATGGGAGTTGAATATAATGGCTAGGATAATAATTAATGGTGTAAAGTATGAAGTAGATGATAACATTACAATACTTGAAGCCTGCAACAGATTGGGAATATCCATCCCCACTCTTTGTCATGATGAAAGGCTTAACCCTTACGGAGCCTGTAGGCTTTGTGTAGTGGAAATAAAGGGGAGGAAAAACTTAGAGGCTTCTTGTACTACTAAAGTAAGGGATGGCATGGAGATAGAAACCCATAGTGATAAAGTTATAAGAGCAAGGAAGGAAATACTAGATCTTCTCTTTTCAAACCATCCAGAGGACTGCCTTACCTGTGAAAAATCAGGAGATTGTAAATTGCAGGATTATTGCTATGAATATGGAGTTGAAAGAGGTACTTACTTAGGAGAGAAGAAGGATTATCCTATAGATGATTCCAATCCATTTTACATCTACGATCCAAATAAATGCATACTCTGTGGAAAATGCATTAGAGTGTGCAGCCAGTTGCAAGGAACCAATGCCATTGGTCTTGAAAACAGAGGTTTTAAGACTAAAGTGGCCACACCCTTTAATATGGGGTTAGCTAATTCTAATTGTGTATCCTGCGGCAACTGTGTGGCTGCCTGTCCTGTAGGGGCATTAATGCCAAAGAAAAGGATTAAACATAGAGCTTGGGAAGTAAATATGGTAAGAACAACTTGTTCCTACTGTGGAGTAGGATGTCAGATGTACCTTTTGGTTAAGGATAATCAGGTAGTAGGAGTGGAGCCAGCTGAGGGTGTACCAAATCATGGACTATTGTGCGTAAAGGGAAGATTTGGATACTCATTCATAAACCATCCTGATAGATTAAAAACTCCTTTAATAAAGCGAAATGGAAAATTTGAAGAAGCTACCTGGGAAGAGGCTTACGATTTAATAATTAAAAAGATAAATGAAATCAAAGATAAATACGGTCCAGACAGCCTCGCAGGGCTGACTTCTGCAAGATGTACCAATGAAGAAAACTATCTATTTCAGAAGATGTTCAGGGCTTTAATTGGAACCAATAATGTGGACCACTGTGCTAGGCTCTGACATGCTTCAACAGTTGCAGGTCTTGCAACTACATTAGGAAGCGGAGCCATGACCAACAGTATTGATGAGATATTGGATAATGATGCCATATTCGTAATAGGTTCCAATACCACTGAAAACCATCCTGTAATAGGCACTTTTATTAAGCGGGCAATTAAAAGGGGAGCAAAGTTAATAGTAGCAGATCCAAGGAGAATAGAGCTAGCTGATTATGCCCATGTATTCTTGCAGATAAAGCCTGGAACCAATATAGCTCTAATCAATGGAATGATAAACGTGATAATAGAAAACAACTTGTATGATAAAGAGTTTGTTGAAAGGAATACGGAAAACTTTCAGGAACTAAAAGAAGTTGTAAAGGATTATATTCCAGAAGTTGTAGCTGAAATATGTGGCGTAAATAAGGATGATATAATAAAGGCAGCCTATATATATGCTGAAGCAGAAAGGGCAGGAATATATTATGCCATGGGTATCACTCAACATACTACTGGAACTCATTCTGTAATGAGTTTATCTAACTTAAGCTTAATCTGTGGGAATGTAGGAAAGGAAGGGGCAGGGATAAATCCTTTAAGAGGTCAGAACAATGTACAAGGTGCTTGTGATATGGGAGGATTGCCAACAGACTTTCCAGGATATCAGAAGGTATTTAAAGATGAAGCTAGGGAAAAGTTTGAGAAGGCATGGAATGTTAAACTTCCAGATAAGGTAGGGCTTACTGTCCCAGAAATAATGGATGAAGCTGAGAAGGGAAATATAAAATTTTTATATATAATGGGAGAAAACCCCATGGTTTCAGATCCTGATATTAACCATGTGAAAAGGGCATTAAGCAACCTGGATTTCTTAATAGTACAGGATATATTCCTTACTGAAACTGCAGAATATGCAGATGTGGTTCTTCCAGCTGCTTCTTTTGCTGAAAAGGATGGCACCTTTACCAATACAGAAAGAAGAGTTCAAAGGATTAGAAAAGCCATAGAGCCTGTTGGAGATGCCAAAGCAGATTGGCAGATACTTGCGGAGGTTATGGCTAGACTAGGACATGATAGAAAGTATTCCCATCCATCGGAGATTATGGATGAGATAAGGAGCGTAACTCCTTCTTATGGAGGAATAAGCTATGATAGGATTGAGGATGTAGGCATACAATGGCCATGTCCTCATGAGAGTCATCCAGGAACCAAATACCTCCATAAGGATGGCATAACTAGAGGTAAAGGGTTATTGATGGCAGTGGATCACAGGAGCAGTGCTGAAGTTCCTGATTCAGAATATCCATTTATATTGACTACAGGTAGACTACTATATCAGTACCATACAAGAACTATGACAGGAAGAGTAGAAGGATTAAATAAGTTAGCACCTGAATCCTTTGTGGAGATAAATGAGGCAACAGCTAATAAGCTTAATATCCATAATGGAGATAAGGTAAGGCTAACTTCCAGAAGAGGAAGCATCGTTACCACTGCGAAGGTAACGGAAATAGTAGATGAAGATGTAATATTTATGCCTTTCCATTATTCGGAAGGAGCAGTTAACTATCTAACCAATACTAAATTGGATAAATATGCAAAGATTCCAGAGCTTAAGGTAGCTGCTGTAAAAATAGAGAAAGTTGGGAGCTGATTTTATGTTTAAGGTGGGAATAATCACATCCAGTGACAAAGGTTATAAAGGTGAGAGGGAAGATATCAGCGGAAAGACCATAAGGGAAATTGTAGAGAATTTCGGGTATAAAGTTGAAAGATATGTAATACTCCCCGATGAAGAAGATGTACTTTTAAAGGAAATGATATACATGGCAGATGAATTGAATTTGGATTTGATACTTACTACAGGAGGTACAGGATTTAGTAAGAGGGATGTAATGCCTGAAGTAACTATTAAGGTCTGTGATAGAATGGCAAATGGAATTGCTGAGGCTATAAGATATTATAGCTTCAGCATAACCCCAAGGGCTATGCTTTCAAGAGCGGTAGCAGGAATAAGGAAGGAAACTTTAATCATAAACCTTCCAGGGAGTCCTAAAGCTGTTAAGGAAGCTTTAGATTATATATTAGACAGCGTCCACCATGGACTAGAAATATTGAAAGGTCAAGCTCATGATTGTGCCAGGTAGGTGAAAATATGAAGGAGTTTGGTACAGCTGTAATACTTGCTGGTGGTAAAAGTACTAGAATGGGGTTTGACAAGCAGTTTCTTGTGATAAATGAAAGAAGGCTTATAGATAGCCTAAGAAAGAAGCTGAGAAAAGAGTTTGATGAGATAATAGTTGTTACAAACAAATCTCAGTATTATATGGGATTTACTGACAAGATCACAGAAGATAAAATACCAGGCAAAGGGCCCTTATCAGGTATCCATGCAGGCCTTATTGAGTCTAACAGCAAGTTCGTATATTTTATAGCCTGTGATATGCCAAATGTGAACTTGGATTATATAAGGTTTATGAAGGAAAAGTTAAAAGATAAAAGTTTTTCCTTTGCTTGTATTACAAAGTTTGGAACATGGATAGAACCCTTTAATGCCTTCTATTCAAAAGAAATGATAGAGCACATAGAAGAGCATTTGAAGGAAGATAACAGATCGGTGAACTCCTTGCTTAATAAGTTACCTGTTTGCTACATAGAAGAAAGGGAAGCTAGGAGGTTTAGTCCCAATTGGGATATGTTTTTAAACTTAAATACTAAAGAGGATCTAGAATGTTATCTACAGACCATAAACGATTAAAATGAGGTAGATACAATGGACCAAATTAAAAATGTGAAAATTATAAGAGTTAAAGGAGATAAAGGATGGGAAGAGGATGATATAGTCGTATCAGAATATCCCTTTACCATCTATGTAAACGATAAGGAAATAATAACATTGCTTACTAGTCCCAATTCCCTTAAGGAGCTAACTGTTGGATTTTTATATTCTGAAGGCTTTATTTCTTCTCTTTCAGATGTAGATGGTATTTCTATAGATGATGAAAGGGGAATAGCTTATGTATATATAAACAATATAAATCAGTTTAATGAAGAGTTTAGAGGAAAGAGAACTATAACATCAGGCTGTGGTAAGGGGACTGTTTTCTATAATGTACTGGATTCTTTCAAGGCTAAAAAGATTGAGAGCCCTTTATCCATATCATCAGATGAAATTAGGGAATTGATGAGGAAATTTAATAAATATTCAAAACTTTTTTTGGAAACTGGTGGGGTTCACAGTTGTGCCATGTGCAGTTTAGATGATATAATTATCTTTAAAGAAGATATTGGAAGACATAATGCATTGGATAAGGTATTTGGACAAGCACTCTTAAATGGAATAGATACAAAAGATAAGATAATACTCACAAGCGGCAGAATTTCATCTGAAATACTGATAAAAACAGCTAAAAGACAAACTCCAGTATTGGTTTCAAGATCTGCACCTACAAGTCTTGCAGTGGAAATGGCCGAGAAGCTTAAAATTACCCTTATTGGTTTCGTAAGGGGAGAAAAAATGAATATATATACTAATTTTCCGAGCGTAATATTCTAAGGCTATATGCTATGAAATTACGCCAATGGGTATTAGGAGAAATCCTGATGCCTCCTGTAATTGGAAAGGAAAAATAAAAAACAGTCCTTTCTAAGGACTGTTTTTTATAAGCAGGAAGTTCTTGCTTAACAACGTGTTATAAAGAAGGGACTTTCTGCAAAAATAAAAAAGAGGGGGATTTATATGAAAAAGTTTTTATCACTAGCTTTATGCTTAATTCTAATGTTCACTTTATTAGTAGGCTGTAATAAGGCCGATACAGGTGCAGAAGATACCAGTGCAGAAAATACTACTGAAGAAGAAAGCCAAAATAACGAATCTGAAAGACTTATATTAGCTACAACTACAAGCACTCAAGATAGTGGATTACTTGATTACATATTACCTGTATTTGAAGAAGAAACTGGTATTACAGTAGATGTAGTTGCTGTAGGAACAGGACAAGCTTTAGAAATGGGGAAAAATGGAGAAGCAGATATTCTTTTAGTTCATGCTAAGGAATCTGAGGAAGAATTTGTAGCAGAGGGACATGGACTTGAAAGAAGAGATGTAATGTATAATGACTTCATACTAGTAGGTCCTAAGGATGATCCTTTGAAATTAAAGGAAAATTATCCAAATGATATAGTTGGTGCCTTTAAAGCTATTGCACAGAATGAAGCTACCTTTGTATCTAGAGGAGATGATTCAGGTACCCATAAGAAAGAACTTTCCTTATGGTCTAAAGCAGGTATTGAACCAGAAGGCCAATGGTATTTAGAAGCAGGCTCTGGAATGGGAGATGTATTGGCTATAACAAATGAAGAGTTAGCATATACTCTTTCCGATAGAGCTACTTATTTAAGCATGAGGGATACATTGGACTTAGAGATATTAGTTGAGGGAGACCAGAACTTATTCAATCAATACGGTATAATACCTGTAAATCCAGAAAAGAATGAAAAGATAAATGCAGAAGGAGCTCAAAAGTTCATGGAATGGCTTCTTTCTGATGAAACTCAGGAATTAATAGGTACTTATGGAGTAGAAGAGTTTGGACAACCTCTATTTGTACCAAATGGTAAATAGTTTTAGTAAAATCCTATAACATGAAAAGAACGGTATAGAAACCGTTCCACTGGAGAATTTATTATTGTTTATAAGGCAGGTTTCTATACCTGTCTCTTTTTTTATATTTGACTGTTTCATATCTATATCATTTCATAAGTAACAGAAGGCGGTGATGGCCATAGATTACATAGTTGAAGGATTTAAAGAAGCAGTAAAACTATTAATAGGGTTTGACAAGGAAGTCTATGAAATAATATTCCTATCTCTATTTGTTTCCATATCAGCTACAGTGGTAAGCTCTATTATATTTATCCCAATAGGAATACATTTGGGTATAAAAGAGTTTAGATGGAAGAGAACTCTTTCTAGAATGCTTTATACATTTATGAGCATTCCTTCAGTTGTTGTAGGATTGCTGGTATCTATTATGCTTTCTAGACGGGGACCTTTAGGGAAATTTGACCTTATGTATACCCCAAAAGCTATGATAATAGCTCAAACTCTGTTGGTAGCACCTCTTATTCTGGGGCTTACTTATAGTCTAGCTAAAAATAGAGGAAAGGAAATAGAAAAAATAGGCAAAACTTTAGGAGCAGGAAGAAAGGACATAATCCTGTTGATCATTAGGGAATTAAAAATCGATCTAATAGTAAATGTGGTAACAGCTTTTTCAAGGGCTATTTCTGAAGTAGGAGCAGTCATGATTGTGGGAGGCAATATTAAAAACAGAACAAGAGTTATAACCACTACCATCTCTATGTTGAAATCCATGGGGGATTACCCTATGGCAATTGCTTTGGGAATTGTTCTTTTGCTCATATCATTTTTAGTGAATAGTGCAATCTATAAATATACTGGAGATGATTGATATGCATATTGAAATAGAGGAATTAAAGAAATATTACTCCAATAAGATAATATTGAATATAGACAAGTTGGAGATAAAAGAGGGGAGTATAACTGGACTTATTGGACCAAATGGATCAGGCAAGACTACCCTTATGAGAATTGTATCGGGTTTAGATTTGGACTTTAAAGGAACTATAAGATATAACGGCAGTTTATTAAATGAAGAGATCTATAAGAAGATGACCTTGGTTACTCAAAAACCATATCTATTTAGAAGAAGAGTATTTGAGAATATAGAATTTCCATTAAAGGTGAGAAAAGTTGATAGAGGAATTCGAAGAAAGAAAGTAGAAGAAATAATGGAGAGATTTCAAATAGAAGACCTTAAGGATAAAAAAGGACATCTTCTTTCTGGAGGAGAGTCTCAAAAGGTCAGCTTAGCCAGAGCTTTAATATTTGAACCGGAATTATTGTTATTAGATGAACCTACATCAAATATAGATCCAGAGTCCATAAAAATAATGGAAAGAGAGATTATTAGATTTAATGAAGAAACTAAGGGGACTGTACTCATAGTCACCCATAACATTGATCAAGCTAAAAGATTATGCCATCACATAATAAATTTGGAATGGGGGAGGGTGGTTTTATAAATGGAGTTTTTTAATCTAATATCAGTAGAGGAGGCCGAGAATAGGCTGATGGAAAATTTT
>Ga0134092_1001540_pt1 | contig 19811 bp, 17 predicted proteins | sample 3_6taG_FD_94454 | JGI IMG/M metagenome (GOLD analysis project Ga0134092, IMG submission 94454) | Switchgrass degrading microbial communities from high solid loading bioreactors in New Hampshire, USA - 3_6_20_6_A3 metaG | ecosystem: Engineered > Bioreactor > Semi-continuous > Anaerobic >... | reverse complement strand
TAAAATAGAAAATCTTTCTACTCATAATCTATTTTATTTAAGGCACAATAAGACTAAGGAGGTGATAATAATGGCAAACAGCAAAAGCAAAACTGCTTTTGAAAACTTAAAATATGAAATAGCTAAAGAAGTTGGAGTTAACTTAAAACAAGGATATAACGGAGATTTAAGCGCTAGAGAAGCAGGTAAAATAGGTGGTAACATCGTTAAGAAAGTGTTCCAATCCTATACTGGAAATAACTATCCTTCTGAACGCTTAGGTGATACTACAAGATAAGTATAATCGATAATAAAAAATAGCAGGAGAATATCTCCTGCTATTTTTTATTGATATGCTATTCAACTTAATTGAAAAAATGCTTTTAAAAAGCTTTGTACATAATTTCTTAAAGAAAAAGAAAAATGAATATAGATTACCTTTTTAAAAAGCTGTAGAATATTGTGGAAAAATAAAAATATTATGTTATAATGTACTTTGTGTTTTAAACTCATTATTTTTCAATTATATGGTGGTAAAAATGGTAAAGCTACAATACAAATTTAAAAACAATAAAATTATTTCCCTTGAGCCGACTAAAATAATTGTATTCAGTTTTATAGCTGTTATTTTTTTCGGAACTATATTATTATATCTTCCGGTAGCTTCTAACCCCGATCAGCCTCGAATAAGCTTTCTTAATGCCCTCTTTACTGCTACGGCTGCCACTTGTGTTACCGGAATGGTTGTTGTGGATACAGCTACACAATGGAGCTATTTTGGTAAGACTGTAATATTATTGCTAGTTCAAATTGGTGGTCTTGGCCTGGTCACAATAACCACTTTTTTTTCAGTACTTCTCGGGAAAAAGGTAGGTATAAAGGGAAGGATACTTGCCCAGGAATCCCTTAACCATTTCAGTTCCGAAGGTATCCTAAGGCTAATAAAAAGAGTTATAACAGTAACCTTTATTATAGAATTTGCCGGTGCAGTTATACTTGCTATAAGGTTCATACCTCAATATGGCCTAAGAGGAGTTTATATGTCTATCTTTCATTCTATTTCTTCCTTCTGTAATGCCGGTTACGACCTTATGGGAAACTTCCAAAGCCTTACAAATTTCAAAAATGATCCTCTTGTATTGCTAACCACTGCAGGCCTGATTATAATGGGAGGTCTTGGCTTTTTGGTGTGGAAGGACTTATATGAATTCAGGAAAAACAAGCACTTTTTAGTGCATACTAAAGTTGTTCTTGTATTTACAGCAATTCTACTGGTCTTTGGAACATTATATACTTTTGTATTTGAATATAATAATCCATATACCTTGGGCCTGTTAAGTATTCCCGATAAATTGATTAATGCATTTTTTCAATCGGTGTGTTTAAGAACTACAGGTTTTAATACCCTTCCTACAATTAAAATGCATGAAATTACAAAAGTACTAAATATTGTGCTAATGTTTATAGGCGCCTCCCCGGGTTCAACGGGTGGAGGTATCAAGGTAACCACTTTCGGTATTATAATAGCTGCAATTTTTTCACAAATGAGAGGCAGAGATGAAACCATTATTTTTAAACATAGAATCGCATATAACCTCGTTATAAAAGCACTTTCAATAATCGGTATGAGTTTGATAATTGTAATCACAGTTACTACGTTAATCCTTGCAATAGACGGGTTTCCATTTATCGATACTTTATATGAGGCTACAGCAGCCTTTTCCACTACCGGAGCTTCATCCATAGGAACTCCTAATCTTCATTCGGCCAGCAAAATTATCTTAATATTTACAATGTTTTTAGGAAGAGTAGGACCTCTTAGTTTTGCCTTATCTCTTTCTTTAAAGAACGGTAAAAAGAATGCTGACAAGGTTTACCCTGAAGCTAAAATAATAGTAGGATAAAATAGTAAAGCAAAAAGCTGTAACGAAAATCAAGAACTCCGAGGTTTAAGTTTAGAAGCCTCGGAGTTCTTAATAGTTTAAATTATCAATATTAAAAAATATTATTTTTCCCTATAAAGAATTCTTTTAATTCCTGCTGGTCTTGTTTTGACGAAACAGCAATAATATAATCCTTATCTTTTAAAACAGTAAAACCGTTAGGAATGATTACTTCTTCATCTCTTATAAGGGAGATAATTATGCAATCCTTAGGAATTTTAATATCTTTCAGGCTTTTATTTACAACGGGAGATTTTTCGGTTATGGTTATCTCACTTAAAACCAGTTTTCCGCTTTTTAGCTTCATGAGTGTTTTCATTCCCGTATAATCCACTTCCTGCTCAATTAAATCGGCAATTATTGAAGTACTGCTTACTGCAAAATCAACGCCAAGTCTTTGAAAAACCTCAATATTTTTAGGATTGTTAACTCTTGCAATAGTCCTCTTAACTCCAAAATTCTTCTTTGCCAACTGACATGCAATGAGATTGTCTTCATCCTTTCCTGTAACCGCAATGAAAGTATGGGCTTTTTCAGCCTCCACCTGGGTTAATATATCCAAATCGGTTGCATTTCCGTTAAAAGCAGGAATACTAAGTTCATTTGCCAGCTTTTCACATAATTCCACTTTCGGCTCAATAATTGCAACCTTGTGTTTATAAGATAGAAGAGTTTTTACCAGATAATAGCCCAGCTTTCCGCCCCCGGCAACAATAATGTACATTTATAAACCTCCAAAAATATAATTTCTAACAAAAATAAAAGATATTATCTCTTATGTACTGTAACCAAGGTATCCCCCTCGCTTACGGTAACATCCTCATTGGAAAAATAGAAGCTTCCATTATGAATTATTCCAAAGACAATGGAATTATCCTTAGGTACTACTGAGCTTACTTTTTTCCCGTAATAAGAACTAGGTGCTTTAACATAATTATAGACTAAAGTGGTATTGCCTATGTTATGCAATGAGGTCTTAGTTTCATCAACAACCATGGATTTTATAGCTTCCACCGTCATTTTTGTAGGGCATATAGTAGTAAGTCCAAATTGGTGGAAAACCTCTTCCCGGGCAGGATCATATATTCTGGCAATCACCTTTGGAACTTTGAAGATTTCCTTAGCCACCTGAGATACCATAATATTGATATTATCATCAGGAGTAAGGGCAGCCAAAACATCAGCCGTTTCAATCCCCGCCTTCTTCAATACATCCTGATCAATAGGTACTCCCGTTATGGTTATACCGTCAAAATCGGGATCAAGAATTTTAAAAGAGTTGCTGTCTTTATCCACAATAACTACATCATGGCCTTCTTCCGACAACACCTGTGCAAATCTTGATCCAACCTTACCGCACCCGATTACAATAATTTGCATATACTTCCTCCTGCACAATAAACTATTGCAAGTATTATTTACAATAAAAACATATAAGGCCATTTCCAAATTTAGAATTTACGTCCCAAAGCTAATAAAACTAAATTTGGAAATGGCAATTGTAAATTTATTTTTTTACTTGTTAAAGTTTATTTTATAGTATTTCACTAATATTTGTATAGTGTTGAATTCTTCAACAAACTATGTATTATCTATATATTTTGCTTTTTTAATGATTTATTTTTTAATTGCTCACCCAATCTAAATATTGCACAGTTTATCACCCTTGTCCTTAATATGAAAATACACAAAAGTTTATATATGAATAATAAAAATCCAATTTGAAAAAATACTACTGAAGAAAAATTCGATATGCCAAAACCGAAAGGATGATTCTGTGCTTGTAGTTTTTGCAAGAACCTTAATTTTATTCACACTTGTGGTTGTTACCATGAGGGTAATGGGCAAAAGGCAGATCGGTGAACTGCAGCCTTTTGAGCTTGCCGTTGCTATTCTTATATCGGAATTGGCAGCAGTACCAATGCAAAATCCGGGTATTCCTTTGGTAAATGGGATAATCCCCATACTAACTTTGCTAATCGCACAAATGACCTTATCCTTTATTTCTTTAAAAAGTGTAAAAGCCAGAGGAATTATATGCGGAAAACCAAGTATTCTTATAGCCAACGGCAAAATACAGGAGGACCAGCTCCGGAAAGAAATGTTTACATTAAATGACTTGTTGGAACAGTTAAGAATTAACAATATCCCCAATATAGCCGATGTGGAATTTGCAATACTTGAAACTAACGGACAGTTAAGTGTAATTCCCAAATCCCAAAAAAGACCAGTTACTACTGAAGACCTTAATTTAACCACAGACTACGAAGGATTACCGCTTTCCCTTATCATTGACGGAAGCGTAAATTATCAAAATTTGCAAAAAGCTAACTTGGATCAAGCCTGGCTTTTAAATGAGATAAAAAAATTTGGGGCTGATAAGCCTGAAGATGTTCTTTTTGCATCAATAGACACTCAAGGGAATCTATACTGCCAGACTAAATCTTTAAGAAAGGAGAAAAAATAACTTGCATACTGCAAAAATTCTTACATCCATAATAGTTTTAACTGCCTTGATTATAGCTGCATCAATTTTTGCCAACCGGATACTGATAAACGATGCCCAAAGCCTTGAACAAAAAATAGGCCATGTTCAAAGCAGCACAGAAAACGAAGATTGGAGTACGGCTGAAGCAGGTCTTACCTCCATTTTAGACGAATGGCCGAAAGTAGAGAGTAAATGGGCAGTGCTGCTTGATCATGCCGAAATAGATAACATAGAAGATGCACTGATAAAGGTGGCCGAATATATAAAGGCCAAGGATTCATCCTCGGCCCTTGCAGAACTCGCCTCCTTGAAAAACTTTATCAATCATATACCGAAAAAGGAAGCCTTCAACCTTAAGAATATTTTCTAAGGTTTAAGCCATTTTATAAATGATTTAAAAGTAATATAATAAAAACTATGTAAAAAACTCCTCCCATAATCAAAGGTATGGGATTTAAACTTTTTTTGTTTTCAACCCAAAAATACACAATTGATGCTGAAAGAACGGCTATAAGAGCGCTAACAACCGCATTGAAGTCCAATATCCAATCAGTGGCCAAAATTCCTATTGAAACAGGTATACAGCTTTGAAACACCATAGCACCGGTGATATTCCCCATTGCCAATGCATCCCGGCTCTTCCTCACCCATATTATGCTGTTGAATTTCTCCGGAAGTTCGGTGGCTATCGGAGTTATTACAAGGGATAAAACAATGGCTGATATACCCAGCAAAGCTGAAATTGATTCTATGTTGATTACAAATATATGGGCTCCGACAATTATTCCTAAAAGGGCTAAAAAAACCTGAATCATAACAACGCGAAATCTTGTCTTGACGTGAAATATTTTTGAAATATATAGTTTATCCAAAGGCGCATGATACACTTTATCCTGCTTGACTGTAAGATATATATAATAAATGTATATAGTAATTAAAAATAAAGCAATTATATCTTTTAGAGCTTTTATTCTTATAAAGGCAGCAAGAATACCGAGACTGTAAGATGATATGAAAAAACTCATATCCCGGCATAGAATTTCACTGTCTATGTTCATAACCATGCCTTTTTTTCTCTTTGACCAAAATATCACAACACTTATACCGGTAATAAAAAAAGCCAAGGTACTAAGCATAAACGGTGCTCCTACTATAGCACCAATCCCTATATCTGCCAGTTTTCTTTCTTTGAAAAACAATATGGCGATAACCGGCACCATGGTTTCAGGTAGACAGGTTCCTACAGCTGAAAATAAACTTCCAACCACTCCCTCTCCTACTCTTAACTTTTTTCCCAACCACTCTATGCCATTGGTAAAGAATTCACAGCTGACAAGTATTAGCATCAAACTCATCAGCATTCGTGTAATATTAGTCCCCATATGCTTTAAGTCACATCCCGTTTTGTTTGTAAAGTTTTTTCTATTAAGTATATTAAGGGGATTTTAAAAAAATTACCGGTCTTTTGTGGGACATTCACGCATTCTTTATTGTACAAAAGCATATTGTTCCAAGAACTAGATGCTACGAGCTTAAGACAATATAGCATATGTTCTTTCCACAATATGCTCTTGCTCCCCTCAATGTTGTTTTTGCAAAAAACACCTACTTAATGCTGTGCAAGAGCATATTATTCCAAGAACTAAATGCTGCAAGCCTAAGGGGGAGAATCCATCAATATGCTTGTCCTCGATATGTTACAAAAAATTAATAAAAATTTAACATAAAATTAACTTTAGAATAACACGCAGAATAACACACTGAAAGCATAAATCATGAAAGTGCTGCAAGTATAATAATTTTTTGATGAATTTTGGGCAGTAGTATACCCGTGTTATTCTGTGTTTTTTCATTTCATTAAAAGAAAGGATATATTTCCAATGTGCTATAATTGCTGTAATACGTCCAATAAAATATGAAAGGGTGAGATGAATGAATAATAGTAACTCCCAAAGAGTAAAACCACTTAGTGACTATAAGTTTTCTCCTATTGAATTATTACCGAATTCTACTATAACCTTTAATTTGGACCAATATGATATTTTACTGTTTTTATATACTTTGAATTATCGCAAGTCTGATTTCATAAAAACCGGAAATATAAGAATCTATTTTAAAGATATGATTGATTGCACTAATGATTCCAAAGCTGATTTTTTAATACAGGTATATAATAAACTATTTAACAGTTGTATTGAGATAAAGCGTGAAAAAATGGAATACAAAATAAAGTTATTTCAGCATTTTAAATTCGTTATAAATAAAAAAGACAGTAATAATAGTTATGTAGATATAAAAGTAAGCGATTTCATAAGTGAACTGTTAATAGACTTTCATATTTTCAAAAAATCAGCCTTCACCTTCTTCATAAATAGCGAAAATGTAGATATTTCTAAATTATTGTTCTATTTGCAAAAAGACAGGATTGACTGTTATATATACTTAAATGAAAGCTATAGGAAAACTTACTCTTTAGAATACTTTATTTCAATTATTAATTTCCATTCCCAAAAGGGTGAAAAAGAGAATATAGAATTTCTAATGGAAATATTTAAAGAACTTCAAAAGGAAAGAATGATAATAGATACTGTTGATTATGACTCAAAAAGGTATGTATTTGATATAAAGTTTATACCACTCAATGAAAATGAAATTAAAGAGCTGGTATTTGGCAATTTATGAGTTCGTTGTTTTCATTATCAATATGCTGTATATTTTTTAAATATAACAATATAGGTAGGTGAAAAATTATGAATAACATAATGATTAGTTTTATAGTTTTCATCACAATTATTGCCCTAGCTTCAATAATAGGAATAGTTATAATGAACCGAAAATAAAAAAATTAGAAAACAGGTATTTTAAATGGCTATAATGAAAATTCCGGAACTTGTTTAGAAATGAATTTTGGTGGGCGATGAGGGACTCGAACCCCCGACTTCCACCATGTCAAGATGACACTCTAACCAGCTGAGTTAATCGCCCATATAACATTTGTACTCTAGATTATAATCATTTCTCAACAGATTGTCAACGAAAATTTAATATTCCTTTGGTATAGGAATTTACAAAATAAAATTTTTCATAAATTCCTATACTCTAGAATACATTATGGTGCAAAAACATCTAAGGCTTGTCTAATAAATTCTACCTTTACAGGCAAGCTAGGGCCTTTTTCACCGTCAACACTAAGTACTAATTCTTTGTCGGCTTTTATTTCACAAGACTTAGCTTTTAATGTAATCACATGCTTACTGTTAATTGATTCATTGCTCAATACTTTGAAGAATATACTGGCTAAATTAATATGTTTGCAGCACTTTACAATTATAATGTCCATAAGGCCGTCCGAGTAATCGGCATTCTTCAAAATATTATCGAATCCGCCAACATGCTTTCCGTTTATAATTACAAACATAAAAGCTTCTTGTTCAACAACCGTATCTTCGGTCTCCACCCTTAGCATTACAGATTTCAAATTTGTAACTTCGCCAAGGGCTTTCAAATAGTAAGCAAAAGGTCCAAAATTCCTTTTGAGGTCATTGTTAGTACTATAGGATACATCTACAAATACACCGCCGGCACAGGAACTTAAAAAATAGTCCTTACCGTTAATTAAGCCAACATCTACTTTAACGGTTTTGCCGGCCAATATGGTGTCGATGTTTTCATCCAAATCGGGAGAAATATTCAGCATTGAAGCAAAATCATTACATGTTCCGGCAGGAATTACTCCTAACGGAACTCCAAGACCAAGCTTCAACATAAGATTACTTACATAGTTCAATGTGCCGTCTCCACCGGATGCAATAATATACTTGTAATTATTGTGCTTCAACACATATTCCAGTTCATTGTTCTCATCTTCCGTTACTCTGAACGGCTGGAGCAATATACCTTCCTTTTGGAATCTTCCTATTATATAGTCAATTCTAGAAGCAATACTCCTATCACCAGCTATAGGATTATAAACTAAAATAGCCTTTTCCATCATAACTACCCTTCTTGCATCACATTCTTGCTGTTTTTATAAAAGTCAAACTTAAAGCTTCATAAATACAAATTACTATACTGTAACATTTTTTGCAACAATTATCGGGAACTTTTCAGTTCCTTTTAATTGTATTCCCTTCGATAATACTACACCCTTGTCAAGTATGGTATGTTCTATCTTAACATCCTCATTTAAAACGGTCCCTTGCATAATAATACAGTTCTTAACATGTACACCTTTTTTTACGGTTACTCCTCTAAAAAGTACTGAGTTCTCCACCTTTCCTTCAATTATACATCCATCAGCTACAATAGAGTTGGTAACTTCAGCTTCCTCATTATATTTAGCCGGTGCTTCATCTTTCACCTTTGTATAGATCTTTCCTTCACCTTCAAAAAGTTCTTTCCTGATCTCAGGATTCAACATTTCCATATTTAATCTATAGTAGGCATTTATTGTGCTGATGTTTCTCCAGTATCCGTTAAATTTATATCCGTATATATTTAAGGTCTCCATTTTTTTAATAAGTATGTCCTTAACAAAATCATATTTTCCATGGGAAGCACATTCATCTAAAAGCTCAATTAAAAGCTCTCTCCTCAATAAATATATCCCCATGGAACAAGTGGTATATTTAGGATCGTTATGCTTTTCCTGAAAATCTATAACTCTCCCATTCTCGTCTACATTCATTGAACCTAAGTATACCAATTCTTCAGAGGGCAAATCGCTCATATCCCTATAAGCAATTGTTATATCTGCCTTCTTTTCCAAATGGTACTCAAGCATCTCATCAAAACGCATATTGTAAACGCAGTTGCCCATTGCAATTACCACGTATTCTTCAAAACTGCGCTTTAAGAAAGTAATATTGTGAAACATGGCATCAGCACTTCCCTGATACCATCCTGAGTTTTCACCGGTCAAAGATGGAGGAAATATAAACAGTCCGTCATTTCTTCTATCTAAATCCCACTCTTTTCCTGAACCAAGATGATCCATAAGTGAGCGGAAGCTATACTGAGTAAGAACTCCAACATTGGTAATTCCCGAATTAACCATATTTGAAAGTGCAAAATCAATCATCCTGTACTTTCCTGCTACCGGTACCGCAGTACTTGAACGGGTATCCGCCAATTCCTTAAGTCTGTTGTTTCTTCCTCCGGTCAGAATTATCCCCATTGTACTTTTCATTCACCTTCTACCCCTTTCAAAACACTTTTTCCCGATTCGATATTTAGCGAATAGAATTCATCCTCAGTAATACCTATATCTATTACTACATTCTTTCCTATATTACAGTCATCAGGTATACAAGCTTTGTCTCCTACAACGGTTATTCCCGAATAATAAATTGAAGGCTTCAATTCATTGGGGATATTCTCTCCTAAGCCCATTTTTACTCTATTGCCCACTTTCACTTTTTCAGCTAAAATACAATGGCTAATGTAAGTATCCTTTCCCACAAAAGAATCGGACATTATTATTGAATCTTCAATAACTGCTCCTTCAGATATATATGCTCCGGGAAATATAACAGAATTCTTTACTTTCCCGTAAATCATGCAGCCTTCTGAAACAATCGATCTTTTAACACTTCCTTCCGGACCGATATAGTGTGCAGGTTTCACCGGGTTTGGGGTAAATATCTTCCATGCAGGATCAAAAAGATTAAGCTCCGGCACCCTGGCGATCAAATCCATATTGGATTCCCAATAAGCTTGAATTGTACCAACATCCCGCCAATAACCATTGAATTTATAAGCCCACATACTTCTGCCTTCATTCAGCATCATGGGAATAACATTTTTTCCAAAATCATGGTCTGACTGGGGATTTTGGTCATCTCTTATCAGATATTCCTTCAATACTTCCCAAGTGAAAATATATACACCCATTGAGGCAAGAGTACTTTTCGGATTGGCTGGTTTCTCCTCAAACTCATAAATTTGACCGTTTTCATAAGTGTTCATAATTCCATATCTTGAAGCATCTTCTATGGGAACATCAATTACAGAAATTGTAGCGTCAGCATTATTTGCCTTATGAAAGTCAAGCATCTTTGAATAGTCCATCTTGTAAATATGGTCTCCCGACAGTATTACCACATACTTCGGCGAATGCTTGTCAACATAATGAATATTTTGAAAAACTGCATTTGCAGTTCCTTTATACCATTCTCCCATTTCAGACTTTAGATAGGGGGAAAGTATGGTTACACCACCATCAATTCTGTCCATATCCCATGGTTTCCCGATTCCTATATGAGCATTAAGTTCCAACGGTTGATATTGAGTAAGTACGCCTACAGTATCAATATCGGAGTTTATGCAATTACTTAGTGAAAAATCAATTATTCTATACTTACCGCCATAAGAAACTGCGGGTTTGGCAATATTCTTAGTTAATATTCCTAATCTGCTGCCTTGACCTCCTGCTAATAGTAAAGCAATAATTTCTTTATTCTGCATCCAATCCCCCACCTTGCTATGATTATGTTCATTTCAAGTTTACTTAATATATTCTATATTTAGTAGCTTTCTCCTTTTTAAATTAAACAAATTTTCTAAACCTTTACACAAAATTAGTCTCAGGAGATTTTCCAATACAACTAAAAAAGCTAATGCCCCGTTCACCATTTTATTCCAGGGCATAGTTTGAATTTTTCACATGATCTTTTTAAATTCCTATATTAAAATAAAAAATCTTATTCATAGAGAATTCATGACACTTATCACTCAAAGAACTCGTCTGTCATTACATTATTGTATTCATAATTTTTTATTAAATGCGTAAATTTTAAAAAATCAATATAATTACATTTTTAACTCCTTTGCATCATTAGAATCAGTTTTAAACAATTTCTTATATTCTGCTGGGCTATAATTTGTATATTTTCTAAACAACCTGCTGAAGTAGCTGGACTCACGATATCCCAACATATCACTTACTTCATAAGTTTTGCAATTACCATCCTTAAGTAGTCTCTTTGCCCATTCCATCTTCACTTTTGTCACATATTCGAGGAAATTATAGCCTGTCTCCTGTTTGAACAGAGAGCAAAAATAGTTTTTACTTAAGTTTAACTTATTGGAAATTGTTAAAAGAGTTATATCCTCATCAATATGCTCAAGTACATAATCACAAGCCTTTTTGATTATAGGATTTCCATTTCCCGGCTTATACATTTTCACTACTTCCACAATATCATTTACCAAATATATAAAGTGCTCCTTAATTTCCTCTTCCGATTTGAATGTTGTAAAATCCACATCGGTAAATTTACTAAAATCGTATAACTTCTTTATATAGCTATATTGAGAGTCTATGTACCGTGAAATATTATATACCAACTGATTGGCTGCAAAAGCGATTCGGTTTAAAACGCCTTGAGAGCCTATGCTTATTTCATTGAACAAATTATTAATAGACTGGAAAACTCTTTCATCGGCAGTCATTATATAATCGGCCAAAAGCTTTTCACGCTCTGCAGGATACAGTAGTTTTTGCTGTCTGTCAAACTCAAATTCTTTTATATGTATAACACGGTTACCGCCCAAAATATACTTATGTCTTAAAGCTGCTTTAGCACCCATATAACTTAAACTTATTTCTTTTAATCTCTTCTGAATTTCCCCTACTCCAATGGTTACCCTAACATTCATATCCAGCTTGATCTTTTCCAGAAGTTTAGAAAAAAAGGAATAGGACATCTCTTCAAACTCTGCAATTCCAATATTACTAACAGGCTGAATAATCACACTTAATATTCCTATATCCATATCCCCTATTTCACAATTTATATCACTAAATCCATCAACCATTTTAATAATTTCTTTACGGACTTTATCGGTCAGTTCGTCAAATTTGCCGCTCTTAACCAATTCCTTTGATTTATCATCAAAATTGCCTATTTCGACAATTGCTACTTGCACCATCATATCTCTGCGAAGTCTCAGTCCATACTCGGAAACCAAATCGTCAAACTTTTGAAAAGGATATTCTTTTCCTCTTAATATATCGTAGAGAAGTCTTTCTCTGAAAAGCTCAATTTTCTCATCGAGTTTTCGATCTTTCTCAAGTTCCTGCTTCCTTTGCAGTAATTCATCAAAGGCTTTTTTCATCAATTCTTTTAAGTTTTCTTTATTTACAGGTTTTAAAACATAACCGAAAGCTCCCATCAAAATCCCCTGCTTAACATGGGGATACTCATCTTCATTACTTAAAAAAATCACCAATGGTCTATTTGCACATTCTTTAATATAGTTCAAAAGTTCTATACCATCCATTTTAGGCATATTCATATCGGATATAATAACATCGGGATTATATTCATTGAACTTCTGCAATGCTTCTATTCCATTATTTGCAACATACACAACCTCAAATCCCATAGTACTCCAGCTTATTTGAGTTGTAAGCCATTCGCAGATTAACGGATCATCATCAACAATCATGACGTTAAACAATGCAAGATCCTCCCTTTTACTACAATAAAACAGCAAACCGTGTTTTTCATGAACAAAAATCAATATACTCCAATAGAATCATATCACTTTATTTTAGAAATGCCCTTGCAAATTAGAAATATATATTAAGCAAGCTATTTAAAATAACTTTGCAGTTATTACTATTTCAAAAAATTACTTTTGGCTTTTTGCCATTATAAATCTCATAGATCATTTTTTGAAATGGCTTAATATAAAATATTCTTAAATTAATATTAATACGTTATTAAATTCTTGTCAAATGTTTGTTGAATCTGTAAAATCCTATATGTAGTATTTTCATTAAAGTAAAATTAAAAAGGAGGGGTATCCTCCTTTTATTATTAATTAATCAATTTGTCGATTGCCTTTTGGTCAAATCCCACTATTATATTTCCATTTATATCTAAAACCGGCACGCCTCTTTGCCCTGATTTTTTGATCATCTCCGTTGCTGCATTAGGGTCCTTTGAGACATCTATATCATCAAAGTCCACATTCTTTGATTTCAAATATTCTTTTGCCTTGGTACACCAAGGACATGTCGGTGTCGAGTATACTTTTACTGTCATCATTATTACCTCCTGATAAATAATGTTATATATTTATATTATATATACCCTAGTTAGGTATATGCAAACAAAATTTTCAAAATGAAAATTTTTAGAACTTTTTCAATCTATATAAAGTTAGTGTGTAATAAAAAAAGAGGTTTATTACCTCTTTTTTTATTTATATTAAACAATTACTTGGTAATTTTATGTATAGCAGCAGAATGCAGCGTTTTTTCCACATGAGTATTATTATAAGCAGTATATTGGGAAATTATCTTTTTCTCTGCTTCGGTAAGCTTAATTATTCTTTTCGGTTGCATTACCTTTTTCAAATAGTATTGCCCCCTTTTTTAATATAATTCATTACTATACGCTATTATTTTTTGGCTGCATTGCTTTTCTTTGCCTTTGAAGTTTTATCTGCTGCAGTTTTTTTAGCTGTTGATTTTGTCGTACTCTTGGCTGATGCAGACTTGGCTTTTGCAGTTTTTGTTTCCGATTTTTCTTTTACATCTTCCTTTTTTGCTGTACTATCTTTAACATTGGCAGCAGTTTTCTTTTCTTTAGAAGCACTTGATTTCAAAGCTTTTGTTGAAATGTTAAAGGAATAGTTTTGATATGAATTGTTATCCCAATTGTCTATGCTATCCTTAAACGCAATATTGAGGGTATCGGGATGGCTTATTTTAATAGTTGCCCTAAATACATCTTCCACTTTTTCCATAGGAATATATTCTTTAAATTCCCAATTGTCGCCATAACCTATATGGGCATATACAGAGTCTGCTCCGCATTTTGCAAGCAAACCGCTATAAAAGAGGGTAACTTCATCCCCGACACTGATTGTAGATTTTGAGAGTTCAACTCCATTATCTGCATACAATTGCTTAGTTCTTGCCAAAATAATCACCTCTTCGTTTTGATTTTGATAAGCTAAATTTTTTTATGTTCTTAACTGCATCTATCTCAAAAGTACTTTATATTCCTTTACAATTTTTATGATTTAAAACAAAAAAACAGTCCTTATAAACTTTGCTTCTTATGTAAAAAATTACGCAAAAAATAAAATTTAAATTCTTCCTAATATTAATCGGATAATTTACCAAATTATTTAATATTAAATTTAAAATTTTACAAAAAATATTTACTGTAGTATAAATTAAAACGTTCTATTTACTTTTTACCAATAAATATGCTTTTAACTCTTTTAAATATCCCATTAATATACACAAAGGAAATAGTTAATGTAATTTTGACAAAAAATAAAAGCCAAAAAGATTTTATATCTTCTTGACTCTTATGTATGCCTATTCGGATATACTGATAAAATTAACCCATAATTAGTTTTTCCAAAGTCGGATCTATGTTCAACATCTTCTTCAATTCCCTATACTTATCCAGCATTGCCCGATTTGGCGCATTTGATTTAACTGCCCTTATCATAAGATTTTTAGGAGTATCAATTGGCGAGACATATTCCACAACCGAGACTTTATAGCCCATTGCCTCTAATAAAAGAGATCTGATTCCATCGGTAATTATATCTGCCATTCTCGCTTTTAAAATGCCATGCTTTATAATTTGGTCAAAGGGCGGATAGGAATACTGGCTTAATATTTCCTGCTGACAGCATGGAACCACAACTATGGACTTTACATTATTGTTCACAGCCAAAGCTATTGCCTGATCTGTGGCAGTATTGCACGCATGCAGGCTAATAACGAGATGTATATCCCTCTCTGCTCTATAATTTCTTATATCGGTAACCTTAAATTCCATATTATGATAGCCCAAATTTGCTGCTATCTTTTTTGAAGCCTCTATAACTGTGGGCGAATTATCAAGACCAATAAAGTAGCAGGGTTTTTTCAACACTTCTTTTATATAGTAGTTCAACACAAAAGTGAGGTAGGACTTGCCACACCCGCAGTCCAATACCGTTATCGATTCATGCTCCTTCAAAAGCTCTTTCAGCATATCATCTATTAATTCGACAAAATGGTCAATCTGATTATACTTGCGTATCATATCGTTTTTGATTTTCCCGTTAGCTGCCAAAATACCTATTTCTCTTAACAAATCATCAGCTTGACCGACTTTTATATAGTAGTCCCGGTTTGATATTTGAGGCATGTCATTGTGATTGCTTACCACTTCTTCAATCTTGTTTTCATTGGTCTTCATCTTGACATTTTTGTCATCGGCTTCTATATATATGGTTATTCCTCTTTCTTCATATGTAAGATACAGGCTATCGTAGTTTTGGCTAAGTTTTGTCACCCTAAGGGCCAGCCAGTTTTTTTCAATAACTTCAGTATTTCCACTGCAGCTTATTTTCAGCTTTTCACCGAAAGGCACTACACTACCGGGAAACTCTTTAGTTCCCGACTTAAAAACAAGGTCAATTTTCCTGAAATATTCCCTGTTCTCTTCAATTCTGTTTTCAAGTCCTGTTAAAAACAATGTCAATTTATTTAAACTCTGCTTATTCATATCTCTTCCCCACTTTATTTTCAATTCAAATTACCGATATTTTTTCCTCTTACTTCATTAATCAGATTTGTAAGCTCCTCCTCGGTCAGTTCCCGGCACTCGCCCGGTGCGAGCTCTTTGTCCAGAACCAGATTCGCCATGGTAATCCTCTTTAAAAACTTAACTTTCTTACCGACGGCTTCAAACATCCTTTTAATCTGATGGAACTTTCCTTCATATATTACCACATCAATACTGGAGTTGACACCGCTATCCAATATATAAAGTTCGGCAGGCAGTGTTTTATAACCATCATCCAGAGTTATCCCCTCTTCAAACTTTTTTACATCCTCTTCGGTAACTTCACCGTCTATGAAGGCAAAATACCTTTTGGGTACATGTTTTTTAGGGGATAAAAGTTCATGGGCAAGTTGACCGTCATTAGTTAAAAGCAAGAGTCCCTCGGTATCGATATCCAGTCTTCCGACGGGAAACACGTTAAAACACTTATATTCTTCCGGCAAAATATCCACCACAGTCTTGTGTTTGTTATCAAAAGTAGCTGAAATAACTCCCGCCGGCTTATTCATCATAATATAAATATATTGCCTGTAATTAAGTTTTTGTCCCGATACTTCTATCTGACTTTTCTTCGGGTCCACATGCATTCCGCTGTCATTTATTATATGACCGTCAACTTTTACTTCCCCGTTTTTTATCAATTGCTTAATTTCTTTTCTTGTTCCAAAGCCTAAATTTGATAATATCTTGTCTACCCTTTGCGTCTCTCTCATAGCTCTCCCACCTTTTTATGTAAAAAATCAGCCCATTTTTCTCCATCCCTTAGGGTATAAATTCTTTAACATATCCCCGGTTTGCTTTGCCCATCCCAAGGTAAAGCCATCCACCAAAATCCCCACATAACCTTTTTCTCCTTCTTTTATCAATGTTTCTCCCTTGAGGTATTTTATCACGTCATCAGAACGCGAATCCAAATCAATCACATTTTTCAGATCCTTTTTATGCAGCGACAAAATAAAAGAGTGGGATGGTTCAAATCTTCCTTTCAAGGCCTCTCCTATATACCTTCCAAACTTTGCAACCTTTATTCCTGAAAGATCGGGCAATTTGACCGGCAGTGAATAAAGATTGCTTCCCCTAACTATAAAATTATCCTTCAATTCCATGTTCAGATTATGCTTTTCAAAATTTCTAAAGCTGTCTAGTACTTCATTGGTTCCGGAAAGCATGGCTTTGTCAAAACTTTCGAATTTTTGAAATTTGCCATCCTTTTTATGAAGCAGTGCTACAAAATGCCCTTCCCCTTTAACTTTGTGGGGCCACAGCCTTGCCGTCTTTTTCAACTCAGGATTATTATCTGCCCACTGGGGCTGTCCATCGGCTATTCCGGCCGTCTTCGGCACCTCAATAAGTTCATATTCATGGTGTTTTTCCAAAAATTCCCCTATTATTTGCTCATTTTCTTCCGGAGAAAAGGTACAAGTCGAATACACCAAATAGCCTCCCGGCTTTAACATTTCATGGGCACAGCTTAGAATATCCCTTTGCATATTAGAGCATAAATCACATTTGTACTTTTCCCAACTTTTTGCTGCATCCTCATCTTTTCGGAACATTCCTTCACCGGAACAAGGAGCATCAACCAAAATCTTATCAAAGAAGTTGGTAAACTTCCGGGAAAGATTTTGCGGAGAATCATTTGTCACTATAGCATTGCTAACTCCACACAGCTCAATATTTTTAACAAGGGCTTTTACTCTGTCGGAATTAATATCATTGGCCACAAGAAGCCCTTCACCCTTCATTCCGGCAGCTATTTGAACCGTTTTACCTCCGGGAGCTGCACAAAGATCCAAAATATTCTCACCGGGTTTCGCATCAATTATGGCTCCAGGCAGCATTGCACTAGGTTCCTGTATATAATAAAGCCCTGCATAATAGTAGGGATGTTTACCGGGATTTTCCCCTTCCTTGTAATAAAATCCGTCTTTAGTCCAGGCAATGGGTTCAAGGTCAAAAGGTGAAATTTTAGCAAAATCATCCACACTTACTTTAAGAGAATTAACCCTAAGCCCATAATATCTAGGTAAGTCATAAGACTTAATAAAATCCTCATACTCTTCTTGTAAAAGTTTTTGCATTTTATCCAAAAATTCAACGGGTAATTTCATACTTATAAGCTCCATTCCAATCCTTCATGACTTCTGTCTATTATAACATACTGCAGCTTATGCTTCAATCAAAGCAGTTATATCGCAAAACCGATTAACAAAATAATAACTTGCCGCTTCCGGAATCACTACCCTCTCTCATGAACTATGTAAACCTACACTATATATCTTTATCACTATATATTAAAAACTTACATTGAAATATTATACCCTCAGCTTCACCTAATTTATGTAATAATTCGTATATTTTACCCGCAAACCTTTGTATATATAAGCTTTACAGGAATTTTCATTTAATTTTAAAGAGGATTTTTAGTATTTATGTAGAATAAATTTAATTGAGAATATTTATATGTCGCTATACAACATATCTAAACTAAAGTCATGATCTGTTCTCACTACTTAACTGGAGGTAAAATATGAAAAAAAAATTTCCTTTATCCAGAATCGCATTTATACTTCCGATTATTGTCGTAGCTATTTTTGCAGTAATCATTAAATTTCAAACCGGCAGCTGGGTAGCAGTCGTACTTCTATTGGCATCTTCAATTTTATCTAGCACTATTTTAAATACTATATCTATATTCAGTATAATAAATAATATTAAGCAATTTGAAAATTCCATCAATTCGGCAAAACAGGGAGATTTTTCTCAAATGGTAGATGTTAACAAATGCATAGGAGCTGAAGGCTTTGCCCAAACTATTAATGATGTTATTACTGACATAAAAAATCTGCTCCAGAGCTTTCACAATCTCTCGGGTTCCATTGTCGAAGCTTCACAAACTGTTTCTACAACAGCTGAGCAAGCTGCTAGTGCTATGCATGATATATCAAAAACCATGGATGAAATTGCAAGAGGCGCCTCGGATCAAGCACAGCAGGCACAACATGGTGTTGAAATGGTGGACAACTTAAGTGAGCAAATTGATTTTGTATATGAAAGCTACAGCAGAATTACCGAGGAAACTAAAAAGATAAATGACTTAAATAATGTCGGTCTTGATTCGGTAAGTATTTTACGTAAAAAGTCAAAAGAGAATAACGATACTGCAGAAAAAATATTTGCAGTAATTGAAAAGTTAACTAACACAACAAATGACATCGGTCTTTTTGTTGAATCCATTGAAAGTATAGCCGAACAGACAAACCTTTTAGCTTTAAATGCTGCTATTGAAGCTGCAAGAGCCGGTGAAGCCGGAAGAGGTTTTGCTGTAGTTGCAGAAGAAGTAAGGAAACTTGCTGACCAAAGCAGAAAGTCAACGGAAGAAATTAATGTGCTTATGAAGAGCATTCAAGAAGAATCGCAATTGGCAATTGAATCGATGGAATTAATGAAAAAGATGTCCCAAGAGCAAAATATTGCTGTTAACAAGACAGACAGTGCATTCAACGATATTGCAAATGCCATAACAAATATTGTAGGTAAGATTAATGAGGTTAATCAAGCTGTATCCAAAATGCAGCAGGACAAGCTTCAGGTTACTTCTGCAATAGAAAGTATTTCTTCCGTTTCGGAAGAAACAGCTGCTGCAAGCCAAGAAGTTGCTGCTACTACCGAACAGGAACTTCAGGCAATCTCAGAAATGCAAAATTCCATTAAGAACCTAGTTGACCTGGTACATCTTCTCAACAGCAAACTAAATAAATACACTATTAATTAAATTGGATAAAGATGCTGTATAACATAAAGTAAAAGTTC
>Ga0134092_1001534_pt1 | contig 19903 bp, 19 predicted proteins | sample 3_6taG_FD_94454 | JGI IMG/M metagenome (GOLD analysis project Ga0134092, IMG submission 94454) | Switchgrass degrading microbial communities from high solid loading bioreactors in New Hampshire, USA - 3_6_20_6_A3 metaG | ecosystem: Engineered > Bioreactor > Semi-continuous > Anaerobic >... | reverse complement strand
TGGCAAAGTAAATCAGTTAACACGAGTGCTTAGAAGCTTAAGAGATGGCGGCTATATTATATGATTTGCCAAATACTGAGGGTTAATATGCTTATTAAAAACCGAGAACAAATTGACACTGCCCAAGACTATTATTAGCTGTTGTATAAAATATTTTTATGGTATAATAACTAAGTTAACTAAATTTTGTGCAATCTAAGCAATATGATTGCATTATTTTTATGCTATTGACACATTAGAAAGAGGATTGGTTGTAGCGATATGAGAAAAGCATCGATTGAAAGAAATCTCACTGAGGGTAATGTTGTTAAGCTTCTTATACAGTTTGCATTGCCTTTTATGCTATCAAATCTGATACAAAGCCTTTACAACGTAGCAGATATGCTGATAGTCGGTAATTACTCGGGGACTGCTGCTATTTCCGGGGTGAATATTGGCGGACAGGTTACGTTTATTTTGACAAATATTATTGTTGGCCTGACGGTTGGCGGTACAGTAATTATTGGTCAGTACCTGGGCTCTGGAGATAGAAATGGTGTGAAAGAAACAATTAGTACATTGCTTACCTTTCTTCTTATTGTAGGTATTGTCGTTACCATTATCATGTTAATTCTTTCAGACAGAGTACTGTGGTTGTTGCAAACACCAGAAGAGTCTTATCAGCAGGCAAGAGATTACCTTGATGTTACACTTCTGGGTACGGTATTTATTTTTGGGTATAATGCATTTTCTGCTATTCTGAGAGGTTTTGGCGATAGTAGAAGACCATTGATTTTTGTATCCATAGCATGCGGAATTAATGTCGTTCTGGATATATTGCTGGTTGGCGTATTTGGCATGGAAGCAAAGGGAGCTGCCATTGCAACTGTTATTTCGCAGGCTATTAGCATGTTTTTATGCATAATTACCTTAATACGAAGTGATTTTGTATTTGATTTTAAACTTAGGTCATTTAAATTCATAAAAGAACGTTTTGTTACAATTATGCGGGTAGGTATACCAATTTCTATACAGAATGTAATTGTTAACTTTTCATTTCTCGTGCTTACCACCATTGCAAACAGTATGGGCGTAAATGCATCTGCAGCTGTTGGTATTGTGGGTAAGTATAACGGTTTTGCAATATTGCCTGCCATTGCAGTTGGTTCTTCAGTTTCAGCGATGGTTGCGCAGAATATGGGTGCAGGAGCAATTGATCGAGCCAAAAAGACATTCTATACCGGTTTTGCTCTGGCTTTTTCAATTACCTTTGCAGTATTTATTATTACACAAATATTCCCGGAAGAGATTTTATCTATTTTTGATGATGATCCCAATACAATATCTGCCGGTGTAGAATATATCAGAACTTTTTCATTTGCTTACCTGATTGTACCTGCCACATTCTGTTTAAATGGCCTTGTTACTGGTTCGGGACATACGCTTATATCATCAGTATGCGGGGTTCTTTCATCAATTGGTTTCCGTGTTCCAATAGCGATTCTTTTTGGATTGGTCATGAAAAAAGGATTATGGGGATTGGGGCTTGCTGCGCCTATCGCCAGCTTAGCTTCTGGTTTGATTCTACTTATTTATTATTCTACAGGAAAATGGAAAAAGAATATGGTTGTCAAAAATTAAAGATTGTGACAAAGGGACGGCAGACTGTAGCTTTTTGAACAGTATGCCGTCTTCGTGTTATATTCATCTATGCCCAAATGCAAAGCACGACATTTAGACGAGAGCTTTGCTTGATATTCTTGATAAAAGTAATGATCTTTATGCAGAGATCAATCAGCATCATGCTTTCCCTGCTAACTCGACCCGCTTTAAGTGCGTCATTATGATGTCAAGAAACACTTAGTATGGTGAAATTTGCAGGTGATAAAGAATTTGAAAAAAGGAGGTCATCAGACTATTATGGAATACAAGATTATTAGTTTTCCCTTGACTATGTCATTTGGCAATACCGAAAATACAGTTTATCCAACATTACTTTGGGATAAGCAAAATATTATTCTTGTTGACTGTGGTTTTATCGGATCACTTCCCTACCTTGAGAAGGAACTGAAGCGACACGGATTGTCAGTGGAACAATTAACCGGTCTTGTACTGACTCATCATGATCATGACCATATGGGGGCGGCTGCAGCTATTAAAAGGATAAATCCTTGTTTAAAAATATACGCGTCTGATGAAGAAGCGCCATTCATTACCGCTCAGGAAAAACCTTTGCGGTTGCAGCAGGCAGAAGAATTGCAGAAAACGCTTCCTCCTGAACAACAGGATTTTGGCAAGGCGTTTTGCGAAATGCTGCGCCGGGTTGAGCCGGTACAAGTAGATGTTTTCCTGCATGACGAAGAACGCATTGATTGGTGCGGAGGATGCAGGATTATTGCGACACCTGGTCATACACCCGGACATATTTCACTTCTTATGGAGAATGATTCGATTATCATAACTGGCGATGCAATTGCGTTGGAGGACGGTAAGCCTGTTATCGCAAATCCACAGTTTACGTTGGACATTGTACAAGCTGAAAAATCTATGGAGAGATTATTGTCACTAGAGGCGAAAGCTTATTATTGCTATCATGGCGGAATTTATGTTCCTGCAGCACAGTAATTTGCTGATCAGACGCATTATCCTGCCTATTCTGTGTGTTTTATTTAGCTTAGGGATGATATGATTAAACCGATAAAAGCGCTAAAATAAGGACATAATATGCGTTATCAAAACCGTAGAAACTGCATAGCAATTAAAGAAAGTAATGATTACATGAAAAACTAACATATCATTATTGAAAGAACCAAAGAGTTATTATCTATAGGCTGTTACGAAGGCTTGAAGATGCAGCAGAGCAGTGGTTGGATGCTGTCGGCACAGAAAGAGAAAGAGAAGCTTCCAGGAGATATGTTTACGAACTGGAGGTTGCTGTAACCGATATCGATATAGTAATCAACGTATTCGAAAGTGATATGGCCAAAGAAAAATTTGGCGAAGAATTGGCAAATAAAATCCATTCCCATGCTATAGAAATCAAAGCAAAAGGTGTTAAATTTCGTGTACACTGTAAAACCTGTGAATCACCATGTGATTTATGTGATAGCTGTCTTGATTGAATCTTGCCCTTGATGTTTTTGTTGTAAGAACATCAAGGGTATATTTTTATGCAAAAAGTAAAACACATTAGAAGCAAAATCTTAATTGACATAATATAAATAAAAGTGCTATAGTAAAATAGTTAACTAGCTAATAATTAGCATTATAATGATTAACAAGTTAACTAAGTCTGTATAGGTGGTGAGAATTCACAAAATGGATAATAACGATATGAATGAAATCAGTAATAAGAAAATTATTTATCAGTTAATTAATCTTGCCATAAAGCATAAGAAAATTATGCAGTACTACCTTGATGAAACTGGTATCTACCATGCACAGTATCGTTTATTGATGGCAATTTCTCACAAACAAAATGCTTCACAGAACGATATTGCCAAGTTAATGGATGTATCTGCAGCAACAATAGCGGTATCCTTGAAAAAGTTAGAAAAGTGTGGATACATCAATAGAGAAATAGACGAAAAGGATAACCGGCTCAATAAAATTAACATTACAGAAAAGGGTAGGAAGGTTGTAGAACAAAGCAAAAAGATTTTTGAGGCGGTAGATCAAAAGGTTTTTCAAGGAATTACGGATGAGGAGAAAGCGACTTTGATTAATTTGCTGCAAAAATTAAATAATAACTTAAGCAAGATTGAAGATGAACTAGAGTCAAAGAAAGAAAGGGAATAAAATTATGAGACGTTATTGGAAATATGCAAAACCATATCTTTCTTCATTCATCATAGGACCTATTCTTATGATTGTGGAGGTTATAGGTGAAGTAGTTATGCCTTTGCTGCTAAGCAATATCATTGATTACGGAGTAAACGGCGGCAGAGGAATTTATTATATACTGACAATGGGCATAAGTATGGTAATCACAGCGTTATGCATGATGGCTGGCGGTGTGGGAGGAGCTTATTTTGCCATTAAAGCATCATCCGGGTTTGCAAACGATTTGAGAAAAGATATGTTCAACAAAATTCAGAAGTTTTCCTTCACTAATATTGATAGTTTTAATACAGGTTCTTTGATTACTCGGTTGACAAATGATATTACTCAAGTGCAGAACATGATACAAATGCTGTTAAGATTGGCGTTAAGAGCCCCAGGTATGCTTATAGGTGCCCTTATTATGGCTTTTACATTAAATTCAAAGCTGGCATTGGTTATTCTGTGTGTAATACCTATGTTAGCACTGGCAATTTACTTCATTATGAAAATTGCTTTTCCAAGGTTTAAAATCATGCAGAAAAAGCTGGATGCACTTAATACTGTCACCCAGGAAAATTTAATTAATATCAGAGTTGTAAAATCATTCGTCAGAGAGGACTTTGAACAGGATAAGTTTTCAAAAGCCAATAAGGACCTGAAAGACAGCACACTAAATGCAATTAAGGTAGTTATCTTTGCTATGCCGGTTATGATGTTTGCCATGAACGTCACAACACTGGCAGTGGTATGGTTTGGAGGAAGACAGGTTATTGGAGGCAGTATGACCACAGGTGTTCTGACTGCGTTTGTAAACTACGTTGTACAGATTCTCATGTCACTGATGATGGTTTCAATGATAATTCTCAACAGCTCCAGAACCCTTGCATCTGCAAAACGTATAAATGAAGTTCTTAGTACGGATATTGACCTAACTGATGACAGTGCTTTGAAAAAGGATACCACAATTCAACGTGGCAAAATAGAGTTCAGAAATGTTTACTTTAAATACTATAAGAATAATGAAAAGTGGGTTCTTGAGAATATTAACCTTGTGATAAATCCAGGTGAGACAGTAGGTATAGTTGGTTCAATCGGCTCCGGGAAATCAAGTCTTGTGCAGCTGATTCCCAGATTATACGACGTAGACCAGGGAGAGGTACTGGTTGATGATGTAAATGTGAAAGACTACTCTCTCAAAAATCTCCGCAGCGGAGTGGGAATTGTGCTGCAGAAAAATGTATTGTTTTCCGGCAGCATCATGGAGAATTTGAAATGGGGAGATGAAGATGCGGATGACAATACAGTATATCGAATGGCCGAAATTGCACAGGCTCACGGATTTATCAGTTCATTTAAGGAAGGGTATGAAACTGAGCTGGGTCAGGGCGGTGTCAATGTCTCTGGCGGACAGAAGCAAAGGTTATGTATAGCCAGAACATTACTGAAAAAACCCAAAATCCTGATTCTCGATGACAGTACAAGCGCAGTAGATACAGCAACAGAAGCAAGGATCAGAGAAAGCTTGAAAAATGAACTGAAAGATACAACCAAAATCATCATTGCACAAAGGATTTCATCTGTGATTGATGCAGATAAGATTATTGTTATAGATGATGGAAAGATTGTAGGTATGGGTTCACACAATGAATTGATGGAAAACTGTGAAGCATATACGGAGATTTACTATTCACAGATGGATAAGAAGGTGACAGCATAATGAAGCAAATTAGTGAAAAAAGAAAAGAAGAATTATTACGCAGGTATGGAAGCAAAGGAATAAATACAGCCAGTGCAATTGGAGGACCTGGAAGACCTAAAGGACCCGCTAGAACGGGAGGGCCTCGTGGTGTTATTTTCGGTGGGAAACCGAAAAATGCAAATGCCACAATCAACAGATTGCTTGCTTATATCGGCCGTGGCAAGATTAAAATACTATTTGTTTTTGCCTGTGTACTAAGCAGCACTTTGGCTAGCTTAGGAGGCAGCTATATTTTAAGGCCTGTTATCAATAATTTGGTATCAACAGACCGAACTGTGGAAGAAAAGTTGAGTAATCTTGCGTTGAGCATACTTATTATGGCGGGTATCTATCTGGTAGGTGTTATATGTACCTATTTGCAGCAGAGAATCATGATAGGAGTGTCTCAGAATGCATTGGTACGAATCAGAGAAGAACTATTCAGCAAGATTGAGAAGCTTCCGCTGAAATACCATGATACACATACCCATGGTGATGTAATGAGCCGTTTTACAAATGATCTTGAGTCAGTTGGAGAGATGCTCAATAATACTATGTCGCAGATTTTTTCAGGTGTACTCACCTTGATTGGTACTATAACACTGATGTTTGTTACAAATTGGATTCTGGCGGTGGTTACAATTGTGACAGTGCCTTTGCTATTCTATGCAGGAGGCACCATTGGGAAGCAAAGCAGAAGATATTTTAAAGATCAGCAGCAGGCACTTGGTGCATTAAATGGATATATAGAAGAAACTGTTACAGGTCAGAAGGTTATAAAGGTATTCTGCCACGAAGAAACAGCGGTGGAAGAATTCAAATTTCTAAGCGATGAGTTGCGAGGAAAGCAGATGAAGGCCCAATTTTTTGGCGGCATTATGGGACCTGTAATGGGCAATTTAGGCCAGGTAAGCTATGCATTATCTGCGACAGTAGGCGGTATCCTGTGCCTGACCTCAAACTTTGATATCGGTGGTCTTACCATATTTACCAACTACTCCAGACATTTTTCAAGACCAATAAGTGAAATATCAATGCTGATGAATACCATATTCTCTGCATTAGCTGGAGCAGAAAGAGTATTTGAAGTGATGGATGAGACACCCGAAGTATCAGACCCGACCAATGCAATTGTAATCTGTTCTGAAGCAAATCAAGTTGAGGTAGCCAAATTGATAAAAGGGGAAGTAGTGTTAAAGGACGTTACCTTTGGTTATGTTCCCGGAAAGACTGTGCTGAAAAATATCAATGTGAAAGCAGAACCAGGGCAGAAGATTGCCTTTGTTGGATCAACAGGTGCAGGGAAGACAACCATTACGAATCTGATCAACCGATTCTATGAAATTGAAGAAGGGGAAATACTGATTGATGGCATCAATATACAAAATATAAAGAAGGATTCATTAAGAAGCAATATAGCAATGGTACTTCAGGATACACATCTATTTTCCGGAACAGTCAGAGAAAATATCAGGTATGGACGCCTTGATGCAACGGATGAAGAAGTTATTGCTGCTGCTAAGATAGCATGTGCTCATTCTTTTATCGAAAGACTACCCCAGGGATATGATACGGTACTTGAAGGTGATGGCGCTAATTTAAGCCAGGGCGAGCGTCAGCTTCTAAATATCGCCCGAGCAGCCATATCAAAAGCACCTATTCTTATACTTGACGAAGCTACAAGTTCTGTGGATACAAGAACGGAAAAATACATTGAGCGTGGTATGGATCAGCTTATGAAGAACAGAACCACCTTTGTAATTGCACATAGACTGTCTACTGTCCGAAATGCAGATCAGATTATAGTATTGGAGCATGGTGAAATCATAGAGCAGGGAACCCATGAAGAACTTCTTGAAATGGGTGGAAGATACTATCAGCTATATACCGGAGCAGTTGAGTTGGATTGATATATACCCTCGATATGTGTTTATGAGAGCATATCGAGGGTATATTTTTTGGATACAGGTTTATTGGAAGTAATGATATAATTTTTTGTAATAGTGTTACTTTAAGGAATACTTTAATGATGATTTGTTGCGAAAAATAGTTGCTTACAACATAGAAGACAAAAAAGATATGGTAAAATTCTGGAGATGAAACAACTATGATAATACGAAAATATAGACCAAGTGATTGTGCTTCAATGGCGAAGCTGTTTTACGATACTGTACATGCAGTCAATGCCAAGGATTACACTGAGGAACAGCTGAACGCATGGGCAACAGGAAATGTTGATTTGGAAGCCTGGAATAAATCATTTCTGGCGCATAACACATTGATTGCAGAAATAAATGGAGAAATCGTTGGATTTGCGGATATGGACAATACCGGCTACTTGGACAAGCTTTATGTTCATAAGGATTTTCAGCGAAGGGGTATAGCAACAGCTCTGGTAAAGGAATTAGAACGGAGTGCACAAAAAGAAGGGATATTTAACTTTGTAACCTATGCATCAATTACTGCCAGACCCTTTTTTGAAAAACAAGGTTATACAGTTGAAGCAGAAAATAAAGTTATCCGAAAAGGCATTACATTGGTTAATTATAAAATGGTTAAGAAAGTTAATTTTATGCCTTAAAAAATATGCTTACAATTTAATAAGCTCTGTGATAGACTAGTTGAGGATGATTTTTAAGTGTTTAAATAAAAAGATTAATTACTAGCAAGGAGCAGCTGACTTTATGAAATCATTCTTAAATCATATAAAAAAAGATGCAGTGTTATGCATATCTTTTGTACTGGTTCTTGTATCTATGACATTTGTGCCATTGGATAGTAAATATATAAGCTATATAGACTTTCACACTTTAACTATCCTGCTAAGTTTGATGATAGTTATGGCTGGATTGCGAGGCTTAGGTATATTCTCTACGATAGGAAGTTGGATGCTGGAAAAGACGAGTAATGCGAGAAGCTTATCAATAGTTCTGGTACTGCTATGTTTTGGGTTCAGCATGCTTATTACCAACGATGTGGCACTCATCACATTTGTGCCATTTGCCATTGATGTGCTTGTGATGGCCGGTCAGGAGAATTATCTGATTAAGATTATTGTGCTTCAGACCATTGCCGCCAATCTGGGCAGCATGCTCACACCAATAGGCAATCCGCAGAATTTATATCTGTACTCTGTAAGCGGTATGAGTCTGGGCAGCTTTATTTCTCTAATGCTGCCTTACACACTCCTTTCATTGATAGGGCTATTGGCTGCTTGTGTAATACTAATCGACAGGAAAACTGTTGAAGTGAAAGTGCAATCCCAGTATTCACTTAATGCAAAGGAAAAAGGAAAAGCTATTATTTATTTCTTGCTGTTCATGCTTGCATTGACAAGTGTTGCTCATATAGTTTCGGTTTATATAGCAGGGGCAGTGATTCTTGCAGTGGTTTTTCTGATGGATCGCAAGATGATTCTCAAAGCTGATTATGCTCTATTGTTTACTTTCATATTCTTATTTATATTTATCGGAAATATGAAGCGCATTCCGGAAATCAATCAATGGCTCAATAATGTTATATATGGAAACGAGTTGGCTGTATCAGTGTTTGCCAGTCAGGTTATCAGCAATGTTCCTGCCGCTATCCTTCTTTCCGGTTTTACGGATAATATATCAACACTGGTTGTAGGTACTAACCTGGGTGGCCTTGGAACAATCATAGCTTCCATGGCAAGTCTGATTTCTTTCAAATATTATGGTACTACAGCAGGCAAACGAAATGCAGCTTATCTTGGAGTATTTACCTTGCTCAATCTGATTTTCCTGGCATTGCTGCTGCTTTTGCACTATATTATCTAGATGATATCAAATGCATAATAAAAGCTTTTGTCATTGCATTGATATAAAATAGAACTGCTTGAAAAAGCGATTATGTTAATAGGAATTGAAGAAAGCAAAAATATACGGAAAAATACAAAGAAATATTGGCAATCTAAACCCTCAATATGGATATGAGTAAACATATGGAGGGTTTATTTTTACTTTCGATTATCTAAATAATATATAAATGAAATGATATAATAAAATATGATTTGGCAATACATAGTAGCTTTTATTACTGCTTTTCATAAGGGGGATTGAAATAGTATGGAATACAAGATAATGCTGGTTGAAGATGATGCCTCTATAGCAAAGCTTCTTAGCTCATATATTGAGAAGTATGGATATAAACTGATTATAGTGAATAATTTTGATAGAGTTTTGGATATATTTATGGAGACCGATCCACATCTTGTTTTGCTTGATATAAATTTACCCAAATACGATGGCTATTACTGGTGCAGAAAGATAAGGCAGGTTTCTAAGAATCCTATCATTATAATTTCTGCCCGTGACAGCGAAATGGATCAGGTGATGGGAATTGAAAGCGGTGCAGACGATTACATAACAAAGCCTTTCTATTATGATGTAGTTATTGCTAAAATAAAAAGCCAGCTAAGACGCTGCTTTGGTGATTTTGCACCTGATGCATCAGAGGAAAGAAAAATTGAGCTTGAGGGACTTACCTTGTACCCTGAAAGGCCGGAATTGCATTTTAACGGCAGTTCCACTGTTCTGACAAAGAAAGAAGCAGTGCTTGCTGAAACATTAATGCGTATGTCTCCAAAGACCTTAAGCAGAGATATGCTTATGGAAAAACTTTGGGATGATCAAGCCTTTATAGATGAAAATACACTAAATGTGAATGTGGCCCGTCTCAGAAAAAAGCTTCAGGAGATTGGCATTGAGGAAGCTCTTGAAACAGTAAGAGGGCATGGATACAGATTGAATGTAACCTGGAGGAAAATGTGATGAAACTCTTTTTACGTGACCATCTATCATTTGTATTATTATATATTTTTAATATGATTTTTCTATTCCTTTTTTATAAAAACCTGGGAGGATTTGATACTTTAGAAAACATATTTTACTTTTTATTCTTGAGCAGCTTCCTTCTGGGAGTATTTTTGCTATACCGCTATTTTTCCTACAAAAAATTATATGACAAATTGAGCAATATGCCTTCTAAACTTGAAGATATCCTATCTTCAGCAGGGGCAGCTCCTGTTTCGGAAGGTGTCAATAAGCTGCTTCTTGCACAATATAATCTGTTTCAGGAACAAATCCAGATGTACAAGCGTAAGCAGGCTGAACATCTGACCTTTATTCATCAATGGGTTCATCAAATGAAAACTCCTATATCAGTGATTCACTTAATACTCCAGGAAAACGAAGGTGAGCCTTACATAGAAAATATTGCACAAGAGATGGAACGTATAAGCAGAGGGCTAAACATGGCTCTTAATATGGCAAGGCTGGGCAGTTTTGAACATGATTTCACTGTTGAAACAGTTTTATTGCATTCCATTGTATCTGAAGTAATAAATGAGCAAAAGAGATATTTTATACGGAAAAAGGTTTATCCTGAAGTTAGAATTGATACAAACATATCAGTAAAATCTGATCGCAAATGGCTCAAGTTCATAGTAGAGCAATTATTGATAAATGCTATTAAATACACAGAAGGAGAAAACAAAAAAGTCATTGTATCGGCTTATGAGACTAAAAAAGTAAAGGTTTTAGAAGTAGAAGACCAGGGAGTCGGAATTCCCCAGCAAGATATCCGAAGGGTTTTTGAACCCTTTTATACGGGCGAAAACGGACGTAAATTCGGAGAATCAACAGGTATGGGATTATACCTGGTAAATGAAGTGTGCAAAAAATTGGAACATCAAATAGAGATAGAATCAATGCCAGGTGAAGGAACTACTGTAAGAATTATTTTTATTGGCTGAAGCATTATTACATATGTGTAAGGTTAATGTAATAATAATCGATAGTAGATTGTGCACAGATACCTTAAAATAAAGGCATCATAAGATGAAAGGATGTTGAAATTGGAGATTTTGAAACTAAAAGATATATCTAAAATATATGGTGATAAGGTACAGTACAGTGCACTGAAAGATATCAATCTGACTATCGAGGAAGGTGAGTTTGTCGGGATTATGGGGCCTTCGGGCAGCGGAAAGACAACACTTCTTAACGTGATTTCCACCATTGATCCTCCAACAATCGGAGAGGTATTGATAAACGGAGAAAATCCATATAAGCTTGATAGTTCAAAGCTAGCAATATTCAGGAGAAAAAAGCTTGGATTTGTTTTTCAGGATTTCAATCTTATTGATACGCTGACCATAGGTGAGAATATTGTGCTACCTTTAACACTTGATGGGCAAAAAGTTTCTATCATGGACAAAAAAATGAAGGAAGTAGCTGCAAGGCTTAATATAGAAAATATACTCGGGAAAAGGACATTTGAAGTATCAGGCGGCCAAGCCCAGCGTACTGCTATAGCCCGTGCTATTATCCACTCACCTTTGCTCCTACTGGCAGATGAGCCTACGGGAAATCTTGATTCCAAAGCGGCAAAAGAAGTGATGGAGCTATTTGAAAGCATCAATAGGGATACAGGAGTCACCACTGTGATGGTAACCCACGATCCTAAGTCAGCAAGTTACTGCCATAGAGTCATATTTATAAAAGATGGCCACTTCTTTAATGAGATTCATCGTGGTGACAGCCGGCAGAAATTTTATCAGCAGATTATCGATGTTCTTTCGCTGCTTGGAGGTGAAGTAAATGACATTTCAGCAATTCGCCTTTAATAATGTGAAGCGAAACACCAGGGTGTATCTAGCTTATTTTCTCAGCAGCGTTTTTACTATTATGGTTTTTTTCTCTTTCGCAGTCAATTTGTTTCATCCTGTTATAGCAAGCAGAAGCGGAGGGGCAATTGAGCTGATAATGGGACAAACCGAGGCAGCTATACTCATATTTTCATTTTTATTTGTCTTTATTTCAGTGAATGCATTTTTGAAAGCCAGGAGCAAGGAATTCGGGATTCTGATGACACTTGGAATGTCCAGGAAACAGCTTAGACGCCTGGTTTTTCTTGAGAATATGATGATAGGATGTTTGGCTATTGTTGTTGGTATCACAATTGGATTAGTATTTTCCAAACTTTTATTAATGATTCTAAGCAGCATTTTGTCTTATGGCTCTCTATCCTTTTATTTTCCATATAAAGCGATACTGCTGACCACAGGATTCTTTTTATTAATATTTCTGGGTATTTCAGCTTTAACTCCATTTATAATACGTACAAGCAGCATCATTGATCTTATAAAAGGAGCAAAAAAACCTAACAGGGAGATAAAGTTTTCTGTCATTTTATCCGTTGCAGCTGTTTTGTTGCTGGGTTCAGGTTATTTTATGGCCATATCTCCACAGCTGTATGATATAAATCCATTTTTGGACAAAGTCGTTTTATTTATTGAAAATATTCGGTATGTAGAAGTTATAATAACATCTTCTGTGGTTATGGGAACCTATCTGTTTTTCTCTCAGCTGAGCATTTTCGTATTACACCGATTGAAGAGGAACAGAAGCTTTTACATGAACAAAACGAATATGCTATGGATTTCTGATCTCGTTTATAGAATAAGAGATAACACACGCATGCTGTTTTTGGTCACTATTCTTTCTGCAGTTGCATTTACTGCCGTAACCGGAGTATATGCACTAAGTTCAGTAGTTAAGGATGAGTCACTGAAGGATAATCCATTTGCACTGACTTTCACGTCATATAGCAGCAATGATAACGAGGAACAGCAGATTGAAATAATTGATGAGATGTTAGAAAGCTATGGTTTTGAGTACGAAAAGTACAAAAGTGAAGTTATAAAGCAAGTTTCAAATGATAATCACACAACTCATATTATAAAACAGTCTGATTATAACAACAGGATATCTGCATTAGGATTGGAGCAGGTAAAGCTGGATAAAGACCAGGTATTACTAGTTCCTGTCTATGTAAGATTTGACCCGAAAAGAGATAAAACATTGAGTCAGAGAAACATCGCTTTAGATAACGGAAAAATAAATCTCCAAGTAGTCGGAGTAGCTCCAAAGGTAATCTTTTACTCAGGCTTGTTTAGAAATCTTGTTGTTGTTAATGATGAAACATATGATGAAATAACAGGCATACAGGAGAAATATCATTCATATTCCTACGACATACCGGATTGGCTAAATACTCTTGAAGTTACTGAAAAACTAAGAGAAAAGCTTGGCGTAGGTGAGCAAGGCAAATATTTCTGGTCAACAAGGATAGAAGGATATAATCTAGAGAGTCAAAACAAAAAGTTATTTTTATATGTTGGCTTCTTTCTGGGTGCAATATTCTTTTTAGGAGCCAGCAGCTTCCTGTATTTCAGGTTGTATACTGACTTGAATCAGGAAAAGAGTAAATATTTTTGGAATATCAAAGCTGGGTTTAAGCTTTGAGGAAATGAAAAAGGTGGCAAGCATTCAGATTGCAGTGCTGTTTTTTGCACCTTATATACTTGCAAGTATTCACACTTATTTTGCAATAAACGTACTGCAGACAGTATTATATTCGTCAGTTCTAAATCAATTCTTGATAGTTATAGGAGTATTTTTGATTTTGAATATTATTTATTATGTCACTGTTCGTTCTAGATATATAAATTATTTGAAACGATTTATTGTACAATGATAATTCGCAGGCGTATGGAGCTTAGGATATATCCTGTTATCAAAGGCTTTGATAGGTGAAAATGAAGGCTTGGCATTGGGTCCATTAGCAGTAAGGCCCGATTGCCAGCGAAAAGGTATAGGGAAAAGATTAATAGAGACTGGGATAGAAAAAGCAAAAGAACATGAATTCGATTGGATTGCGCTTACTGGGGGAGATTACTACAGGCAGTTCGGGTTTGAGACGGCCTTAGATTATGGTATTAAATTAGGAGACAACCATCCAGAAAATCCTTATCTTAAAATTACATTCCTTAATAACAATAGAAATATAGCCGGTAATATGAGATTCTGTGATTCTTTTTATGATGAAAATGGAAATCTGTTATAGAAGAGTTTTAATTTCCTTAAACGATATGTTTAGGGGATTTTTTTATTTAAATATAAAACCTGATTTTTATAAAAATATTTCTAAAAAAATAATATTTGCATATTGATTATAACATTAACATATGTTATTATTAACATATGTTAATTACGAAATGGAGGAAACAGTAAATGTCAATTAATTATGCAATATTAGGGATACTTAGCTACAAACCAATGACAGGATATGATTTAAAAAAGGTTATTCAAGACTCGACTTTCATGTATTGGTCAGGAAACAATAATCAAGTATACAAGGCCTTGTCAGAGCTGCTTGATAGAGGAATGGTAACCAATGTTGTTGAGCAGCAGGAAAGTCTGCCGGCAAAGAAAATATACAAAATAACAAGCGAAGGACTTGCTGTTCTGAAAGAATGGGTTCTTTCTCCCATTGAAGACATGGAAATAAAAAAGCCGTTCCTTATTCGCCTTGCATGGTCTAAGCAACTGAATTCAAAGGAATTGAACACGCTTATTGATGAATATCAAAATCAAGTAAAGATGAAGTTATTAATGGAAAGAAGATATAAACAGGATGCAGACTTTTCACCCAGTAGAACTGAGTTGGAATCAACAATATGGAGATTTATTAAAGAAAATATAATAAGGACATACGAAAATGAGCTAATATGGATCGAAGAGCTGCGAAAAGCCATATCCAATATTCCTAATGAAAATGATGTAACTGAAACTGCAATCATAGGCGCTGACATTTCAGAAGAAAAAAGTGATGGCACAAAAGAGGTTACAGTTATCAACAAAAATGATATAACCTATGTTCATTTTAAGGATACAAAAAATAAACTGAAAACGGAAAATATTTTTGACATAATCTCAGCATTAATTGAAAACAATACCCAATTTGTGCTATTGGATAGTGAAACACTTCCTAAAGATTTCTTTGATCCAAAAAATGAATTGCTGGTGTTTCTCCTTCAGAAATTCAGCATGTATAATATAAGGGCTGCAATTGTCATGAAAGACAATAATAGCTTGAGCAGTGAATTTAGAGAAGCAATTGTTGAGAGCACAGCTCAAGGTGTTATTAGATTATTCACAGATATCAGTGATGCAGAAAAATGGTTTTTAAGTCTAAAAAATAGGGGGATTTAAATGAGAAATAATAGAGCTTTTAAAACGAAGCAAGGCAGAGATGAAGTGATAAGATATTATGATATGCTCCTTGAGAAGCTTACTATACCACATGAAAGGTTGTATGTAGATACTCGTCATGGAAATACATTCTGTATAGCAGCTGGAGATATTTCTGCGCCTCCGATGGTTTTGCTTCATGGCAGCAGCATGAATTCAAGTATGTGGATAAATGATATATTAAAGTTTTATGAAAAATATAGGGTATATGCTCTTGATATACCCGGTGAAGCAGGAAGAAGCGATGAAAGACAGCTTCCTTTTACAACATCAGATTTAGATGATTGGCTATATGATGTATTCAGCAAGTTATCAATAGACAAGGCAGTAGTGATGGGAGCTTCACTAGGCGCATGGCTGGCAGCCAAATTTGCTGTAAGGTATCCTGAGAAAGTAGATAAGTTAGTATTGATAAGTCCAGCAGGTATAGGTTCTCAAAATAAAAGCTTTTTATTTATAGCATTGTTTCATATGCTTTTTGGCGAAAAGGGTATAAAAAAGTTGTTTAGAATCATTAATGGCAATGTTGACATGCCAGAAGTAATATTCAGATTTCAGATATTAATTGGGAAAAACTTTAATACTAGGAAAGAACATATACCTATTTTCAGTGATGAGCAACTAAGATGTTTGACTATGCCCGTGTTTTTGTATGTCGGAGCAAAGGATGTAATGATAAAATCTATGGAGACTGTCGAGAGGTTGAAAAAACTTGTACCGCACACTAAAGTTAATATTCTGCCTGAAGGCGGACATAGTTTAATAAATTTAACAGATACAATATTTGAGCAAATTCATTCCCTTTAATGATGAGTTGAAGGGAATTTTTTTATTATATCCAAGCTTGTCACAGGTTGCAACCCAAGGAATTTATTATTACTGGAACAAGCTTCTTATATTTATAAGAAAGGAAGGGATTTCGTGGCAGTATTTAACGTGGCACCACTTATGGATATCACAGAACTAATACGCTCCAATAGTGTAAATGAAGGAGATGGCTTTGAATCCTTATTAGCTCCGGATAGAAACAATGCTTTAATATCAAATAAAGCCATAAGAAATAGCAACAATGTGAATCATCAAGTGTTGTTTGTGATGTATTTTCTGATAAAGAAGATAATAGCATAAATGAAATCAAAGGTAGGTGTTAATTAATGGATGTAAGGACAAAAATAGAACAAGAAATAGATAGAAAGAGAAAAATAATTGAGGATTGCGAAAATATGATGGAGCAAATCCCAGCACATTTAAGACCAAGCCAGGAAACCGCTTTGGAGATATATAAAAGGGAATTAGAAGCACTTGAGCAGGAGTTAGTAAAAATAGAAAATGCGAATTTATGAATAAATAAATCTATATATTCAATGCAAATGAATGCCAAGCCTTATGGCTTGTTTTTTTGTATTTGTTAATTTTATGCTTCTTTACCAAATAATCCATAAAAGAATAATCTTATTATTCCTCTTTTATATTCAGGGCTCGTTCTAAGATAATCAGACTGCTCAATAATTGAAACTGAGGAAAGAAGAAATGCAAGTATAGCATCAGTTGGTATGTTTTTGTCGATAGCTCCTTCATTTTTACCCAACTCAATAAATTTTTTGTAAACTGAAATTGCTTTTGAGTTTGCTGCTTCCTTATATACCTGTTGTAAGGTTTTATCCTGCCATGCATATTCGCTGAAAGCTGAGCGACTCAACTCAGCAGTGGCTTTGTTTTTACTATCTATAATAAGCTTAAGTTTTTCGGAAAAAGGAATATTCCTTTCTAATATCTCATCATATTCTTTGATTGCTTTATCTAAATAAGAAGCGAGTACTTCTTTTGCTAGATTGTTTTTATCACCAAAATAGTTATATATAGAAACCTGTGAAACTTTAGCCTTTGAAGCTATTTCACTGATACTGACATTGCTAATGCCTCGTGCAGAGAAAAGTTCCCAGGCGGCGTTAATAATTGAATCCTTCTTGAGTTTTGTTCTTTTTTCATATCCATTCATGTCTATCACCCAACTTCAATTATAACATTGATTTGAAATATTTTAAATAATATTTCAAAAAACATTGACAGTAATATTTTATCCATATATTATGAAATATAAGAAGTAATATTTCAAAACTTATTCGGTAAATTTTTATTAAACAGAGGTGAGAAATAGGAGTATTGAGAGATTGAACTAACATATGAAAGAAATGGGGAGATATGTTATGAATCATTATGTTTTAACTTTTGATAAAATTCATAAGTCAGATCTCATGAAAGTAGGCGGCAAAGGTGTAAACCTCGGAGAACTATCAAGGATAGAAGGAATACAAGTACCGCATGGCTTTTGTGTAACAACGGAGGCTTATAGAAAAACTATTGAAAACAATGATGAATTGGAAGTGTTAATTGAAAAGCTGACAAAATTAAAATCCGAGGACAGAGAGCAGATTTCACAAATAAGCAAGAGTATACGTTCCATTATTGAAAACCTTGAAATAGATAGGAATATTTATAATGAAATAACAGAGGCATTATCAATATACGGTATTGATGATGCATATGCTATACGTTCAAGTGCCACTGCAGAAGATTTACCACATGCATCTTTTGCAGGACAGCAGGACACTTATTTAAATATTAGAGGTAAGCATGAGATTATAAGGCATATAATGAAATGCTGGGCATCACTCTTTACCGATCGTGCAGTAACATATCGAATACAAAATGGTTTTGACCACAGGAAAGTATTATTATCTGTAGTTGTGCAAAAGATGGTAATGTCTGAAGCTTCAGGAATTATGTTTACAGCAGATCCAATGACCTCTGACAGAAAGACACTTAGCATTGATGCAGGATTTGGACTTGGTGAAGCATTAGTTTCTGGATTGGTAAACCCAGATATCTACAAGGTAGTAGATGGAAGAATTACTAAGAAAAGTATTGGGACAAAGGAGATGGAAATCAGGACTGACATAAATGGCGGCATTCAAGAGGCAACGATTGAAAAAGAAAGACAGCAAATACAAGTGCTGACTGATGAACAGATACAAATGCTTGCAGGTATAGGAAAGAAAATTGAAGTTTATTTTGGCTATCCCCAAGATATAGAATGGTGTTTTGCTATTAACCAGTTTTATATTGTTCAGAGTCGTCCTATTACCACCTTATTTCCTTTGCCGAGGACAACAGAATCCAACAGGCCACGTGTCTATATGTCAATTGGGCATACGCAGATGATGACGGACGCTATTAAGCCACTAGGTATGTCGTTTTTTCAAATGATTTCTGATATCTCTCTGGAGAAGATTGGCGGTAGGCTATATGCCGATATTACCCACGATCTTTCTTCCTCCATAGGGTGCCGACGTTTGGTGATGGCTAGCGGAAAGCAGGATCCACTAATACAAAGTGCATTAAAAAACCTGATAAAAGATAAGAAGTTTATGGCTTCTCTACCCAAAGGAAAAAGAAATGTGCAAGGAGGAATTTTTACCTTAAGTTCTCTTCTTGAGGCAATCAAAGTTTATAGAAAAAACGATTCTGCGATTATTAAGGAATTAACTACTCAATTTGAAAACGAAGTTAGAGAGATGGAGCAAAAACTTGCTAAACTTTCCGGTGATCAGGTATTTGAGTTCATTGAAAGAGATCGTCATCAACTACTGGCTATGGCTTATAATCCGAAGATGCTTGGGGCTATCATTGCCGCAATAATGGTAAATGATAACTTAAACAAGCAAATTGAGAAGTTGCTGGGTGAGAAGAATGTGGCGGATATCCTTACCAAGTCCTTAGACCATAATGTCACGACTGAAATGGGGTTTGCTTTATGTGATCTGGCAGATACAATCCGTCAGTACCCAAAAGTCTTAGAATACATTTCACAGAGGCCTGATGATAAAAAATTTTTTGAAGAACTAGTAAAACTTCCAGGGGGGAAAGAAACAACTGAAGCATTTAAAGTATTTTTAAATAAATACGGTATGCGTTGCCCAGGTGAGATTGATATTACCAGGGCACGCTTTGAGGAGAAGCCGATACAGCTGCTTCCGATCATTCTTAATAATATTCGTGTTTTGAAAGCGGGTGAGCATAGAGTTAAGTTCCAGGCGGGAAGGCAGGAAGCAATGGGTAAGGCAGAGGATATAATACGACGTTTATCGGATTTGCCTGGAGGCAATAAGAAGGCGAAAAAGATTATCAAGGACATTAGCTTGTTGAGGAATTTTATTGGTTGCCGTGAAGATCCCAAATATTATAT